>Ga0209164_1002486_pt1 | contig 19581 bp, 18 predicted proteins | sample MTBNYHSulfiMetaG_FD_187458 | JGI IMG/M metagenome (GOLD analysis project Ga0209164, IMG submission 187458) | Enrichment culture microbial communities from rom New York Harbor, USA that are MTBE-degrading - MTBE-NYH (New York Harbor Sulfidogenic)... | ecosystem: Environmental > Aquatic > Marine >...
CGGGAGGACCTCGAGCGGAAGCTGCTCGAACTGCGTAGCACCGCCGAGCGCCAGGTCGTCGACAGCGAGCGCGAGCTCCTCGCCGCGTCCGGTCTGGACCCGGTGGACGGGTGAGGGGATCGACGGACATGCCCCACTCCCTCGGCCTGGTGGTGCCGCAGCTCGAGGATTGGGTCGCGGTCGTCGTGGACCCGGACGTTCCACCCCTTTCCTGTCGTACCGGGGGACACCGGCTTCCCCACGGGGAACGATGCGTGGTCGAGACTGGCGACGGGGTCCTGCTGGGGAAGGTGACCCTGTTCGCAACGCCGGTGCTCAGGGAGCCCCGGGTCGGCGGCGGGCGGGTGCTCCGGATAGCCTCGGACGAGGACCTCGAGCGAGCCGCCGAGCTCCGGCAGCAGGCGCGCGAGCTGGAGCTCTACCTGCGGCGGCGGACCAGGGACCTGGGGATCGAGCTGCGGCCCCTCAAGGCGGTGCTGCCACTGGTCGGGCGCAAGGCGGTGGTGTACTTCTCCGCCGAACAGCGGGTCGATTTCCGCCCCCTGTTGACCGAGCTCGGCCGGAGGTTCCGCCGGCGGGTGGAGATGCGCCCTCTCGGCGTCCGGGACGGCGCCCGGATGACCGGGGGGCTCGGCCCCTGCGGCCGGACCCTGTGCTGCGCGACCTTCATGGAGAGGTTCCACTCGGTGACGGTGCGGATGGCGAAGCGGCAGCACCTGAGCCTCAACCCGGCCAAGATCTCGGGGATGTGCAGCCGGTTGATGTGTTGCCTGGCGTACGAGGTCGACCAGTACCCGGTTTCGGAGCGACAGCGCCGGGACGGCGGCCAGTAGGACGCACCAGCCGATCCCGAAGCGTTGCCCGAGATCGCAACCCGCCCGGTTTTAGCGCGTTCTTGCGGGTACGGGTACGGGTACGGGTACGGGTACGGGCACAAGAGCTCACCCGCCCGGACCGGGACACCTGGACCGGATTTTGCTAAGCTGAACGGAAGAGCTCGCACCGACAACGCGCCCGGGCGCGGCGGAGGGAACGTCCCCATGTCAGACCGCAAGTTGATTCGCCCCTCGATGACGGAGATGCTCGACCGGATGCCCGGTCGTGTCGGCGGTCGGCGCAAGCAGGTGCCGGCCGAGCAGACGAACGCCGAGAGCTTTTACTATCTCAAGCAGATGCAGAATCGCACCACGATGATCGTGGTGCTCACCGACGGCACCGAGCTGAACGGCTGGATCGAGTGGTACGACAAGGGCTGCGTCAAGCTGAACCGCAACGACGCGCCCAACCTCCTCATCTTCAAGCACTCGATCAAGTACATGTTCAAGGAGGAGGAGCTCCACACCCGCCGCCGGCGACGTGCCAGTCCGGTCCGGACCGTGTCAGATTGACCGGAGCACGCCTCTCGGTCGGTCGACTCCACCGATCCCGATCCCGCAGTGCCGTCTGAGACCCCTGACCCGACTCGAACCCGAATCGCCCTCGTCGGGATCGGGAACGAGTCAGGTCTGGAGGTCGGGGAACAGCTCCCCGAAGAGCTCCAGCGGGGTGAGCAGGCGGGGGTGGCCGAAGCGGTCGGCGGCGAGGTTCCTGACCACGTGAAGGGACCGGTGCGCGATGTAGGCGAAGTTGTCCCGCACGTGCATCTGGCCGGTGGTGCGGTACATCCGGTTGAGGATCTCGAGCTGACGCTCGACCGGTGCGGCGCCACCGAGGCGGGCGATCTCGTCCTCCCAGCGGATCTGGGCGCGGCCGGCGGGGGGGGCCTCCGGGAGGCCGAGGACCGACGTTTCGAGTCGGGCCAGCTCGGCCATGACCCGGTCCACCGGTCGCTCGGTGGGGAGGCGCGTGGGTTGGAGGAGGATCGGGCGTCGCTGGCAGTTCGCCTGGTGGATCATCTCGTCCTGGACCACCCAGCCGAGGTTGGTCAGGCGCAGCCGAGAGGAGACGTGGGTGGCGAGGTACTCCGCGAACGGGCGGATCGCCTGCTCGTAGGACTCCTGGACCCCGGAGAACATGTTGAGGACGAAGTAGACCCCGAACGTGTGGACGACCTCGGCGATGACGCTCAGGTAGGGGTTGGCGCCGAGGGAGGCGAGAAGATCCTCGAGGAACGCGTCGAGATTCGGGAGGCGGTCTTCGTAGACGTCCTCGACCTGGTCCAGGAGCTCGTTGACCACCCGGTGGAGCTTGCGGTTGCCGAGGTGGTCGTAGAACGGGGAGTCCTCCGCGAAGATGAAGCGCAGCTTGCGGAACAGGAGGCTCTTCACGATGGCGCCGGCGGCGAGGGTCGCGGCGGGGTGGTGGGGCGTGAACACCAGGACGCCGGAGTTGGAGAGCGGGAGGAAGTCGATGACGTTGGCGTCGAGGCCGGCCCGCAGGTCGAGGACGATGAAGGTCGCGGGGAGCCCGTTGATGGCGTGAACCAGCCGCCAGCGTGCGGCGTCGGACAGGTTGGTGATCTCCTCGATGGCGTGGCGAGGGGCGCCGATGAAGGCGAAGCCGCGGAACAGCCCCTGGGGGTCGAGGGTGTCGTCGAGGGTCGTGAGGCAGTCTTCGAGGCGAGCCCCCCGCCGGAAGAAGTGGTAGAGATCCCGGTTGACGGGTGCGGCGAGGGTGTTGCGGACCGACGACGTCCCGGTGTCCAGGTCGACGAGGATGGTGGGCGCGACCCGCGACAGGGTGAGGGCGAAGTTGGTCGCGAAGGTGGTCTTCCCGACCCCCCCCTTCCCCGACGACACGGTGATGATGCGCCGCATCCTAAGCCCAGGTCGGTCGGGGGTGACCGCCAGCCGCCGACCGGAGGGTCACTCCGGCAGCTCGCGTGCGGCGTCGGTAACCGACGAGCCTGGCCACGCCACGCCCGAGCTAGAGATAGGTCAGGGTGTCCCGCGCGGTGGCTGCGTCGTCACCGTCCGGAGCCACCTCCAAGTACCGCTGCAGTTGCGCCTTCGCTCCCTCCATGTCACCGCTGCGGAGCAGGAGCATGCCATACTCGAACAGGCACTTGGGAAAGTCTGGGTCGGCCTCGAGGCACCTTTCCAGCAGGGGGCGCGCCTGGGCGTCGTCGGAGCTGTTGATGTGGGCCGCGGCCTGGTTGAAGAGCGCCGCCGGGTCGTCCGGGTTGAGCTCCTGGTAGCGGTTCAGGTAGGTCGCGCTTGCCTGCTCGTCGCCCAGTGCTCGGGCCGCGTTGGCGGCCACCGCGAGGCAGTTGAGGGCCTCGTCGTCCACCCCGAGGCAGGTGCGGGCCCGCTCCAGGGCCGCGGCATGGTCGCCGCGCTCGTACGCCAGCTCCGCCAGGCTCGCCCAGGCGGTGGCGGCGTCGGGGAGGACCGCGACCGCCGCCTCGAGCTTCGCCTCGGCCTCCGCCCTCCTGCCCTGCCGGATCAGCTCGGAGGCCTCGGAGAGCTCCTTGAATCCCGGCTGTTCCAGGAGGCGGTCCTGCTGCGAGCGCAGGGCCTCCCCTTCGGTCTTGAGCACGAAGTCGACGACGTTGTCGGTGCTGCCCGCCGGGACCTTGACGGAACGTTCGTAGGGGAGGTGACCGGGCGCCTCGACCTTGAAGGTGTAGGTGCGGGTCGCGTCGAGGAGGAGGAGGGTGTACGTCCCGTCGTCCTTGACCTCGACCCGTTTCTCGAACCCGTCGACCTCGTCCGTGGTGAGGGTGATGACGGCTCCGGTGACGGGGTTGCCCGCCGTGTCCTTGACCGTGCCGAGCAACCGGGCCTGCGTTCCGGCCCACGCGGCAACGGCTCCGAGCCCGACCATCAGGCCGAGTGACCCGAGCCTGGCGACGACGTGACGCATACGACCTCCCCCCGGTGACGACACCCAGTGTTCAGGATACCGCGAATGTCCGGGGGCCTCAACTCAGCCCGACCATCGCCCGCATGACGTGGCGGGCGACGGTGGGGTTCTCCCGCAACCGGCGCATCGAGTAGGGGTACCAGTCGCGGCCGTAGGGGACGTAGACCCGGAGGCGGTGGCCGAGACCCAGGATCACCTGCCGCAGCTCGCTGTCAACCCCGAGAAGCATCTGGAACTCATAGCGGTCCGGGGTGAGACCGAGGCGGTCGACGGCAGCCATCCCGGCACACACCAGGTGTCGGTCGTGGGTGGCGATTCCGACGAAAGCGCCCCCCTCCAGCAGGCGATCCATCGCGAAGATGAAGTTGGCCCGGACGGTGTCGAAGTCCTTCCAGGCGATGGCCCGGGGCTCCCGGTAGATCCCCTTGCAGATGCGGATGTTCGGCGTGAGCGGGAGGAGGGCGGAGATGTCGGGCAGGGTGCGGTGCAGGTAGGCCTGGAGCACGACCCCGACGTTGCCGTACCGCGCCTGCAGCTGACGGTAGATGCGGAGGGTGGCGTCGGTGCAGGTGTGGTCCTCCATGTCGATGCGCACGAACGCCCCGAGGTCGTGGGCGCGACTGACGATCTCGGCGATGCGGTCGGTGCAGAACGCCTCGTCGATCTTCAGCCCGAGCATCGTGGGCTTGACCGAGATGTTGCGCTCGAGGCCCTGCGAGGAGACGGTCTCCAGCAACTGAACGTACTCGGCGACCGCTGTTTCGGCGCGGGCCCGCTCCAACACCTCCTCGCCCAGGACGTCGACGGTGGTGACGGCGCCCTCCTCCTGCAGACGGCGAATGGTGTCCACCGCCGCGGTGATGGAGTCGCCCGCGACGTAGCGCGCCGCGACCTTGCCGACAATCAGCTTCGGGACCAGCGGCATACCGAGCCTCACCAGGCGGTCGAACAGTGTCATGGACCGATCCTCCCGTGGGGTGCGAAAGCGACGGCTGCACAGAATACCGCACCGGCGCCGGCGTCGACGAGCGCGTGGGCCACCCGTGACAGGGTGGCGCCGGTGGTGGTGACGTCGTCCACGACCAGCACTCGAGCCCCGGCCAGGTCGGCGCAGGCCGCGAAGGTGTCGGGTGGCAGCGCGAGGCGCTGGGCGCGGCTGCGCCCCGCCTGGCGCCCCAGGCCCCGGCGCCGGAGCGCGCTCACCGCCGGCAGGCGACAGCGTCGCGCGACCTCGTGCGCCAGGAGCTGGGCGGCGGTCCAGCCCCGGCGGAGGCGGTGGAGCGGGTGGGACGGCACGGGCACGACCAGGGCGACCTCGTCCGCCCAGGGGGCGAGGCGGACGCGCGCCGCGAGCCGCTGGGCGAGCGGTTCGGCCAGTTCGTCGCGTCCGTGGTGCTTGAGGGCCAGGATGGCGGTGCGGAGGACCCCCTCGTACTCACCCCAGACCACCGTCCCGTGCTGCGGCGGGGGTTCGGCGGTGCACCCGAGACAGATCCCGTCGCCGGAGGCTGCGGGCCCCCCGCAGCGTCCGCAGCGGTCGCCGAACGCCGGGATCAACCGCGACCAGCACTCCCCACAGAGGCCGCGGTCCGTGCCGGCGAGGGGCATCTGGCAGCTCGGGCACAGGCTCGGCAGCACCACCTCGGCGGCCTCGGCGAACAGACTGGCCACCCGCACCGGCGATATCCTAGCGGGGGCGCCCCGGCCTGTCGAGCGCATTACCCCCAGAGGCCGTTGCGATGTCGCCAGGGCGTTGCTGCAGCGGAGTCTGCGCTGGGTGGTGGGGGGCAGTCACCCCAGACGGAGTCAACGGTGACGGGGAAGGCGATGCTGCCGGGGAGCCGGCTCGGCTGATTTCACCCCAGCGGCAGCGACAGGGGCAGCGGCAGGTGGCAGGGGCAGGGAGCAGTGGACGGCGACAGCGGCAGCGACAGCGACAGCGGGCAGCGGTGGGGCTGACCGTTGCGAGGGGGTGAGCGCCTGCTCCCCAACCGCGGCCGGGACGACGCCGCACCTGCCGCTGCCTGCTGACGCTGACAGCTGGGGCACTCCTACCACCGCACCGGCAGCGGGTCGAAGCCCCCGCTGGGCGCCCGGGCGACCTCGGCGAGGAACGTCTCGGCATCGGACCAGCGGTGGTCGAGGACGAACACGCGGGGGTCGACCGGCACCGGCTCGGCCTCGCCAGGCTCGACCACCCTCACCTCGTAGTGGAGATGGGGCGAGGTGCTCCACCCCGAGCTGCCCACCGTTCCCAGCACCGCACCACGGGTCACGGTCGCCCCCCGGCGAACCCGGATCTCCCCCAGGTGGGCGTAGACCGTCACGTAGAGACGGTCGTGGTCGACCAGCACGACGTTGCCGTACCGCCGCCAGGTGCGCTCCATCCGGGTCGAGAGACTGCCGGCAAACAGCACCCGCCCGCCGCCGGTGGCCCGGACCGGGGTCCCCTCCCGCGCGGCGAGGTCCACCCCGGCGTGGAAGTCCACCGCACCGGTGAACTGGGACACCCGCTCGCCGAACGGCGAGGTCAGGACGAACTGGTCGACCGGCAGCGGGCAGACCGACGGCACGCTCCGGGTCAGGTCCGGGTCCGCCGCGGCGCGCGCTGCCAGCTCGTCACAGCGCGCCACCAGCGCCTCGCTCTGGTCCTGCAGACGCAGACCGCGGTACAGCGCCAGGCGCGCCTCCGGCACCCCGACCTCCACGGCAGTGCTCGGCCCGCCAAGACCACGTCTCCTCGGGACGTTCGCCGCGGGCGCGCCCAGGACCAGGCTGATCTGACGCTCGCGCAGCTTCGCCGCCGCGAGCCGCCCCTCGAGCCGGCGCAGGGCCTCCTCGCGCTGGGCGAGAATCCCGCGCTGGAGACGGCGCTGTTGCCCCAGCACCTCGAGCTCGCCGGTCAGCAGCAGCGACTCGACCCCCAGGGGGGCCACGAGGAAGCCGATCAGGACCCCGACCGAGATCGCCCCGCCGGTCGCCACCAGCCACCGCGAGGTCCGACGCGAGAGCAGGAGGTACCGCACCTTCGCACCGCTTCGGGCCGGGTGGAACTGGATCTCGAGCACCGTCCCGCCCCCCGGTCAGCGGCTCCGCCCGGAAGGGTGGGTCAGCGCCGGGCCCTGGGGGTGTCGTCGCACGACATCGCGTATCCGGCGCGCGACGAGCTCGGCGACGGCGTCCCGGCCGAGCTCGGCCCGGACGTCGGCCCGGGCCCTTTGCCCCAGCTCCGCGGCCAGGCCGGGCTCCTCCACGACCTGCCGCATCAGGGCGGCGGCGTGACCAATGTCCGGGTCGGCCCACCGGTTCCCCCGCCGGTACGGGCCGTGGTCCTCGGTCAGGGCCACCAGCCGATGGCGGACGAGCAGGCTGTTGGCCGGCTGCATGAAGTCGAGGTTGCCGGAGTACGCGGTGGCGATGACCGGCTTGCCGAGGGCCATCGCCTCGGCCAGGGTCAGACCGAAGCCCTCGGCCCGATGGAGCGAGACGTAGGCGTCGCAGGAGGCGATCAGCTGGTCGACCTCCGGTCGGGAGAGGTACCGGTCGACGATCTCGACCGCCGCCCCCGAAGCCTCCCGGCGCAGCTCGGCCAGCCGGTCGGGGGCCCGCTCGGAGTTGACGCACTTCAGGACCAGCAGGGCGCGGTCGTTCCCGGCAAACGCCTGGCGGAACGCCCGCACCACCGCCAGGGGGTTCTTGCGTTCGAAGTAGCTCAGGAAGTCGAAGATGAACAGGAACAGGAAGCGGTCCTCGGGCAGGCCGAAGCGGGCGCGGTCCGGCACCGGCTCGGGATCCACCTCCACCAGATGGGGCAACCGCCTGACCGGCACCGGCGACACCGTCGAAATGGCGTCCTGACAGAACCGGCTCGGCGCCCAGATCTCGTCGAACAGGTCGAAGGACGGCAGCCACTCCTCCGGGAAGGTCTCGAGCTCCCACGACCAGCAGCCGATGTTGTAGCGCCCCTCGAACCGGCCGAGGCCGACGTGGGGCGCGACGTTCCAGACCTCGTCGGCGTTGACCGCGAAGATGTTGACGCCGTACTCGGGACGGTCCTGAAACTCGCCGAAGCTCGCGTCCTCCCGCCGGGACGCGACCCCGAGCGCGACGTCGTTGAGGACATGGGGAATCCGTGCGTGCTGCACCGCCCGGATGAGACCGCGCAGGCCCTGCCCGATCCCGCTCTCGGTGCGGATGTAGCCGGTGATGTTGACCCCGACCCGGCCGAGGTCCGGCCCTGCCTCCAGCTCCGGCGGCGCGATGGGGAAGGGCTCCTCCACCGGCCGACCCGTGGCAACCGGCTTCACCACCTTCTTCAACGCCATCGCCCTGCGGTGACCCAGAGACCGCTTCAGGCACTCCTTCAGCCGCCGTGCGGGTTCCGAGTGGTAGGCCCGCCAGACGAGGCCACGTGCCGGCGGGGCGAGCGGCACCGCCTCCCCCTCGGAGGGGGCGACGAGCGGGCGGAGCGGCTCGATGAATCGGTCCGGCAGGCGGTGCTCCAGGCGTCCGTGCTCCACCATCCACTCGGCGTAGCGCCGGGCGTCGGCGCCGCAAGGGTCGGGAAAGAACTGCCGCAACCCGAGAGAGGACTGGTGGATGGCGTACAGAATCCGCGGCATCGGGACCGGCCCGTGGCCTCGCTCGGGGGCGAGGGCCCAGTCGAGGAACGTCCCCGGCCCGACGGCAAAGGGGTCGCCGAAGCGGGACGCCGCAGAGCCGAGCGACAGGTAGAGGCGCCGGGCCGCATCCGGGATCGGGGTGGAGTCGGCAAAGGCGGCGAACGCGTAGGGCCAGCCGCGAGCCCTCTCCCAGCCGGCCTCGAGAACCAGTTCGCGGTAACGGACGAACAGCCCCCGCGCGTCACCGACGTCCTTGAGCCTGAGCCGGTTCTGGTGGCGGGACACGACCTCCAGATCGTCCAGCTCGACCCCGGAGAAGTGGAAAAAGTACAGCGGGTCGCCGTTGACGGTCGGCGGGTCGCCCCGGCGCACCCGCCGCGCGTTCAGGTTCCAGTACGCAACGTTGAGGCCCGGGTGCCGCAGGATCCGCACCCCGTCGTAGAGCCCGGGCACCAGGTCGACCCACTTCTGGTCGACGAACAGCCCCTCCTCCACCCGCACCACGCATCGGTCGGCCACGCGGGACTGCCACCAGGTGAGGAACTCCCGCGTCGGAGGCCGGTCGGCCAGGGCGATGAACCCGAGGTTGTAAGCCCCGGAGCGCAGGATGTCCAGCTCGCTCGGCCGGCGGTCGTCATCGAGCGGCGAGGTGAGGTGCGGGGTCAGGGCCAGCGCACCCCCGGTCAGGGCCTCCTCCACCGGCTCGAGCCGGCCGAAGACCAGGATGTCCGGGTCGAGGTAGACCAGGCGTTCGACCCCTTCCCGTTCGAGCAGGTGCTGCAGCAGGTATGGTTTGACCGCGGTGTTGAGCTCGAGAATGGTGTACTTGAAGACGAAACCGCCGAGGTCCGGGATCGGCAGCGCCTCCAGTGGGACGAGCTCGAACGGCTCGTCGGCCGGCTCGAAGGCCCCGTCGAGGCGATCCACCAGCAGGACGAAGCACCGCGACCCGGGGTGGTGGGCGCGAAAAGACCGCGCCAGCACCCGGGCGAAGGGCAGGTAGTTCTTCGACACGATCGTGCAGGCGTGCAGCGCGCTCACGGTGGGACATCATAGCGCCTGTCGCCCGCCGTCGCACCGAGGGAGACTGGTCCTCCGCTGCGCGCGTGCGCCCGGCGGAGGCTCGATGCGCGCCCGTTGCCTGGCCGCGAGCACTGCCGCCCTCCCGGCCGGACGGTCCTTCATCAGGTCCCGAGCAGCCCTGAGCGCCAGCGGAGCAGGCAGGAGATCATGAGCCGCTCGGGCTGGAGATTGAGCGACCGCGCCGTCCACTCGGCGGCGAGCACTTCGGAGGCGAGCCGCACGAGATCCTCCGCTGCCTCGCCGTCCTCGCTCGTGGCGGCGAGGTCGAGGGCGACGCTGGCGACCACCTCGAAGGGCCGCTGGCCCTTTCCCAACCCCTGGGCAAGGTGGAGAACCCGCCGCAGGCTGCCGCCCGGCCCCTCCCCCAGGACCGACCGCACCCGCTCGGCGATCGCCACGACCCCCTCGTCCACGACCACCGCTGGCGCGAGCTCCGGCGGCATGTCCACCGCCCCGACCCAGCCCGCGATGGTCACCGGCCCCGGCAGGACCATGGTCTGGCACCGGGAGCGGACGGTGGGCAGGACCGACTCCCGGTTGGCGGCCAGCAGCACGAAGGCGGCGTGGGCCGGGGGCTCCTCGAGGGTCTTGAGGAACGCGTTGGCCGCCGCCCCGCCGAGCCTGCCGGCCTCGACCCCGTCGAAGACCCACACCCGGCGCACCCCCTCGAAGGGGCGCCCCGCCACCACATCCACCACCTCGTCCCGGATCTGTTTGACGAGGATCTGCGTGCTGCCTTTCGGGGTCCGGACCACCTGCGCGTCCGGGTGCACACCCCTCCGGGCCCGCTCACAGCTCGGACAGTCGCACCAGACCGGACCCCCGACCGGGCAGGTGAGGATGGCCGCCAGCTCCGACGCCACCAGCTCCCGGCCGAGGCCGGGCGGTCCCACCAGCAGGAGCTGCTGGGGCGCCCGCCCGCGGCGGTGCGCGTCGTGGAGCCGCTCGAGGTACGGCGCCACCATCTTCCCGAACCGCGCGCGGTCGAGCAGCTCTTCCTCGAACCAGCGACTGGGATCGGGGTCCTTCACCGCAGTGCCTCCGGCAACGCCGCCAGGGTGCGGGCCCAGACCTCGTCGGGGTCGCCGTCCGCCGCCACCACCCGGATCCGTTCCGGCTCCCGCGCGGCCAGCTCCAGGAACCCCTCCCGCACCGCCCGGTGAAACGCCTCCGGCTCGAGGTCGAGCCGGTTGGGCCGGCCGCCGGGGGCATCGTTGCGCCTCCGGGTCCGCTCGAGCGCCACCTCCGGGTCGAGGTCGTAGAGGAGGGTCAGGTCCGGCTCCAGCGCGCCGGTCGCCGCCCGGTTGAGCTCCGCCACCAGGGCCTCGGCCACCCCCCGCACACGCCCCTGGTAGACCAGGCTCGAGTCGGCGAACCGGTCGCACAGGACCACCGCGGACCGCTCGAGGGCGGGTCGAATCAACCGCTCCACGTGGTCCCGCCGCGCCGCCTCCACCAGCAGCAGCTCGGTCAACCCGTCGGGCTGGTGACGCGGGTCGAGCATCACCGCCCGCAACGCCTCGGCCAGCGGGGTTCCACCGGGCTCGCGGGTGCGCGCCACTTCGACGCCCCGCCCCCCGAGGTGCCGCTCGAGCCGCGCGAGCTGGGTGCTCTTCCCCGTGCCCTCGCCCCCCTCGAACGTGATGAACCAGCCCCGCGTCACGCGGCGAGTGTAGCTGACTCCTCCCGCCCCCGGGTCACTCGCGCCGCAGCCGGTACACCTCGACCCCCCCCTCGCGCAGTACCAGCTCGCTCTTTGCCAGGCAGCCCTCGAGCACCTCGAGGTCGCGGGCTGACCAGTACGGCGCCTGCACGCCGGTCTTTAACCGGGCCTCGAACACGGCGCGGTTCAGCAGCACGTACTCGACGCCCTCCTGTCGGAGCCGTGCGGTAAGTGCTCCCGCCGAGCCCGCCTCGCGGGCCCAGTCGCGCGCCGGGGACACGTCCAGCACGCTGCTCGCCACCACCGCTCGGTCGAGGTACAGCAGTCGTTCCTCGCCCAGGGCCAAGACCTTCGCGTCCACCGGGGCGTGACGGTTGAGCTCGAGCAGCGCCCGGTGGGTCGGCTGGATGCGGCAGAGGTACGCGTCGGGCGACTCGTGGCCCAACGCCACCGGCACCGGGTCGAACATCTCCCGGTTGTGCAGGACGAGCAGGGTGAGGTTGGAGAGCGCCGTCACCACGAGCAGCCCGGCGGCACCCCAGCGACGAGCTCCCCCGGCCTGCCACCAACTCCCGAGCCAACACCCCGTCGGCACCGCCAGCAGGCAGAACGCAGGGATCTGGTAGCGGACCGAGCCCCCGAAAGCGACGCTCAGGCCGAGCATGCAGACCCCCCCGACCACGTGGAGCCGGCGTGCCCCTGCTGCCAGCGGCACGAAGGCCAGGACCGGAAGGGCCAGGAGGTAGAGCAGCCCGGGGTTGTCGTCGAACCACGCCGGCCACAGCGCGTAGGACACCGCCCCCCGGACGAAGTCGCGCGGCTGCGAACGCCGCTCCACCGCGTCCAGGACGTGGTCGTAGGGGCCCTCGTCGCGGTGGGCCCACAGCGCGCCCGCCAGAGGATGGGTGGGGTTGCCGTAGATCACCGCATTGCGGACCAGGTAGGGGGCCACCAGAGCTCCGGCCACCGCCACCACGATGAGGGCGCTCGCGACCAGACGGCGCGGCGACCGACGCGACCGCGGCCACAGGCACACGACAATGGCGATACCGAGGTAGAGGGAGGCGGTGTACTTCAACCCGAGGGCCATTCCCCAGAAGAGGCCCGCGCGCACCGCCCTGCCCGGACGAGGGTCCTCTGCCAGGCCGAGCAGCTCGAGGGTGCCCGCGAGGACGAACAGGCCGAGGGCCGCGTCGAGCCAGGCCCACGACATGTTGAGCAGGAAAACGGGGGTGGTCAGCAGCACCGCCGCGGCCGCCCAGCCGGACCACGGCGAGCCCCACCGTGCCGCCGCCACCCCGGCCAGGCCCGCCGCCGCCAGCCCCGCGAAGAAGTGGAGCAGCTTGGCCGCCGCCGGCTGCCCGAGGAGGAGCAGCCAGGCGTAGAGCATCTCCATCTGGGCCGGGAAGGCCGCCAGCGCGAACCGCGGCAGCGCCACGAACCCGCCCGCCTCGGCGTACCACTTGGGCAGGGTGAGGTGGTAGACCAGTGCGTCGGTTGACACCGGCGGCGTGAGGACCATCGGGAGCGTCGACGCGAGCCCGAGCACGACGAGAAAAGCCGGCAGGAGAACCCCGCTCGGCACCGCCCACGTCCGGTTCACGCAGGGACGTTCGCCGCGCAGGACGGCCAGCGCTCCCCCGACCGTTCCGACCCCCAACAGCACCCAGGCGAGCCACATCTGAAGCAGCCCGACGAGGGCCAGCAGGAGCCAGCCGTAGGAGAGCAGCGCGAGGCCGCCGGCGAGGCGGGGAAGGGCGTCGAGGGCGCTCCCCGCCTCCACCGCGGCCGCCCGGCCGAGCGCCCCGCCGGCCCACCACGCGGCGAGCAGGACGGCGAGGACGACCATGACCCGAGGGGCGTGGAGCGCCAGCGCCTGGAACCGTGCCGCGAGAGCGACGTGCGCGGCCCAGCCCACGCCCCCCACCCACAGGAGGAGAGCCGCGGTCACGAGCGGCGTGCGCAGCCTGCCCCCCATCACCGTCCCTCGAGGACCACCCTCCGGAAGGCCGCCAGGAGCCGGTCGCCATCAGCCGCCACACGGTCGTCCACCCCCGCCGGGTCGAAGCCGCGGCGGGCCGCGAACTCTCCTCGGGCCTCGGGGTGAAACTGAACGCCGAACACCGGGAGGCTCTCGTGCTCGAGACCGTCCACCGGCACCCCCGGCCGCCGCGCCGTCACCCGGAAGCCGGCCGGCGCGGCCACCACCACCTCCCGGTGGCTCGCCACCACCCTGAGGGTGTGCCGCCCCGGAAGCAGCCGTCCCCCCTCCAAAACGGTCTCCACGACCCCCACCAACCTGCGCCGGTCGGGGTGGAGGTAGGCCACCTCGGCCCCGGCCAGGTGGGCGACGAGCTGGTGGCCGAAACAGATGCCGAGCACCGGCACGCCGGCAGCGCCGGTGACCAGGGGCTCGAGCCAGGCCGCGAGGTCCGAGAGCCAGGGCAGCGGGTCGTGCACCGACGCGGCCGAGCCCAGCACCACCACGCCGTCGGCTGCCACCGGGTCGCGGGGCCGCGGGCCGTCCCCGGGGACCAGCGCCGGTCGCAGCAGGGTGGTCGTCCCGGGCCAGTCCCCCACCACCCGCGCGACCCCCTCGTCCTCGGCCGACACCACCGACGGGTCGACCACCATCAGGCGAGGTGCGGTCACCGCAGGTCCCTCACGACCCGGGTCATCGTCACCGGTGCGAAGGCCTCGTCCCCGGCCAGGCCGAAACGACCGAGCAGCGGCTCGGGGGCGCGCCAGAAGACAATCCTCGCCTCGACCCTCACGGCTCCGGGGGGCACCGGGTAGACGAAGACGCTGCGCCCGGACGGTTCGATCCGGGTGTCGGCGACGACCGCCGTCGCCCGCCAGGGCGGTGCCGGTGATCGGCCGTCGGCGTCGGCCAGCACCCGGGCCAGCACCTCCCGGTGGGAGGAGGCCTCCCGGCCGTCGGCGCCCACCAGCCGTGTGTGCAGGATCACCTGCCGCAGGGCGGGCCCGGTGGGCACCGAGTGACCGGCCCCCCGGTTCACGAGGGTGACCGCCACCGTGTCCCCCCGCCGGTCGACGTCGAGCTCGACCGCCCGGGCCAGGAGCTCGGGCGAGGCGCCGCGGGCGGAGTGGTCGCCGCCGCGCAGGTGGCAGTCGAGGCAGGTCGGCCCCAACCCCCGCGTGGCGGCTTCCGGCCCGGTCGTGCAGAGCGGCACCCCGTGGGGGTTGGCCAGCTCGCCGTGACACGCGAGGCAGCGGTCGCCGCTGGCCATCCCGGGGACGACAGCCACCGGGTGCGGCGCGCCGGCGCCCGGCTTTGACCCCGCCACCGGCCCCGCCGGGTCGACCGTCACGGCCCCCGGCCCGGGGCCGGTGACCGCCGCCTGGTGGCAGGCCTCGCAGGTGACCGCCGCGGTGCGGCCACCGCCAGCCACAGGCACCGTGTGGCAGGTGGCGCACCGAGCCGCCACTTCCTCGCCGGCGTCGTCCGCCGCCCAAGCCCGCATCGCCAGGTAGAGCGGGCTGGCCGCCGACCGGGCGTGGCGCGAACCCTGCCACGCCGAGGCCTGCTCCGGGTGGCAGTCGGCGCAGGTCTTTGCCGCGGGAGCCGAGGGCATGGCGAAGAGGACGACGAGAACCGCGACGACGCTCGAGAGCCTCACAGGAATTCCCCCTCCACCATGGTGCCACGGGTCGGAGAGCCGACCAAGTAGCCCGGGGCACGAGCAGGTCCGCTACGGCTCATCCCGCGAGGCGGCTTCCTTCGCCGGGCAGGCCCTGGCCAAGGCGTTGGAGCGATTGGCGGCATGGGCCATGGCGGATTGTCTTCGGTGGCGGCCCCTCCCCGCGGACGCCGCGGTCTCGCGGGGTGTTCCGCGAGCACAACCGGAACCTGCCGCGCAGCGAGAGGGTCCACTTCATCGGTATCGACACGCAGCTCGACATGTGGGACCTCGAGCGCCACGACAAGCTGTTTCGCGACGGCTTACCGGAGACTCACCGTCGCGGTCACCGCCGACGAGAACGGTCAGGACACCGCGCCGATGGTCTGTCGGGTGGACGCCGCGGCCCCCTCGGGCAGTGTCAACGCTCTCCTCGAGCGCGGCCGACGGCCGAGGTTCATGCTCCCGCTCCGCCGCCTTCCCGCGGCTGGCCCTCTCCGCACCTACCTCGACCAGGAACGAGGTCTCATGGTTGTGGGCGACTTCTACGCGGGCGAGCTCGAACCCCACTACGATGGTGCCGACCGTCAGATCCGGGTGACGCGGGCATTCGATGTCCTCGTCTATTTCGCCGACACCAACGGCGTGCATCTTCTCCACGGCGAAAGGAACAGGCAGTGATCGGTATCCAGCAGCAAACGGCGGCAGTAGCGCTTGCCCTCGTCCTCGGGTTCGGTCCGGCCGCGGGCGCGGAGGAGAGCCCTCCACCTGCCGATCCGGCGTGGCGCGCGCCCCTCGAGGACTTCGTCGCGCAGGCCCTAGGTGGATTCGCCGTGCCGGGAGCGGTCGTGGTCGTCGTGACCGCCGAGCGCGGCCCCGTGGTTCTGCCCTACGGTGTCTGCTGCGCCGGGGCAGACGATCCCGTGACGGTGCGGACGTCTTTCCCCCTGGCCTCACTGACCAAGGCGTTCACGGCGACGGCCGCCGCGACACTCGTCGCCGAGGGCCTCCTCGAGTGGGACACCCCCGTGCGCACGGTGATACCCGAGCTCACGCTCCAGGACTCGGTGGCATCAGAGCGCGTCACGCTCCGCGACCTGCTCGCCCACCGCAGCGGGCTCGGCGACCACGGCATCATCGCCGTCAACACTGAAGGCGACCCGAAGTGGCTGCTGCCGCGGCTCGCGCTGCTGGAACCGGCGGCCGAGTTCCGCGACCGGTACGCCTACAGCAGCCTCGGCGTCGCGCTCGCGGGCGAGATGATCGGTCGCGCCGCGCGATCGTCCTGGCAGCGGGTCGTCGCGTCGCGCCTGCTCGAGCCGCTGGGGATGAAGGCCACGACCTTCGGTCCGCCGTCCGGCGGGGACGTGCCGATCTCGTGCGGCCACCTCGTCGAGGGCGGCGCCCCGGTCGTCGTCGAACCTGTGATCGCCCCGGTCATCGCGCCCGCCTCCGGTCTGTACTCCACCGGCTCCGACCTCGGACGGTGGCTCGAGCTCCAGCTCGGGAAAGGCCGGGCAGGCGCCACCTCGGTCGTCGGCGCCCGAGCGCTCGCCGAGACCTGGACCCCACAGGTTGCGATACGCGCATCGTGTGCGCCGGTGCGCGCCTACGGCCTGGGATGGCACGTCTCCTCCCGCGGCGGCCGCCGGCAACTGTCCCACGACGGCGGCGCGATCGGTTTCACCGCGCAGGTCCGGGTCTACCCGGACGACGGTGTGGCGGTGGCCGTCCTCGCCAACTGCACGATCAGCGGCTTTCCGGATCTCGTCGCCGAGCGCGCTTCGGAGCTCGTTCTCGGTGATCCGCCGCGTCAGGGTCTGCTCGAGCTCGGCCTCGCCATGGCGGCGAGGATCGAGGGAATGCGGGCTGCCGAGGCGGCCAACGCGAGGGCGTCCCGCAACCCGGCTGCGCCGCCCCCGCTGGAGCGCCGGGCGTTCGCCGGGTGCTACTCCAATCCAGCATTCGGTGAGCTCGACGTCCGCGCCGTCGAGGGCGGACTCACCACTCGATTTCACGGGCTCGACCTCGCCGTGGAGCACCTCCACGACAGCGTCTTCCTCCTGTCGCACCCCTACATCGGCGACGTGCCCGCTCGGTTCCACGTCGCCGACGGAGCGGCCCGGTCGGTCACGCTGCCACTCGGCTCCCCGCAGGCCGATCGTGTCTTCACCCGCTCACCGGATCAGTGCCGCTAGTCGCCTTGGGGGGCGAGGATCTTCACAGATGAGTCAAGTTTGGTGGGGGTCGAGCGCGCCACCTCGTCTTGGACCTGGACCTTGACCTGGACCTGGTCCTAGACTTGGACTTTCTGCCCTCGTTGAGGGGCGCGCATGGGTCGAGGACCAGGTCCAGGTCAAAGTCCAAGTCCAGGTTGAGCGACGATCTTCCGCTGCGGCTTGCAAGCCTCGACGGGCCGGGGCGCGCCCCGCTAGAAGCTCAACACCACTGAAACCGTCGTGGTGGTGTCGGTGTCGTCGAAGTAGACGGCGCCCCCGTCGGCGTCGACCCCGGCCACGGCAGGCTCGGCGTCGTAGCGAACCAGGTACCCGAGCTTGAGCGCGAGCTTCGACGAGATGGCCGCCTGGAGCGCGGTCTCGGAGGTTGCCCGCCAGTCGCTGGTCTCGTCGAAATTCGGCAGGTAGACGAGGCGCTCGGACAGCGTGGCGGTGTCGCTGATCTGCCAGGCGTAGTCGAGGCCGGCGATCCCGCCGACGTAGTCGTAGGACGGCTGCGGATGGGCCACCCCCTGGTCGTCGACCAGGTCGACGAGCTCCTCCTTGGTCCAGGTGAGACCGGCGTCGAAGGAGAGGGTGTGCTTCGGGCCGAGGAGCGCCTTGTAGGTGCCGCCCGCCGCCGCGCCGTAGCGCAGGTCGTAGCCCGAAAACTTGTCCTGCTCGCCGAAAGCGCCCACGAACGCCTCCCAGCGTTCCCCCAGGGCCCGCTTGCCCCGGACCGAGCCGTTGTACCGCTCGGCGGTGGTGACGCTGTTGTCTTCGGCTCGGATCGCCGCAGCCTTGATCTCGACGCCCCACGGCTCGGGCTTGCGGTCGAGGCCGAAGTCGAGACCCAGGGTCTGGGTGTCGGAGTTGCCGCTGGTGGAGACGAAGGACAGGCCGAGGGAGCCCTTCCAGGCGGGCTCGGGCTGCTCCTGGGCCAGCGCCGGAGCGGCCAGGACAACGACGATCAGGCTCGAAAGGACGGTGAGACGCATCATGACCTCCGTTGACGTGACGATTTCGAGACGGCACTGCAACGACGCGGAGCCGCCTGTCGCCAGGCTAACCCGGCGCGCGCCGTCCGTCTTCCCGCGCACGCTATCATGGGGGCCGGGAGGGGAGGAGCCCGATGGACGCCTCCGTCGAGGGCAACCTGTTCGAGTTCGAGGGGCCGGACCTGGTGGCCGGCCTTGACGTGCGCCGCTCGCGGGGGAGGACCAGGGTCACGGTCACCTTCGCCACCCCGAGCGGCCACCGCCGGGTGCGGTTTGACGACCCGGAGCCGTTGGACGAGGTCTTTCCCCTGCTCGACGCGGAGCAGGTCTGGGTCTACCTGCTGCCCCCCGGCGCCGACGAGCCGGCGCGGGTGCGGGTGGAGTTCGTCGTCAACGACTTCCACAGCTTCGCCGCCGACGCGGTGCTCGACCTCGACCCGGACGCCTACGACACCAAACCGGGGGTCAAGCTCGAGCCCGTCGACCCCGGCTGAGCCGTACCCGTTCCCTACGCCGGTCCCGAAGGACGAGATCGTGGCGCGTCCCCCGGCTCACCCCCCCACCCCCCAGGCCTCGGCGATCAAGCTCGTGAAGAGACCAGATCCGGCCAGGTTCTGCCCGCCGTCCACCACCAGCACGGTGCCGGTGACATAGGCCGCCAGGGGCGAGGCGAGGAAGGCGGCGGCGGCGCCGATGTCGTCCACCGAACCGTAGCGTCCCAGGGGGATGGCGGAGCGGAGCCGTTCGTGCACCCGCTCCGACTCCGGGACCAGCCGCCGCATCCCCTCGGTGTCCTCGATGGGGCCGGGGACAATGCTGTTGCAGCGGATGCCGAACCGACCCCACTCCAGGGCCAGGGTGCGCATGAGCTGGTCAACCCCGGCCTTGGCGGCGCAGACGTGGGCCTGGGCGAAGTACGGCTCCGTGGCCTGGCCGGCGGAGACGAACAGGATGGAGCCCCGGGTCTCCTTCAGCTGCGGCAGCGCGGCCCGGCAGGAGTTGAAGGACCCCAGCAGGTCGATGTCCACCACCGACTTGAAGCCGTTGGGCGAGAGCTCGTCGGCAGGGCAGGGGAAGTTGCCGGCGGCGCCGCAGACCAGCACCGACACCGGCCCCAGCTGCTCCCGGGCGGTTGCGAGGGCCGCGTCCAGCGCGTCGGGGTCACGGACGTCGGCAACCGGGGTCGCGACCCGGGCCCCGAGGGCCTCGAGCTCCACCCTGGCTGTCTCGAGCCGCTCGGCGGTGCGACCGCACAGGGCGATGTCCGCCCCGAGCGCGGCGAAGCTGCGGGCGATGCCGAGGTTGATGCCGCTCCCGCCGCCGGTGACGAACGCCACCGAGCCGCGAAAGAGGTCAGGGGGAAGGATCCGACGGACGGACGGGGACGAGGTGTCGTTCATCACCCCCTCGAACCGCGCGTGCATCCCCCTTGTTCCCGTTCTCGTACCCGAGGTATCCCCTTCCGCCTCGATCCGCGCTACCCTGTCGCGCGATGCGCGCCGCCGTCTCCCTGGTCGCCGTCTCCCTCCTCGCCGCCACTCTCCTGGCCCAGGA
>Ga0209164_1002487_pt1 | contig 19580 bp, 20 predicted proteins | sample MTBNYHSulfiMetaG_FD_187458 | JGI IMG/M metagenome (GOLD analysis project Ga0209164, IMG submission 187458) | Enrichment culture microbial communities from rom New York Harbor, USA that are MTBE-degrading - MTBE-NYH (New York Harbor Sulfidogenic)... | ecosystem: Environmental > Aquatic > Marine >...
GGCCAAATATGAGAAGGGCGATCACTAGAATGATAATCCAGTCGGTGGTCTGCAGATTGAAAATCGCCAGCAATCGCGGGTCGTGTGCCATTTCATTTCTCCATAACTGAGATAACGGCATTATATCGCCGGTATCTTGCGGCGGTCAACAGTTTTGCGGCAGCCAATAGGGATTGACTGCGAAGGCGGTTTTTGTACAATAGGGCCGGTGGCTGTTTTTCGAGCTTGCCTGAATCCTTCTGGAGCCGGCTATGCGTTTTTTGCCCGGTCGTGTGAGCCCTGCTGAATCTGTGACTGCGGTCTGTGTGCTCGTCGCGCTCGTTCTCGCGGCGGGGGCGGTAATTGCGACTGGCCTGCGTCCGGGCACGCCCAATACCCAACCAGCCAGGCCTGCGGTATCAGAAGCGATGGCATCGCCTGAGTCGTCAATCCCCGCTCCGGATGGTTTTCGCGCGGCATCCGCGGCCGAGACATACGGCCCTGAAACGCTCTATGAGAAGATAGACGGGAAGGCAGATATGTACCTTGAGGCGGGGTTCCGGTCGCTGCTGTGCCAGCGGTTCGTCAGCGTGAAAGATGACGGGCTGTGGCTGGAGGTGTTCATCTATGACATGGGCACGCCGGTCAATGCCTTCGGCGTTTATGGACAGCAGAAGCGAAGCGGAGTAACCGACCTGGATATCACCCCCTTTGCATACAAGACTGTGGACGGGGTGTATCTGGCCTCCGGCGCGAATTACATAGAGATGCACGGCTCGGCCGCGACGGAGGAGCTGTCGGCGGCGATGCTCTCCGTGGCGAAGTCGCTTGCGGGCGCGGGCCAGACCGATTCGGGTCTGGCAGGGGCGATGGCACTATTTCCAAGGGACGGTCAGGTAGCAGGCTCCTCATCGCTGTATCCGGTGGATGCGTTCGGTTGTGCAGCGCTGACCAACGTGTACACGGTCCAGTACAATGTTGATGGCAAGGCGGTGATGGCGTTCATAAGCCCGCGGGAGTCAACCGAAGCAGCGGCGAAGCTGGCGGAGGAGTATGCCGGCTTCATATTAGAGAATGGCGGAAAAGAGGCGGCAATGCCGAGTGGGTCGGCTGGCAGAATCTTCAGTCTCTACGGGACGACGGAGATAGTCTTTGCGCGAGGCTCAATCGTCGCAGGCGTCCATGCGGCAGATGACATGACTGCGGCGGCGGCCGTTGCGGAGAGGCTTTGGAGCCATCTGCCAGATAAGCCAATGCCGGAGCTGGTACCGGCATCCCAACCGCAACCAGCAAGCGGAGAGTATGACAGTGACGAGCAGTAACCCCGAGAACATATCACGGCGGGAATTTATCTCACGGGCGTTCAAGGCTGGTGCATCCGTGGCGGCGGTGAGCGCCGCTGCATACTGGGCCTATGACGCCAGAGTGCCCAGGGGCACGGAAGCAGGGGACCTCGTGACGCTCAAGGATTACTCGGCGCCCAAGGTCGAGGGGCAGGTGATGAGCGTTGTGAAAGGCGCCGACAGGTCCGCAGCCGTCAACAAGGCGATAGACCTGCTGGGAGGGATACACCGATTTGTCAAGCCCGGCCAGCGGGTGCTGATAAAGCCTAATGTGGCGTTCGCATCGGCTCCTGGAGTTGGTGCGACGGCTGACCCGGCACTCGTGGCCGAGGTGGTGAAGCTCTGCTACAAGAGCGGGCAGGCGCGGGAAGTGTTTGTGACGGACAACCCCATCAACGACCCCGAGAGCTGCTTCACTTATACAGGCATAGCTAAGGCGTGCGAAGCGGAGGGTGCCAAGGTCGTTCTGCCGAGGGAATCCTACTTCAAGCCTACGACATTGGAGGGGGGCAGACTTATCCGTGACTGGCCGGTGCTCTACGAGCCGCTGGCTGGTGTTGACAGGGTGATAGGCATCGCGCCGGTGAAGGACCATGCGCGAAGCAGGGCGTCAATGACAATGAAGAACTGGTACGGCCTGCTGGGCGGGCGGCGGAACCTGTTCCATCAGGATATCAACACGATAATCGCCGAGCTTGCCGCGATGATGAGACCGACTCTGGTCATTCTCGACGGGACGATGGTCATGATGCGCAACGGCCCGACGGGGGGGTCTGTGGCAGACCTTGAGCGGCGTGACACGATGATTGTCAGCACGGATCAGGTGGCGGCGGACGCCTTTGGCGCGACGTTGCTGGGACTTTCGGCTGCTGAGCTGCCGTATCTACAGAAGGCGCAGGATGCCGGTTGCGGCACCTGTGACTTCAGCTCGCTCAAGCCATTGATGGCGGAGGTTGGCAGATGAAGATAGTGACTGTCCGACGCGTATCGCAGATACTCTTACTTGCGATGTTCTTCTGGTTCTGCATCGTGACAACATACGGCAGCCAGTGGTGGCAGCAGCGCAGCTGGCCGGTCAACCTGTTCCTGCAGCTCGATCCGCTTGTTGCCCTCGGTACCGTCCTGACAACGAGAAAGCTATATGCCGGACTTCTCTGGGCGCTGCCGGTTGTCCTGCTGACAATCCTGGTCGGGCGCTTTTTCTGCGGGTGGTTGTGCCCGTTCGGCACAATGCATCAGTTCTTTGGATGGCTGGCCCATCGGAAGAAGTCAGCCGCGCAGAAGATCAGGCTTAACGCCTATAGGCGAGGTCAGGCGGTCAAGTACTACGTACTGCTGTTCTTTCTGGGGCTCGGTCTTTTCCCCATTCTGGGCAAGAGCCTCCTGACGGGGCTGCTCGATCCGATCCCGCTTGTCACGCGTTCGGTCAACCTGATGCTGCTTCCCATAGCCGACAGCGGCGCCAGCATTACATCGACGGCACAGAGATACTACGAGGGTGCGGTGCTCGTTTTTGCGGTGTTCTTCGCTGCGCTGGCGATGAACTTCGTCATCCCGCGGTTCTTCTGCAGATTCGTCTGTCCTACAGGGGCACTGTTCGGCATCATCGATCGTTTTGCCATTTTCCGGATAGGCAAGAGAGAGTCAGAATGCTCGAACTGCATGCGCTGCGAGCGGGCGTGTGAAGGGGCATGTCACCCCGCGGACGAATTCCGGATAAGCGAATGTATCCTGTGCATGAATTGCCTGGACGACTGCAAAGATGACGTAGTGACCTACAGCACAGCCCGCAGCGCCGGCGGAGAGATTGACAGGCCCGATATCTCACGGCGCGGATTCGTGCTTTCGGTGGCAGGGGGTATGGTGGCGCTGCCAGCCATTCGGCTGGCCAATTCGCTTGGTGAGAACTATGACCCGTCGCTGATACGGCCACCGGGTTCGCTCCCGGAACAGGAGTTCCTTGAGCGGTGCCTGAAATGCGGACAGTGCATGCGGGTATGTCCGACGAACGTCATCCAGCCGGTGGGGTTGCAGCACGGTCTGGAGGGCCTCTGGACGCCGACCCTCAACAACCGCATCGGCTCATCCGGCTGCCAGTACAATTGCGCTGCCTGCGGCAATGTATGCCCGACCTCCGCCATTCGCCCCATCTCGCTAGATGAGAAACACGGCAGAGGCGAGTTTGCCGACAAAGGCCCCATCAAAATAGGCACCGCGTTCGTTGACAGGTCCCGCTGCCTGCCTTGGGCGATGGGGCGACCGTGCATAGTGTGCCAGGAGAACTGCCCGGTCTCGCCGAAGGCGATATATACGACCGAGGAGTACGAGACCATCCGCTATGGGGAATACACCGTCGCCAAGGCCGCGGGGGGACTGATCATGCTTGACTCGGCAAGGCTGGTGCCGCGGTCGCTTGCCACGGGCGATTACTACATAGTCATGCCGTCTTTCGACCCGGTGCCCCTGCGCATAGCAGATAACAGCGTCGATTCCGTCTCACCGGTGGCGGGACGGACGTGGGAATCGCTTCCTCCGGCTGGTACGCGGTTGCTGATCCAGGTGCGTCTGCAGCGGCCACACGTCGATATCGACCGGTGTATCGGCTGCGGCATCTGTGAACATGAGTGCCCGGTGAGTGGCCTGAGGGCCATTCGCGTCTCAGCGGAGGGGGAATCCCGCAACCGACGCAGCCGGCTGGGTCTATCGGAAGGGCTAACCCGACACGGCGGCGGCCGAGGCCAGGGCGGTCAGGGACGAGGCTAGGGTGGCCAGGGACGCGGTCAGGGCCGCGGGCGACAGCAGTAGATTATGTCTGCCTCAAATGACGGTGATGAAACGTCTTAAGAGGTGTGTATGACGGGCTCAACCTTATTTGTACGGAGGTTATGATATGACAAACCAGGCAAAGGATTTTAATCGCCGTGATTTCCTGAAATTTGCATCGAGCGCGGGGGTGGCTTCGCTCCTTGCAGGAAAGACCCTTTCCGGTGCTGAGCCGAACGCGCCGGCCCAATCGGCTGAGCCGAAGAAACAGGAGAAGGCGCCCGAGATACCGATGAGGCCGCTTGGAAAGACAGGTGCGAAGGTCACCATCCTCAATCAGGGCCTGATGTTCGATGTGATACCCAATCTGCTGATCTGCCAGAAATCACTTGAATGGGGTGTCACTATGTGGGACACGGCTGCCGGATACGCCGGCGGCAGAAGCGAGGAGGGTATCGGCATGTTCTTCGACAAGAATCCCGACGCCCGCAAGAAGATATTCCTCGTCACCAAGACCAGCGGCGCAAGGAACCCCGATGATATGACCGCGCGGCTCAATACGAGTCTCGAGCGAATGAAGACCGACCATGTCGACCTGGTCTTCATGCATGGCCTCAGCAACGGCGATGCACTGACCGACGAGGTAAAGGCATGGGTCGAGAGCACGAAGAAGAGCGGTAAGATCAGGTTCTTCGGATTCTCCACTCATACTAACATGAATGGCTGCATGATGGCGGCAGCGGAAAAGGGCTGGATAGACGTGATAATGCCGACCTGCAACTTCCGCACTCTTCAGGAAGATGAAACGAAGAAGGCTATCGAGGCCTGCCAGAAGGCGGGCATCGGTCTTGTTGCGATGAAATCCATGGCGATGGCCAGGAGACGCAGAGGCGAGACTACGGCTCCGGCCGAAGCGGATCCGACCGAAAAAGTCCTTGAGCATTTCACCTCAAAGGGTTTCAGTGTCGAACAGGCCAAGCTCAAGTACATATGGCAGAACGAGGCCATCTCGAGCATCTGCGTGCGCATGCCCACGGTCGCCCAGCTTGGGACCAACGTTGCCGCGGCGGTCGACAAGACGAAACTTGACCTGGCCGATATCACCGCGATGGATAGATACGCCCGGGCGACGTGCGACGGCTACTGTCAGGCATGTCTGAGGTGTGAGAACGGCGGCTATGACAGCAGCATACCGGACGTTATGCGGTGCCTGATGTACTACAACTCGTACCGCGACCCAGCGCTTGCCCGCGAGTATTTCGCCGAGATACCTGCCAGCTTCCGCGCCCGCCTCGCGACAGCCGATTTCTCGGCTGCCCAGGCCAGATGCCCGCAGGGTCTGCCGATAGCAGACCTGATGCGTGAAGCAGCGCAGAAGCTCGCGTAATCGAAGCCTGCAAAGACCCCCGAAGACCGGGGGTCTTCTTTTGCGCCCTAGTGATGTCATGCTCCTCCGGGCGGAATCGGACCGGCATTGCCATCGGTCATTGGGGCCGTGCGTCAACTCTTTCTTGACTTTCTGCATCCAACAAGATAGCCTCTTGGGGTTGTTTTTTCAGTTTTCTTGCCATAGGAGGCCAGTTTTGAGAGTTCTTTCCGGCATCCAGCCGAGCGGTCGGCTGCACATAGGTAATTACTTCGGCGCGATGCGTCAACACCTGCAGCTTCAGGCTCAGAATGACGGTTTTTACTTCATTGCGGACTACCATGCGCTGACAAGCGGGCCCAGTCCGGCTGAGCTTGCTGAGTATACGCTGGCGGTTGCGATGGACTACCTTGCGCTGGGGCTTGACCCTAACAAGACGGTCTTCTGGAGGCAGAGCGACGTGCCGGAGGTGACGGAGCTCTCATGGATACTGTCGTGCGTGACACCGATGGGTCTTCTGCAGAGATGTGTCAGCTACAAGGACAAGGTGGCTCAGGGGATCTCCGCGAATCACGGGCTGTTTGCCTATCCGGTCCTGCAGGCGGCCGACATACTGGCGTTCCACAGCAACCTGGTGCCTGTGGGCGCCGACCAGAAGCAGCATATCGAGGTGACGCGTGACATAGCGACAGCCTTCAACAGCACATATGGTCAGGTCCTGACGCTTCCGGAGGACTACATACTGAAGGATGTTGCCGTGGTTCCCGGTATCGATGGGCGGAAGATGAGCAAGAGCTATGATAATGCGATTGAGATATTCGAGCCCGAAACGAGCGTGAAGAAGAAGGTGATGCGCATCGTTACGGACTCGACGCCGGTCGAGCAGCCGAAGGATCCGGCCAGGTGCAATGTCTTTGCGCTTCTGAGGCTGGTTGCCCCGGCGGACGAACTGGCTGAATGGGAGCGGAAGTATCGGGCAGGCGGGACGGGCTATGGCGAAGCCAAGAAGCGGCTGGCTGAGTTGTTGCTCGACCATTTCAGGCCGTATCGTCAGAAGCGGGCGGAGCTTGAAAAGGACACTGCACAGGTGTGGCGGGTACTGGCGGATGGAGCGGATCGCGCCAGGGCAATCGCGCAGAAGACACTCGACGATGTCCGCAAGGCTGTGGGGCTGGGAGGCAGAGCATGCGCGAAGGCCTAGTCCGTGCAGCAAGCTACGCCGATGAGTTCAGCGCTCTGAATGCTCAGCAGTTTCTCGCTGACAACGGCGTCAATTCGCAGATATTCGCCGGCGGCATCATAATGTACGTCCAGCAGTTCGACTTGTACGTAGCGGCGGGGCGGCTCGATGAGGCGAAAAGGCTGCTGGAGGAATTCGAAGCAGCCGAGCGGCCGGCACCCGATGCCCCAGATACCGAGGGACAAGACCTGATTGAGTGACTACAGGGTAAATCTCGACATGTTTGCCGGTCCGATGGACCTGCTCCTGTATCTTGTGCGCAAAGAAGAGGTGGATATCTATGACATCCCGATCTCGCACATAACAGAGCAGTATATCAGGTACGTCGAGATGATGCGCGAGATGGATATCGACCTCGCGGGGGATTTTCTGGTCATGGCCGCGACGCTGATGGAGATAAAGTCGGCAATGCTGCTGCCTCAGGCGCCAGTTGAATCGGGTGATGCTGCCTCGCCCGATGACCCGCGGGCCGAGCTCATCCGGCAGCTGCTCGAGTACAAGAAATTCAAGGATGCGGCTAACCTTCTCTCGTCAGCGGCTGAACAGCAGAGCAGGCGATTCCACAGGCCCGACACCATCGTCACCAGTCTTCAGCCTGACAGGGAGCCCGAGATCGATATGGATCAGGTTGATGTCTGGGCGCTGCTGGAAGCTTTCGATGCGATGCTCAAAGCTACCGGCGGCAACATCTTCGCCGACCATATCAAGGACGACACCCCGATAGACCTTTACCAGATAGAGATACTGGAACGACTCCAGTCAGAAGGCCCTGTGCCGTTCGAACGATTATTCCAGGGCAGAAGGAACAGGCTTGTTCTTATCGGCATGTTCCTGGCGCTGCTTGAGCTCGTAAGGAACAAGCTTGTCTCGGCCGAGCAGCACGAATCGCTTGCACCCATCTACCTGCGAAGCCTTACCGAAGAGGACCCCGTTGAGGCGGTGCAGAGGGCCATCCTGTCGGCGGCTGAGGAAGCTGCCGGCTCAGCCCCGATCGACGAGCCTGATACGGAAGAGGCGGCCTCGCTTGAGACCACAGAGGAGCCGCACGACCTGGCCGATATCGACGAGCAGTCCAACGAAGCACACTGATCGGCGTCTCTGGCGCAGTATTGCGTGCATTAACGTTTGACATCGGGTGCAGATAGAATAGAATCACATGTCGAGCATACATTGAAAGGAAGTGCGATGGCCGGCAATCTGATAGAGCTTACGGATGCGGAGTTTGACAGCGTTGTGAATGGTTCTGATGTTCCTGTCCTTGTGGATTTCTGGGCGCCTTGGTGTGGTCCGTGCAAGATGCTCACGCCAATCATCGAAGAAATCGCGAATGAGTATGCCGGCAGAGCAAAAGTGTGCAAGGTGAATACCGACGACAACCGCGACTCAGCGATCGATTTTGGCATTCAGGCAATACCTACTTTGATTCTATTCAAAGGTGGTAAGGTAGAAAAGAAATGGGTAGGCCTGACGAGTAAGAAGGATATTGTCTCTGCGATGGAGTCCCTACTCTGATAGAGAATGCTCGATAGCAGATAGTGTGAACATGAAAAAGGCCGTTCAGACTTCACATCTGAACGGCCTTCTTTTTTGCTTGAGGGATCTGCTGCGAGCACTACTCGCTGACCGCCTCGCCCTCGTTGGGCTGACCAGTCAATGAGCCGCCCTCGAGAATGCGATCTTCGACCACAGGTTCGGCCTCGAGTTGTTTGTGCGCATCTTCCAACTGGGCTTGCTCCGTCGGCGTCAGGGCCAGTTCACTGACGACTTTGGGAGTCAGGAAGACGACCAGCTCGCGGTTGACGACTTTCTCCGATGTGTTCCGGAAGAGGATACCGGCCACCGGTATGTCGCCGAGCAGCGGCACCTTGTTAATGCGCTGATTCGTTTCCTTCTTACGCAGGCCGCCGAGCACAATGGTCTCACCATTCTTGATGAGCAGGGTGGTATCCGCCGTTCGCTTGTCGATAACCGGCTGAGGATAAGCCGAATCAGCGCCGGCTGCCGCCACGTTCACACTTCGAGGGCTCGTGCTGAACTCGGGAATGATACGCAGCCTGAGCATCTCGTCGCGAGTAACATGAGGTGTAACTTCCAGCGAGACGCCGACCTCTTTGAATGACGTCGTGCCTATCGAGCCGCCCGCGGAGGTCTGCTGGAGCTCCTGATACGGTATCTCCTCGATGCTCTTGAACATGGCCTTTTCATTATCCAGGACCAGTATCCTCGGATTGGCCAGCAGTGTGGCGCTGACATCTTCCTGCTGGGCTCTAATCAGCACATCGATGTCCACGCTACTATTGAGCCAGCCGAAGCGAACCTGGCTTACACCCGAACCGATATCGGCGTTAGCGGTATTCGTGCCTGTGGCGAACGCCTCTGTGCGGCCGCCGGTAGCAGCGCCAGTTGTCGAATCGAATGTCGTGTTGGTGCCGATGAGCCAGTTGACACCGAGGTCGAGGGCATTCTGACTTACGATGTCATATATCCGCACCTCGACAAGTATCTGCGGCGTCTGCCTGTCGATCTCCTCCATAAACGCATCAATGGCCTTGAGTTTGGCCTCGGTATCGGTGACTATGATGTTGCTCGTTCCCACATTCACCGCTATCTCCGCATCCTTGGACACAAAACCCTTGAGCGCCTCGCCCACCTGCTTCACATCAGCATATGTCACTCTGTAGACTTTGCTGAAGCGAGCCTCTTTCTGTACCTCTATCTCCGATTTCGGCACAACACGGATGACTCTCTCGGTGGCAACGTAGCCCGCGTTGTTGATCGCCAGGATGTTATCAAGCACCTCGCCCAGGGGAGCATCGGTGATCGTTGCGGTCACAGTCCCGGTGACCTGAGGGCTCTTGATTATGTCCACCCCTGCTGCCTCCGAGAGGAACCTGACAACCTCATCGATAGGCGTATCTTTGAAATTGACCGAGATGATCTTCTGCAGCTTGATCTGAGCCTCGGTCATTGGTGCCGGCTCTTCCTGTTTAGAAGCGTCTGCTGCCAGGGCTTTCGTGGCCCAGCAGCACAGTAGCGATACGGTCGCTACCACAACCAACAACTCTCTCTTCCACATCATAGTCTTACCTTTCACTTAATTGTTGTTTGTATTAGAATCAGGCTTCACATCCGTTGAGCCTGGTTGATTGCTCCCAAAGTTGTCAATGTATTCTCGTCTGGTTCCCCCTTCAATCTGGAACTCCACGTAGTTATCACTGATGGCAATGACCTTGGCGCCGCAATGAGTGCTTCCAACCGCCATAACGGTCCCGTCGACGAGCGCCACCACTCTGTCCTGGCTGCGGTATATTGCCGTGACATTGAACGAACAGGCTGATTCCGTCGGCCCCGATGGTTTCGTCGGCGTGCTGGAGGAGCCCAGCCTCATGGGGTTCCTGGGAATCGGCGGCTTCGCCGGCAGTGTCCACACGATCGTAGATGGCACTCCTGCACCTGGATTCGCATCCGGAGTCCCGGTGAAGGGATCGGGATTACCGCCTGAGAGCCGCCCGGTCGACCACAGAATAGCTATAACCAGCACCACTGAGAGACCACCGATAAGCATGATGTTTTTATTCCTTGTGGCGTTCGCGGCGCCAATCTTCTTGACGACTACTCTTGGCGCAGCCTTTGGTGCCGCTGGGGCACTTCTTTCAGCTGGCGGATGCGAAGGGCGCGCAGGCTCTGTCGGTCGAGGCGGAGTCGCTCTCTGGGGAGGCGCAGCGGTCTCCGAGGCCATCGCTGCCATCAGGTTGGAGCTCGGTCTGGGCTCGAATTTCGGCTTGCTCAGCCCGGGCGGTGCGGGAGGTGCTTTCGGCCGGACAGGTGCATCTGCCGGACTGGCAGATTGTGCCGGACGAGGCGGTTCCGTAGTCGGCGCGGGACGAGCCCCCGAGGACGGCGCAGAGGGTACACTCTGCCCCGGACCTTCTGCGGACTTGGGGGTGCCGTGAGCGGGCTCAGACTCCACTGGAACGCCGTCAAATATGGAGGATATTCTTTTCTGTAGTCCGCCTCTGGGCTTCGACATTACAGACCTCTCTTGCTAAGGCTCTATATTCCTCGGCCCCTTTGCAGTGGGGGTCGTACGTGGTTATCGGCCGCCCGGCGCTGGGCGCCTCGGCCAGACGTACGGTCCGACGGATAACTGTCGTGAATACCTTGTCCTTGAAGTAATCGCGCATCTGCTGTTCCACATCTCTGGAAAGGAGAGTCCTGCCCTCATAGAACGTAAGCAGGACCCCGAGTATGCTCAGGCGCGCGTTGAAGCGATTCCGCACAATATCCAGAGTCTCGAGCAGCTGCTTCAGGCCCTCGATAGCATAGTATTGCGTCTGAACAGGAACGATCAGGTAATCGCTGGCAGCCAGTGCGTTGAGCGTCAGCAGACTGAGCGACGGCGCACAGTCGATGACGCAATATTCGTAAAGCCCCCTGATGTTCTGTATCTTGTTTTTGAGGACGAATTCCCTTCCGGGCTTCGATATCAGATCCACGTCCAGCCCGGATAACAATATGTTGCTGGGCATTATGTCGAGATGTTCGACGCCCGTACGAGTCACAGCCTGCACGGCGGGCGTATGCGGGTCCACCATCACGTCATAGGTGCTTTTGGCGACCATCTCGGGGTCGATCCCGACACCCAGCGTCGCGTGCGCCTGCATATCCAGATCGAGAAGCAGAACCTTCTTGCCCATCTCGGCCATTGCAGCGGCCATATTGACCGCTGTGGTGGTCTTGCCGCAGCCGCCTTTCTGGTTTGCTATGGCGATCGTTATCATTGGCTACCTATTCGCTTATGGTCGGCCTGTCCAGCCACACACTTACCACGTACCGCCGTTACCGAGTCTCGCAAAGCGTCGTCAGGTCCATACTAGCATTGACTCTCAGAGAGTCCTGAGAATCGTGCCCTACATTAAAACCGTCCACAAACACAACAGGACGGTTACTCTCTATCGCGTAAAGGAAAGATGCAAAGCCCATGTAATCGCTGGTGAACGAGACTTGCATGCGCTGCTCAGATACATTCTTGAAGCTGTTCTGGGGCGATGTCGCCGAGGAGTTGTTGTCCTTGCTCGTGAATGAAAGCAGCCTGCTGTCGCTTGCCAGCGTACGTATCTTCAGAGGTATTTCCTGTGATCGCCCCGGCGGCACAACGTAATCGCCGAGACTCTCGCGGGCTTTTCTGACCTCCGCAAGAGCCGCACTGACATTCTCCGCGGAAAGACCCTCGTAAGTCCTCTGCTTCTTCTCGTACTCTGCGCTGAGCCCTTTCAACCGGATGCTTCGCGGCTGCAGCAGCAGGAAGTAGAATGCCAGAAGACACACAAGGCCCGCCAGCCATGTGACTGTGACAAAAACAACGTATTTCTTATTGAATAGCGACATGTTATGCCATTCCCTACTGCGTCGACTTCAGGATACACTCGAGCGTGAAATCTGTCCAGTTGCGATTCATATAATTGCCCGTTCGGGAGGAAGGCATTCCTACTTTGCCGTCGCTCAGCCGCGGTCCTATCACACGAGACGTGTTTATCGAGTCTATCAGGCTCTGAATAGCGTCATTGCCCGCTTTGTCGGGGCTGGCGTACCCGCTTATACTGAGCCTGAACAGCGAGCCGTTCTGCGCGTCAGCACCGGGAGCCGTGGAGGAGACCTTTGGCGGCGTCTTGTCCCGAGTCACATTGAACTTGTAGATGACAATGTTCTGCGGGCAGACCTGCGCTATCTCATTCATTATATCTGACCACTGAATGTGAGATCTCACCGCCAGCGCCACATCCTGCCTGCATTTCGCCGCGGCATCACTGTCAGCCGTTGCCTGCGTGACTCTCCGCTGGGCGTCGCCTCTTTCCGCTATCTTCTCGTCAAGGCTGCTGATCTGCGAAGCGGTTGTCTCAAGGGCCACGCCGTGGCTGAAATACAGGCTAACCATCACTGCCGCTGCTATCAGCAGGGGCAGGAAAGGTGTCGTCGCCAGTGCAACCTGCGAGGGTCTGCTCGTCGCAGGGCGGCATTCACCTTTAAGCAGGTCTATCGTAAACATTTTATAGCGACCTCATCGCAAGTCCGGTGGCCACCACAAAGGCAGAACCGTTGGCTTTTATCAGGTCCTGCCCTCTGGCGTCGCCGGCAACTTTCATCTTCAGCAACGGATTCCATGCTTTGCCCTGCAGATTGAGCAGTTTGCCCAGGGTCTCGACAAATCCCTCTGCCTGGGAGAATGTGCCGCAGACATGCAGCGTGTCAGCCGGAGCTCCTCTCTCCTGCGTCATATGATATCGAAGCGTCTCGGATATGCTCTTCACAAGCCTGCCGCACGCATTACTCATGCTCTGCGACACGGCATGCTTGAGATCGCCGTCGGCATTCGTTCCATTAAGCACCGATGTCACGATATTGGGGGTAATGCCTCGCTCCTCCGCTATCTGCGAGACGACCAGTTCATTGCCGTGATCGAAGTCGCGGATGAACGGAAGCCCGCTCGCTCCGATCACCACCATTGTGCAGACATTGCCGCCAACATTTACAATAACAGTCGTCTTTCCCGCCTCAAGCTTCTCGCACTCGTTGAACAGGTTTACCGTGGCCAGACCTTCCACGTCCATGAGAACACATTTGAGCCCGGCCCGCTGGACAAGATGGCGCCTGGCCTCGATCACGGCGTTCGTCGCGGCCACCATTATGCCCGATACGCCCTTTTCCGACGGCGCAGCCGGACCTTCGGCAGCCTGGTCGACCACCTGGTAATCGAGCTTGCCCTGGCGAACGTTGAACGGACAGACATCGGCGGCCTCCGCCAGCACGGCCGCTTCCAGCCGCTCCCTTGCCGATGCCGGAAGATGGAAGCTTCTCGCCGCCACTTCAGGCCCTGCGACTCCGCAGACCAGATATCTTGAATGCGAGCCAAGCTCCTTGTGGCACTTGCTTATTGCTGCGGATGTCGCCGTGGCCCTTGTCAGTGGGTCAGCGCTGGGCGAGCCCTCTATCTCGGCCATCGCCACGGCCGTTACCTCGCGATGGCTGTTCGTGCCCGACATCTCGACCATCTTGACCGTATAGAAACCTATATCGGTCCCGATGACCTGAGGGCTATGGCCCTGGAGGATGTCCCTCAGTTCGCGATATCTCTGCAAAATGGTATGATATGTCGAAACCATTCCTGCTGCCCTTACTCCTCCCACCAGCGTACCAGTCGTATGAACATCGCCTCCGGATCCTCTATGGTCGCCAGCCGCATATCATAGTAGAAAGCCGCGCCATTATCGATGACCAGGCTGTTGCCTATAAGTGCTCCTACGATGGCACCCGTATTGTGCATTATTATATCGGCATCCGGAGCATATATCGCGCCATAGAAGTCCGCTGAATTCTTCACTATGATTGAATCGCATGTCGGCAAGCCGTATATCCTCATCTTTGTCGCATCAAGTGTCGAGTTGACAAGATTGGAGTTGGTCTTGCCTTCAAAACTCGTGCCCAGGTAGAGCTTCAAAGAGCCGTCCGTAGGCACTGTCAGGGTGGCGCCTTCCATCAGGATGACTTTGCCTTTCACGTAGATGGTCACATCACCGGAAGTAGTGTCTGCATTGCCGCTTATGGTCAGGTTGTTATACACGCCGGTTGCCAACGGCACGCCGGGGCTGTATGTCTGGTTGGGCAGACCTGTGGGGGGGTCAACCGGTGGAAATTCCAGGGTCTCCTCTGCCGGATATATTGAGCCTGATACACTCGAGCCGGGCAGCAGCTTCACGACCGTTCCACCATTGCCATCGGGCCCGAACACGATATCACCGGTGACAGACGTATTGAGTGATATGGCGAACTTGTCTGTGCTGTTCGTCCTTATCTCGAGCGAGGTGCCGCCTGGCAGCGTGGTTACGACTGAAGAGTTCTTCAGGTCCACGGTACTCTGGACGCCTATCCCCCACCAGTAAGTCTTCCTGGCAAGAGTCGCGTGCACCTTCCTGACTATCGGTCGCTCATCTGTGCCGGCCGTGCCTGTCGCCGTTGCATCGAATCCGGCGCTGGTGCTGCCCGACAGCTCCAAGGTATAGGTCGCTGTACAACCCTCCAGTGTGCGCTCTCCGGCAGCTATCGCTTCCAAACCAGCTGCATCAAGCGGAAGATGGTCGTCCAACCTCTTGTTCATCAGGTAGATGCATTCCTTCAGCCCTGAATCCGCGGCGCATCTGGCCGCGTTAACGCCTGTGTGATGCATGGCCCTGACCCGGCTGTTATAGCCCAGTATCAGCATCGCCAGCCCCGCCATCACGAGCAGAATCATAATGACAATGGCCATGCCAAGTATCGAGGCACGCTTCATGTTTTTTTGTTTTTCTTTCATATTTTCACCGCCCATTCATACGATTAAGTATACCTTAAATCACTGCTCGCCGCAACTATTCCCACCATCTCTCAACCATTATGACAGTGGCGGGAATTCCGGTCGCATTACGGAGCTCCTTTATATAATGGAACTCCGCATTATTCTTGGCACCGATTGTTTTTCCGACAACGGCGCCGTGCAGGCTCGCGCCGTTCTTGAACTCGATATCCGCCGACGGGGCATACAGCAGCGCATATGCTGACGCACTGTTCTTGAGCTCCACCTTTGTGCATTTCTCCGTCCCCAGTATAGTTATCGATTGCGCCACCTTTACCGGGTCATCCGTGACATTGCTCGTTATGCCGACGCCGTTCTTGCCGATCACGTCACCATCGACATACATCGTAAGTGTGGCGCCGTCCTCGACGATTATGTCGCCCCCGTTGCCGACATCGAGCGAGCCATCTATGTATAGCGTGACATTGTTCGGGCTCCTTATGGTCAGGGCTCCCATGCCGAGGTACTTGTAGCTTGTCGGCAGGGCGTTTGCGGGGATCACCGTCGTCCCCGCTGGCTTGGGGTTGGCAGGCAATCCCATAAGTGAAAGCGGCACCTCGACCGCCGGGAAATCGGTCTTCTTCAATGCAATGGTCTTACTTCCGTTCAGAGCAACCTTACCCTCATCCACAGCGAACAGCTTGTCAAGATCACCGCTTGGCCCACCTATAAGATTCGCGCTCACTGTGCCCTTTTCTATGCTTATCGCTCCATCCCCAGAGCTGTTCGTCAATATAGTCGCGCCGACGCCGTCTACTATCAGATTACTCTCGAATTTTACTCTTGCCTCGGCAGTAAGGCCGCGCATGTTTGCATAGGATTTCACCGTACAGTGGACTGTTTTCTGAGATATCCCGCACTTGCCCACGCCCATAATATCCACGCCGGTGAACGGGTTGCCCGAAACCGTGTAGTCGTATATGGCTTCGGTGCCCGGAAGGGCGACATCTGTGGCGGGAGCTATGTCGGTCCACGATTCAGCCTCAGCCATCTGCGTAACCAGGTATATGACCTGGGCAATGGCCGCATCGGCCGCGCATTTACTGGCCACACTCTGCCCCTCACGGATGGCTCGTATCCTCATATGGTAGCTCAGTCCAAGCAGCGATATCCCCGCCAGCGTCATGATGCTGATGAGCATCATCACTACGGCAAGCGCCGCCCCGACCTTCTTCCTGTATCCAGTTATTGCCTTCATCTCTGCCCGTTCGTTTGCTCTGGAACAGACCAGCTCTGAATGCCGTCTCAAGGAAGCAGCTGATTGTGTCTTACGGCTGAACAGACCACCGTCATCTTCACTCTGTTGTCATCGAGCGTCAGAACCATCTCCACCGATGCTCCCGGTACCCTGATCTCGCAGTTCTGCACATTCTGTGCGACTATCCGACCATCTTCCAGCGTCGGCGAATCCGCGGGATAGTAAACGCCGTCCACTTTTGTCGCATCGCCCTCATGGGCTCGAAGGTTCTTGTTGCTGTCCACGCTGAACTGCGTATAGCCGTCGTAATCGGTCGCTGTCAGCGGGTCCTTGTAGTAATATACCCGCACGGACGAGGAGCCGAGACTCTTCAGGTGGTCGCCGTCAACGTCGCATTGCTCAATACCGGCCTTTCGAACAACTCTGTCAAACTCTCTGTTGACAAGCACGCCCTCTATCGATGGCCCGCTGTTTGCCCTGTTGTACATCGCCGTCCAGGTCTTCTGGCTGTCTACGAGCGTCACTCCGACCGCTATGATAAGGACGCCGACGATCACCACCACAACCATCACTTCGACCAGTGTCAGAGCCGGCCGCATTGTTATCTTATGCTTTTCCATTACCTGCCCTCGCCGTCAGTCACTTATATACGTTGTAAAGCCGAACACCTTGTCACTGCTGCCAAGAGCTCCGGCCTGCCGGTCCAGCCGCCACCCGACATGGGCGTTAAGAGCCTTAGGCGTGGAACCCACAACGGTATCTCTGCTCGAGAGTGTGATGTAATACACCACGCCACCCGTGGTTACCTTGAAGCTCTTGGGCGATCCGACCGGGTCGAGCTGGCCGTCATTGTTGGTGTCCTTGAAACCGCAGGACGTGAAACCTGTTGGTGCGCTTGGACCGCTGCCGGACGCTTCTATCGTAAGCCCGGTCGAGCTCAGCAGCGTGGGGTCGAACTCGTCGGCCCCTGTGCCGACCGGCCGCCCGCCGGCGCCGCGCCAGCTCTGAAGCAGCATCATCGCGTTCCTGGCGCCGGTCATCTGGATATCCGCCTTCCGGGCATCAAGAGCCGCGTAGTAACGATAGGCCATCGCGCCGATGAGGGCTACCATCAACACGGCAGCCGCCAGCATCACCTCTATCAGCGTCAAGCCCGACTTCTTGTATCTTCGCTTTGCCATGATTCATTTCCAGCAAGTGTCATTCCGCCGGCGCCTGCAGGTCAGCGCAGGTACCCATCTTCGTCCATCGTCTTCGTCGAGGGCGACGATGGCGCCCCGCCCGGCCCCGGGTCGGCCGTCGCATCGATCGTTATAATGCAATTCCCTGTTGCCGCGTTCACACTGTCAATGTTGTAACACCCGCTCCCGAAATACGTCCCCGACAGGTCAGCCGGGTTTATCCCCAGCTTCGGCCCGAAGGTCGCCACCCCTCCGCTCAAGTCCGTTCCATAGTTGCCGGTATAGCTCGCGCCTCCCATCTGCGACCAATAGCTGCGCACCGCCGTCCGGATTGTCCCGGCTGCCGCGTCGGCCTCGGTCCATTTGCTGCTGTCGATTCGCCCGCTGTACAGCGGTATCGCCACTGCGGCGAGAATAGCCACGATGAGCAGCACCACCATCAACTCGACGAGCGTAAATCCCTTGTGTGTCTTACCGGTGGGGCACATACGTACTACCCTGTTTTTTCCGTCTCCAGCTTCCGATAGAGCGCCGCAGCATCAGTGGCTTCCGGTCCACGTCGCTCCGGCTCCTTTAACGCACCAGAAGCAGGGGGATATGATCCCGACCTGCTTCGAGCCGCCTTCTCCTGCAAGACCGACAAAGGGGCTCTCCGTACAGGAGAGCCCCATAGTTACCTGTCTTACATAATCGTGCTGGTGGTCGTATTCGTCGAACCGTTCGTTATGATCAGAGTTCTGCTCGTCGGCGTCGATGTTGGCGGGTTAGGCCTGGTCGAAGCAGCCGCGTTCACGGTTATCGTCGCAGTAAGCCCGTTCACCGCATTCCACGAAGCGGAAGTGATTGTGTAGCACTCGGGGCTGAAGTACGTGCCGGTGAGGTCCTGACCAGTTACCCCTAGATACCCCTGCACGGTGGCACTGGTCATGGCAGCACCGCTTATCGTTGCCCAGTCACCGCCCGTGCCTTTCTCAGCGCCATAGGCACGAAGCGCCGAGGCGATCGTGCCCGCAGCAGCCTTGGCCTCTGACCACTTGGCCGAATCTATTTTGCCGGTCATCAGCGGTATTGCCACAGCCGCCAGAATGCCGACTATGAGAACGACCACCATCAGCTCTACAAGCGTGAAACCTTTCCTACTCATGCCTTGCTCCTTAAAATCACGGTTTCTACTTATTGTCTATTCTGTCTCTGCCCCCCGTTACATCTGTCGGTACACCCGTCAGACTGCCGGGAGTATTAACCATTGTACAGCAGTAATCTTCGGCAGAGAAGAGAGGTCATATAACCCCAATCTCTGGGTATCTCGCTATACACCCTTGATATCGGACATCGTAAATATCGGCAAATAAAGAGCCAGTACTGTTACAAGCACGATGCCACCCACAAATATGATCATTAAGGGCTCCATCAAGGTAATGAGCGTGGCTATCAGGATATCAACCTTGCGCTCATAATACACCGACACCTTCTCCAGTACGTCCGGTAACGAGCCGCTTTCTTCACCGACCTGGGCCATTTTCACCACGAGCGGCGGGAAGAACTTGTTGGCTGTCATACCGATAGATATGCTCGAGCCCTGTATTATTGATTCTCGGACTTTGTCCACCGTCTCTGATATCACCTCATTGCTCGTTGTGCCCGCCAGGATCTCAAGTGCCTCTATCACCGAAACGCCGGCTGTCAGCAGCGTCGAGAGCGTCTTGCAGAATTGCGCCACAAAGGCCATTGATATTATCTTGCCCAGCAGTGGTACCTTCAGAAGCATCGCGCTGATGGTCCGATGCCCGTTCTTCGTGCGGTGATATCCGATGAAAGCGATTACGCCCAGCACTATGATCGCCAGAATGATGAGTATATTACCCATTATCACGTCGTAGACGCCCATATATGCCCTGGTGAATGCAGGCAGGTTGCCGGACCCGAGAGCGTCGAATATGACCTTGAACCTCGGGATAACGAACGTCATCATAGCGATAAGGATGAGCACTACGAACCCGAACACGAAGATCGGATAGGTCATCGCCTGCTTGACCTTCTTGACCAGCCTGTCACGCTCATCGAAATGTACAGCCAGCCTCTTCAGCACGGCCACCAGCGAGCCGCTTGTCTCGCCAGCCAGTA
>Ga0209164_1002488_pt1 | contig 19549 bp, 21 predicted proteins | sample MTBNYHSulfiMetaG_FD_187458 | JGI IMG/M metagenome (GOLD analysis project Ga0209164, IMG submission 187458) | Enrichment culture microbial communities from rom New York Harbor, USA that are MTBE-degrading - MTBE-NYH (New York Harbor Sulfidogenic)... | ecosystem: Environmental > Aquatic > Marine >...
GCGGTACGCAGGCGGCGGCGCGGCGAGACCACCGCCCGGGCCACCTGCCAGGTGGAGGTGACCACCATGCGGCCCAGGTGAACGGCCCAGCGCAGAGCGGCCGCCGGGCGCAGCACGCCGCGCGGCCAACGGGGCCGGTAGCCGGGGAGCAGCAGGGCGAGCATCGTCCCGAGAGCCACCGCAGCCAGGGCGACGCCCGGTTCGGCTGTTCCCCAGAAGGCCAGCCAGGCCGCCACCAGCCACACAGCGAGCAGCACCGGGGAGCCGGGGCGCTCGGGGAAGGGGGTCTCCTCGGCTTTCCGTCCGGCGAGGTCATCCCCTCCGCCGAAATACCGGGGGGTATCCGGGTCGTGGTAGGCACTGCGGGCCAGCAGGGTGGTCGCCACCGGCCCGGTGAGGAACAGGAGCAGCGTCACCAGGGCCAGGATGGCGGCGTCGCCGGCATTGCCTGCGGCGACCACGGCTGCGGCCGTTGCCAGGATCACGCCCAGAGTGGCGGCCTTGGCGGCGGCATGCACCCGGGAGAAGAAGTCCGGGAACCGCACCAGCCCCACCGCCCCCAGCAGGGCCAGTAGGGCCCCGCTCAGTACCAACACCGCCGCCACCCCTTGCCTCATTTCCGCTCTCCGTTGGCCGACCGCTCCCGCTTCATTCCCGCCCTCCGTTCTCCACGGCGCGGGCTACGACCACGGTGCCGGCGAAGGCGATGAGCACGATGACCACCAGCAGGGGCACCAGCGCGGTGTCGCCGGTGCGCACCACCAGCACTCCCAGAGCGGAGGCGCCCTGGAAGAGCAGGGCATCGAGGGCGATCATGCGGTCGGCCAAGCTGGGGCCGCGCCACAGCCGCGCGGCAGTGAGGGCGGCGGCGGCCGCCAGCAGGGCCAGGGCGACGGTGGTCGTCACTTCCATGTCAGCCTCCCAGCACCACGGCGCGGTAGACGTCGACGGCCAGCAAGTCGGCGCCGGCTCGGGTAGCCAACTCGAGGAGGGGCTGGGCGGCGACGGCGATGGCCAGGCTGGCCGCCACCAGTGCCCCGGTGGCCCCCAGGCCGACCGCTCCGGGGCGGCGACAGTCCTCTCCGGTGGGCTGGCCCCAGAAGGCCCCGGCCCAGATCTTGGCCATGGAGAACAGCGTGAGGATGCTGGCGGCCAGGGAGACTGCCACCACGGGGGCTTGGGAGGCGGCGAACCCGGCCTGGACCAGGGCCAGTTTCCCCACGAAGCCGGAGAAGGGCGGCAAGCCGGCCAGGCTGAGCGCCGCCGGCAGGTAGAGGAGGGCGACCAGCGGGTGGCGGTGCAGCACTCCCCCCACCTTCGCCAGGTTCCCGGTTCCGGCGGTCTCCTCCACCAGGCCCCCGACCAGGAAGAGCACCGTCTTGACCACGATCTGGTGCACCAGGAAGACGATGGCCGCCGCCAGCCCGGCGACGGTGAAGAAACCCAATCCCATCACCATGTACCCGATCTGGCTCACGATGTGGAAGGAGAGAATGCGCCGGATATCGCTCTGGGCGATGGCGCCGAGCACCCCGACCACCATGGTCAGCCCGGCGAGGACCAGCATCACCTGGGAGGGCTCGTCGCTGGGGAACAGCAGGGTCTGGGTGCGGATCATGGCGTACACCCCCACCTTGGTGAGCAGGCCGGCGAAGATGGCAGTCACCGGGCTGGGCGCGGTGGGGTAGGAATCGGGCAGCCAGAAGAACAGGGGGAAGATGGCGGCCTTGATGCCGAACACCATGAAGAGCAGCCAGCCCAGGGCGGCCCTCGTGGTGGGGGACACGGCGTCGAGGCGGCCGGCGAGGTCGGCCAGGTTGACCGTGCCGGCGGCGGCGTAGATGAGGGCCACCGTTGCCAGGAACAGGGCCGAGGCGGTCAACCCGACGACCACGTAGGTGAGGGTGGCTCGTACGTGAGCTGCTCCGGCGCGCGCCGTGATGAGGACGTAGCTGGCGATGAGCATCACCTCGAAGGCCACGAACAAGGTGAAGAGGTCGCCGGTGAGGAGGCCGAGGGCGACGCCCGCAGCCAGGACCTGGTACACCGGGTGGAAGCCGGGCATGGCGACATCGACGCGCCCCTGCCCCACGGCGTAGACCAGGACCCCAAGCAGGGCCGCCGCGGCCACCACCAACATCAGGGCGGCGAAGCGATCGGCGACCAGGGCGATGCCCAGCGGCGGGTGCCAGCCACCCAGGGCCACGACCGCCGGGCCGGTGCCGTCGACCCTCACCACCAGGGCCAGGGCGGTCCCCAGGGAGGCGGCGGCGGCGGTGATTCCCAGCACCCGCTGCGCCACCAGGAAGCGGCGCACCAGCAGGGAGAGAGCGGCCGCTCCCAGCGGCACTACCAGCGGCATGGTCACCAGGGTCTTCATCTGCCGCTCCTTCCCAGGCGGGCGATGCGGCGGTCCTCGAGGTCGTCCTCGACGGCGTCTGATCGGGTGAGCGCCCAGCTGCGCCAGGCGAGGGCGAGCAGGAAGGCGGTCACCCCGAAGGTGATGACGATGGCAGTCAGTACCAGCGCCTGTGGGAGGGGGTCGGAGTAGGCGGCTCCACCCTCGCTGATGATGGGGGCGGCGCCGGGACGGCCGGCGGCGCCCAGCAACAGCAGGTTGGCCCCGTGAGCGATGAGCCCCAGGCCTACCACGATACGGGTAAGGAGGCGCTGCAGCAGCAGGTAGGTGCCCGCGGCAAAGAGCGCGCCGGCGGTGAGGGCCAGGACCAGGCTCATGACTCCTCCTCCGGCGGGACGTAGCGGTCTGTCTCCTCCAGCCGTTCCAGCACCGTGGCCGCCAGGCCGACCACCACCAAGTAGACCCCGAAGTCGAAGGCCAGGGCGGTGTTCAGCTTGATCGTCCCCAGTACCGGCGCGGCGACGGTGGCTTGCAGGGCGTCGAGGAAGGCCTCTCCGGCTAGGAGACCTACCAGCCCGGAGGCCAGCGCCAGCACCAGCCCCCCTCCCAGCAGGGCGCCGGGGGGGAGCGGGAGCAGCCGGCGCACCGCACCGTCACCTCTCACCAGGAACCCGATGAGCAGAGCCGCCCCGGCGACCAGGCCTCCCACGAAACCGCCGCCGGGGGCGTTGTGCCCGGCCAAGAGCAGGTACAGGGAGGCCAGCACCAGGGTGGGCACCATGGTTCGGGCCCCGGTATCGAGGATCACGGCAGGGCGCAGCTTCACCGGGGGCCCTCCTCCCGGGCCGAGGTCACGCGGACCCCCGCTATGAGCCCGGCCACGCCTATGGCGGCGACGACCAGGACGGTGATCTCACCGAGGGTGTCCAGGGCGCGGAAGTCGGTGAGGATCACGTTGACCACATTGCGCCCTCCCGCCTCGGGCACGGCCTGCTCCAGGTAGGCCGCCGACACCTCACCGCCCCCGCCTCCGCCCACCGCCAGGGCCGCCCAGGTGACCACCGCCCCCACCGTCAGCGCCACCGCCACCCGGAGGGACCGCCACCAGGGCAGTCGGGCCTCCTCGTGGCGACGGGGCAGGCGGGCGACGACGAAGGCGAACATGGCCACCGTCAGGGTCTCCACCAGCAGTTGGGTCAGGGCCAAGTCGGGGGCGCCGTAGAGCACGAAGATGCCGCCGACGGCGTACCCGGCAGCGCCCAGGAACAGCGCCGCCGTCAGGCGGTGGCGGGCCCGCGCCGCCCCGACGGCGGCTGCCGCCGCCAGCAGGCCGAGGGCCACCTCGGCGGGACGATGGGCCAGGGGAGGAGCGGGGATCCCGACGCCCCCGGCCAGCCACCAGGCGGCGGGCAGGCCCAGCGTCGCCAGCAGGATCACCCCCAGGTAGACCGGCAGCGAGCCGTGCTGCAGGGTCCCCGTGGTGGCGTCGGCCAGGTGGTTGAGGCCCTCCAGCGAGCGGCGATAGGCGCCGTCGGCAGTGGGGAGGCGCAGGCGATGGAGCAGTCGCTCCCCGGCGGCCTGCAGGTGAGCCGCTCGGGCGCGCCCGAGATGGATGATCGTGCCCACGATCACGGCCGCGGCCGAGGCCGCCAGGGCCGGCTGCCACCCCGGCCAGAGGACCAGCTTGCCGGGGGCCCCGGCGGCGGCTTGCACTAAGCGATCCACCCACCCGGGGGCGATGCCCAGCACGGCCGACGCCGCCGCCAGGAGCGCCGCCGGGGCCCACAATCCGGGTGCGGGAGGGGGCACTTCGGCACCGAGCGGGCGGGCGTCGGGGGCCAGGGCTTTGGTGGCGAAGGCTCCCCAAACGAAGCGCAGGGCGTAAGCGACGGTGAGCGCCGAGGCCGCCACCGCGAGGATCACCACCGGCCAGGCGGCCACGGTGAGGATCTCGGCGAAGGCGGCTTCCTTGGCCGCCCAGCCCAGCAGGGGAGGAAGCCCCGCCTTGGAGGCGGCGGCCACAGCGGCTATCGCCAGCAAGGCGGGTAAGCGCCGGCCCAGGCCCGAGAGGACCCTGAGGTCCCGGGTGCCGGCCGTGCGGTCGATGGTGCCGACGACCAGGAAGAGTGCCGACTTGTAGAGGGCGTGAGCGACGAGTACCGCCAGGGCGGCGTGGACCAGGCCGAGACCCAGAAGAGCGGTCATGAAGCCCAACTGGCTGACCGTGCCGAAGGCGAGGAGCAGTTTGAGGTCGGTCTGGCGCAGGGCGCGCCAGGCTCCCAACACCATGGTGGCCAGGCCCACGGTGGTGATCACCGGCGCCCAGATGGGATCGGAGCCGAAGCCGGGGTGGAGGCGGGCCAGCAGGAAGACCCCGGCCTTGACCATGGTGGCCGAGTGCAGATAGGCACTGGCCGGGGTCGGAGCCGCCATGGCCGCCGGGAGCCAGCCGTGGAAGGGGACCTGGGCGGATTTGGTGAAGGCTCCCAGGAGGATCAGGGCCAGCGCGGCGGTGGTAGCTCCCCCGGAGGGGGGCGCCGCCAGGATGGCGCTCAGCGTGGCCGTCCCGGCTTGCTGGCTCAGGAGCACGAAGCCGGCCAGCATGGCCAGGCCGCCCACCGACGTGGTCAGCACGGCCTGTAGGGCGGCGGCCCGCGCGCTGCCCTTGTCGTCGGAGAAGCCGATCAGCAGGTAGGAGGCCACGGTAGTGACCTCCCAGAAGACGAAGAGGCCGAAGAGGTTGTCGGCGGCGGCCACCCCCACCATGCCTCCGGCGAAGGCGACCAGGTAAGCCAGGAAGCGGGGGAAGTGGATGTCGGCGGGCAGGTAGGCGGCGGAGTAGACCACGACCAGCGAGCCGATGCCGGTGGCCACTATGGCCAGCAGCAGGCCGAGGGCGTCGAGGCGCAGGTCCAGGGCGACCCCCAGGTCGGGGATCCAGGGCAGGCTCAGGGTGATCTCCCCCCCGGAGAGCAGCGGACCGGCGGAGGCGATACCCCAGGCGGTGAAGCCCACTAGGGGGAGGACGGCCAACGCGGCGGCGGTCTTGCGGGCGCGCCCGGGCACGGCGAGGAGCACCACCGAGGTGGCGAAGGGCGCCGCGAGGAGGAGGCCCAGGGTCACGGCGCCCCCCGCCTGTGGGTGCCGGGGCCGCCGGCCCGCCGCTGCCGGAGTGCCGAGAGTCGCATGGGTTCGGGGAAAGATAGCCAACAGGACGCTCCATTCCTCACCGGGCTCCGGCGGCTACCATGCTGGACGTGCATTTCGGCCCGGCCCGGGGTCCCGCGGGCGGGATTTGTCGTGCGTGCACGCTTCCGGTACTCTTCCCCACCGGCCCTTCGGGGTCCTCTTGGTGTGTTTACAGGAAGAAGCTGACGGCGTAGCGCGGTCGGGCTGCCGCCGTCGGGCCCCCCGGATCACCAGCAGGTGGCCGGGTTCGCCCGGCGGAGCCCGCCGAGGAAGTGGACGCGGTGAAGGTTCGCCCATCGGTAAAGAAGATGTGCGAGAAGTGCCGGATCATCCGGCGGCACGGCCGCGTCTGGGTCATCTGCTCCAACCCGCGGCACAAGCAGCGACAGGGGTGAACTAGATGGCGCGTATCGCAGGTGTCGACCTGCCCCGAGAGAAGCGAGTCGAGATAGGGCTGACCTACATCTTCGGCGTGGGCACCACCCGCGCTCGCGAGATGTGCGATTCCCTCGGCATCAACCGGGACACCCGGATCCGCGACCTCACCGACGACGAGGTGGCGCGTATCCGGCAGTACATCGACGCCAACTACCGCGTCGAAGGCGACCTGCGGCGTGAGATCACCCAGAACGTCAAGCGCAAGGTCGAGATCGGCACCTACCAGGGGTTGCGCCACCGGCGCGGCCTCCCCGTCCACGGACAGCGCACTCACACCAATGCCAGGACCCGTAAGGGGCCCCGCCAGGCGATCGCCGGCAAGAAGAAGGTTCGGAAGCACTGACGCCCGCGGAGGTGTAGGTGGCTGAGAAGAAGCGGTCCCGGCGGCGGGAACGGAGGAATATCCTCCACGGGCAGGCGCATATCACCGCCTCGTTCAACAACACCATCATCAACATCACCGACCTGGAGGGGAACACCCTGGTGTGGACCTCCGGCGGCACGGTGGGCTTCAAAGGCTCCCGCAAGTCCACTCCCTACGCCGCCCAGGTGGCCGCCGAGCAGGCTGCCCGGCGTGCCGGCGAGTTCGGGATGCGCAAGGTCGACGTGGTCGTGCGCGGCTCGGGGGCGGGACGGGAGACCGCCATTCGCACCCTGCAGACCATGGGCATGGAGGTGACGGGGATCCGCGACATCACCCCCATCCCCCACAACGGAGTGCGTCCCAAGAAGCGGCGGGGAAGGGGCTGAGCCATGGCGCGCTACACCGATTCCGTCTGCAAGCTGTGCCGTCGCGAGAAGACCAAGCTCTTCTTGAAGGGGGTTCGCTGCGAGTCCTCCAAGTGTGCCATCGAGAAGAAGCCTTACCCTCCCGGTGACCACGGTCGCGGCCGGGTGCGCGACACCCAGTACCTGGTGCAGTTGCGCGAGAAGCAGAAAGCCCGCCGCATCTACGGAGTGCTCGAGAAGCAGTTCCGCGGCTACTACCTCGAGGCCGCCCGTCAGAAGGGCATCACCGGCGAGAACCTGCTGCGCATCCTCGAGAGCCGCCTCGACAACGTGGTCTACCGCGCTTGCTTCGCCGAGTCGCGTGCCCAGGCCCGCCAACTCGTCTCCCACGGCCACTTCCGGGTGAACGGGCGCCGGGCCAACATCCCCTCTTACCGGCTGCGACCCGGAGACGAGATCACCATGCGTGACTCGAGCCAGAATCTGCTGGTCGTACAACACTCTCTCGACACCGCCGGCGGCCGCTCGAAGCCGGAGTGGCTCGAGATCGACGGCCCGGGCCGGCGGATCGTGGTCCACGCCCTTCCCAACCGGGCGCAGATCGACACGCAGGTGCAAGAACAGCTCATCGTCGAGTTGTACTCGAAGTAGGGGGCTTAGTCGTGCTCATCGTCCAGCGTCCCCAGATCGAGGAATCCCCGGTATCGGAGACCCGCTCCCGGTTCATCGTCGAACCGCTCGAGCCGGGTTTCGGCTACACCCTGGGCAACACCCTCCGGCGCACGCTGCTCTCCCGTATCCCGGGGGCGGCCATCACCACCGTGCGCATCGAAGGCGTGCAACACGAGTTCTCCACCGTGGAGGGCGTCGTCGAGGACGTCGTCGACCTGCTGCTGAACCTCAAGCAGGTGGTGCTGCGCATCGACGCCCCGGAGGCCCAGCAGACCCTGTACCTGTCGGCCAAGGGCAAGGGCGAGGTCACCGCCGCGACCATCAAGTGCCCCGCCGGGGTCGAAGTCGTCAACGGCGATCTCCACCTTGCCACCCTCTCGGCTTCGGGCCGCCTCGAGATCGAGATGACCGCCGAGCGCGGTGTGGGCTATCGCTCGGCCGAGCGCAACAGCCGCGCCGACGCCATCGGCATCATCCCCATCGACTCCATCTTCTCGCCGGTGCGGCGGGTGGCCTACACGGTGGAGAGCACGCAGGTGGGCATCATGACCAACTTCGACCGGCTGGTCCTCGACGTGCAGACCAACGGCGCGGTGACCCCGCGGGAAGCGGTGTCCTCGGCCGGCAAGACCCTGGGGGAGTTGATCGGGCTGTTCGCCGGAGTCGGCGAGGGGATCGGACTCGAGTTGGGCGATGTGATCGCCGCCGAGACCTCCTCCCCCGACCTGGAGCTTCCCATCGAGGCCCTGGATCTCTCGGAGCGGCCCCGCAACTGCCTGCGGCGAGCGCAGATACAGACCGTGGGCGAGCTGGTGACCCGGACCGAAGAGGACCTGCTGAACATCACCAACTTCGGGCAGAAGAGCCTGGAAGAGGTGGTGGCCAAGCTCGACGAGCTGGGGCTCTCCCTGCGCTCGGCGCGCGACGAGGAGGTGCGTAGCTGATGCCCCAGCCCAAGAAGGGACCCCGCTTGGGGGGCAGCCCCACCCATCACAACCTCATCCTGCGCAACCTGGCCCAGGAGCTCTTCTGGGAGGGGCGCATCACCACCACGGTCACCCGGGCCAAGCTGGTCCGTCCCCTAGCGGAGCGGCTCATCACCAAGGCCCGCATCGGCTCCATCCACGCCCGGCGCCAGGTGCTGGCCGAGATCGAGAACCGCGAGGTGGTCACCAAGCTGTTCGACGAGGTGGCCCCCCGCTATGTCGGCCGTCCCGGCGGGTATACCCGCATCGTCCGCCTCGGCCCCCGTCGCGGCGACGGCGCCGAGATGGCGGTCATCGAGCTGATCTGAAAGCCGATCGGGCCACCGCGTGCGGCCGACTAGGGTCGGCCCGCAATGAGCCGACGCTTTTCCCCTAGGTGGCGCGCGCTGCTCCGCCCGGGCAGCACCGCCACCTTCCTGGCGCTCTCCGTCGTGGTCGGAGTGGTGGTGGGCCTGGCGGCCGCGGCTCTCATCGGGGCCTTGGATGGGGTGGTCCATCTGGCTCGGTGGGTGGGCGAGCAGACCGGCCTTCCCAAAGCGGTGGCGCTGCTGGCGGTGCCCGTGGGGCTGCTCGCCGCCTGGCTCCTGTCGCGGCGGTTCCCCGAGCTGGCCGCCGACGGGGTACCGGAAGCTGCCGCGGCGGTGGCCATTCGCTCCGGCTACCTCCCCACCCGCGGGGCGCCGCTGAAGCTGGTCGCCACCGCCCTGACGGTGGGGTTGGGCGGCTCGGTGGGCCGGGAGGGGCCCATCGTGCAGATCGGGGCCACGATTGGGTCGTCGATCGCTCGGCACACCGGCCTGGGGGAGGATCGGGTGCGCAGCCTGGTGGCGGCGGGCGCCGGGGCGGCCATCGGCGCCTCGTTCAACGCCCCGATCGCCGGGATGTTCTTCGCCATCGAAGTGATCCTGGGCAACTTCGCCATCCGGCATTTGAACGCGGTGGTGGTGGCCTCGGTGGCCGCCGCGGTTACCACGCGCAGCATCGTCGGTGAGGAGCTGATTCTGCGGGCGCCGGGGAGCCTGGGCATGGGCGATGCCCGGGAGTTGCTGCTGTACGCCCTGGTGGGCTTGGCGGCGGTGGCGGTAGCCTGGGCTTTTCTTCGGGTCCTCTCCCGGGTCCACGACCTGCGCCACCGGGGGCCGGGCTGGCTCCGTCCCGTGCTGCTGGGGCTGGCGGTCGGCGGGATCGGCTGGCTGGAACCCGACATCCTGGGCACCGGACAGGAGGTGGTGCGCGGCTTCATCTCCGCTCTCAACACCGGTGATGTGGTCTGGTGGTCGGCTCTGGCCCTGGTGGGCTACAAGGTGGTGGCCACCTCCCTCACTCTGGGGGTGGGGGGCTTCGGCGGGGTCTTCATGCCCAGCCTCTTCATAGGGGCGGCGCTCGGCGCCGGCTTTGCCGCGCTGGTCGCGCCGGTCTGGGGCTTCTCCGACCTCCAGCCGGGGGCCTTCGCCATCGTCGGCATGGCCGCCACGTTCTCCGCGGTGGCCCGGGCCCCACTGACCTCGATCCTCATCGTCTTCGAGATCACCGGTGACTACAACCTGGTGCTGCCGCTGATGCTGGCGGCCTCGCTCGCCACCTTCGTGGGCGACCGCGTGCACCGCGACAGCGTGTACGCCATGGCCCTGGCCCGGCGGGGGATCAGGCTGCGGCCTCGCGGGGAGATCGACCTCCTCGATACGGTGCGGGTCCGCGAGGTGGCTTCACCGGTGGATCTGGTGGTAGCGCCGGAGGCCAGCACTGCGGAGGTTCAGGGCCTGCTCGACCGATACCGCCATCGCAGCCTCCCGGTGGTGGAGCAGGGGCGCCTGGTGGGGGTGATCACGGTCACCGACATCATCCGCACCGGGGGGCCGTCCGACCAGGTGAGTGCCGGGGAGGCGATGACTCCGCGCCCGGTCACCGTCACTCCTTCGAGCCCGGTGTCGGAGGCGTTGGAGCGCATGGCGGCGCTGGGGGTGGGAGGCCTGCCGGTGGTCGCCGACGACGACCCGCGGCAGTTGGTGGGCCTGTTCCGGCGGGAGGAAGCCGTCACCGCCTACCACCGCGCCCTAGGGAGCGAGGTGCACCATGAGATGCGCCGTGAGCGGCTGCGGGCCCGCACCCAGCGGGGCACCTCCTTCCACGATCTCGAGGTCCCACCGGGCTCCCTGGCCGACGGCCGGGCGGTGCGCGACCTCCCCTTGCCGGCGGAATGCACCATCGTCTCGGTGCGGCGAGGAACGGGGCTGCTGGTGCCCCACGGCGCCACCGTGCTGCGCGCCGGGGATGTGGTCACCGTCTTTGCCGCCGAGCAGGCCTACCGCCAGCTGGCCGAGCGGCTTCGCCTCGACGAGTGGACCGCCGAGACGCCGCGGGTCGCGGCAGAGCCCGGCGCCCGCTTCTACGACGTGGAGATCCCCGTCGCCTCGGTAGCCGACGGCCGGGCCATCCGGGAGATCCCGATCCCGGGGGGCTGCACCGTCGTGTCGGTGTGCCGGGCGGGGGAGATGCTGGTGCCCTCCGGTGAGACCCGGCTGCAGGCGGGGGATGTGGTCACCGTCTTCGCCCACCCGGCGGCGCGGGAGAGGTTCGTGGAGCGCCTGCGGATCGATCGGCCCGGCCCGGGCCCGCTCTAGCCGCAGGCCACCGGGGCGGCCTCGCTGAGGTAGCCGGCGGGGAACTCCTCGGACTCCAGGAGCAGCTCCCCGGGGTAGACCGCCGGATCGAGGGTATCGGTTCGCCGCCACGGGACCCGGACCAGAGCGCGGAAGCCGGCGGGCGGCCCGTCGGCCACCACTTCCCGGGGCAGGTACACCGCCACCGCTTCCACCAGTACTCCCGCTTCCTGGGCTTTGTCCCACTGGTCCTCCCAGTGGTTCCAATACGACTCGGAGATGTGCAGGCCGGTGATGGGCGGGGCCAGATCCCCCGAGGTGGCCATCCGCCGCTCCCGGATGCCCGCGGCATCCACGTAGGCGAAGCGGGAGGGGTAGGTGGGCACGGGTTCGCCCGGGGGGCCCATGCTGATGTCCAGCACGCAGGCGAAGTCGGCACGCCACAGAGCGATGGCCACGCCGGGGAGGCCGGCCACCGCCTCCAGGGCTTCCGCCGTCGGTGCCGGCGCGGGGAGCACCAGGCCGTAGACGGCGCACCCCTCGACGTCGTAGTAGTCGCAGTACGGTGCCTCTGCCATCGTGGTCCCGGTGGTCCCGGGAACCGCGCTGGTCGGCGTCGCCGCGCCGTCGCCGCACCCGGCGGCAAGCGGGGCGATCACTGCGAGCAGGGCGAGAGCGGCCGAAGGGGTTCGGATGGGTTTCACGGGTCCTCCGTGCAGGAGTGTATGCGCCCGGCGGGCTACGCGTTCCGGGCGAATGGGCCTCGGGTGGATGCCCCGGGTGGGTCGGCGCGTCGCCCCGCTATCTTGCCGGTCCCCTGCCTAGGAGCCTTGCCGTGCGCCCCGTCCGACTCGCCCTGCACTTGCACCCCCAGCATGCCGACTACACCGCCCTGCGGCAGGCGGCGGTGACCGCCGAGGAGATCGGGGTGGACATCGTCTACAACTGGGACCACTTCTACCCCCTGTACGGCGAGCCCGACGGCGAGCACTTCGAGTGCTGGACCATGCTGGCCTCGCTGGCCGAGGCTACGGAGCGAGTGGAGATCGGGCCGCTGGTCACCTGCAACTCCTATCGCAACCCCCACCTGCTGGCCGACATGGCGCGCACCGTGGATCACATCTCCGGCGGGCGCTTGATCCTGGGCATGGGCAGCGGCTGGTTCCGGCGCGACTACGACGAGTTCGGCTATGAGTTCGGTACCGCTGCCGGTCGCCTGCGCCACCTGGCCGCCAACCTCCCGGTCATCGAGGAGCGCCTGGCCAAGGGGAACCCGCCGCCGACGCGCCGCATCCCCCTCCTCATCGGAGGGGGCGGGGAGAAGGTGACGCTGCGCCTCACCGCAGAACACGCCGCCATCTGGCATGGGTTCGGCAAGCCCGAGGAACTGGCGCACAAGAACCGGGTGCTCGACGACTGGTGTGCTCGCTTGGGACGGGATCCGGGGGAGATCGAGCGGTCCGGGCCGGTGCCTTCTGCGCGCTTCGGCGACCCGTCCTACGGGGAGGACCTGCTGGCCGCCGGCATCACTCAGTTCACCTTCGGCATGGGCGGGCCCCGCTTCGACTTGGGCTACTTGGCCGACTGGGTGGCCTGGCGCGACGAACGCAACGGCAACTGACCGGCCTCTCCCGCTTCAGCGGGAGAGGCGCGAGGCCGCCCCCAAAGGGCGGCCTCGCGGTGAGGGCAAACAGCAACCAGACCTGAGTCGCGCCCGTATCCTTCCCCTGATGCTGCGCGTCATTCTCCGGGGGCTGCTGCTGCGGCGTGACGCCTACCTGCGCATGGTGCTGGCGCGAGAAGGAGTGGCCGACGCCGCGCTGGTGGTGGCGGTGGTGTACCTACTCCTCGCCTTGCCGGGCCTCCTGGGCCCGACGAGCCTGCTGGGGGCGGTGCGTTTCGTGGTCTCGGGGGTGTTCGGATGGGTGGTTCTCTCCGGCCTCACCTACCTGGCCGGGCGCCACGTGCTCGAGGGCGACGGCACCTTCCCGAGCGTCATGGCCGCCGCGGGCCTGGCCTTCCCGCCCTTGGTCCTCTCACTGGCGGTACGCCCCTTCCTGCCTCCCCTGTCGGCGCTGGCCCTGGCCTCGGCCTGGCTGCTGGCGTGCCTGTGGGAGGCAGCCCGGGTGTCGCTCGATTTGTCCCCGGGCAAGGCGGCGGCCGCCGCCGCCGGCGGGTATGGGGGCTGGCTGGTGCTTACGGCCCTGGCGGTGATCTGATGCCTACTTACCGCATCGATCTGGCGTACGACGGATCGGGTTTCCGGGGCTGGGCGGCCAACGCCGGGGTGCGGACCGTCCAGGGCCGCCTGGAGGAAGCGCTGGCCATCGTGCTGCGCCGTTCGGTCGAGACCCTCGTCGCCGGCCGAACCGATGCCGGGGTCCATGCCCACGGCCAGGTCGCCTCGTTCGTCTTTGCCGAGCCGCTCGACCCGGAGCGCCTGCAGCGTTCCCTGAACCGCCTGCTGGCCCCCGAGGTGGTGGCTCGGGCGGTGGCCGAGGCCCCCGAGGGCTTCGATGCCCGTCGCTCGGCCCGCTCCCGCACCTACCGCTACTTCCTCGACGACGGCCCTGTGCCCTACCCGGCGCGTCGCTGGACCGTGTGGCACTGTGGCTTCCCCGTGGACGAAGGAGCGATGAACCGGGCGGCGGCGGCCTTCGTGGGCGAGCACGACTTCGCCTCGCTCTGCCGGGCGGTGGAGGGAGCCTCGACCGTGCGCCGCGTCCTCACCGCCGCCTGGCGGCGAGAGCCCGGAGGCCTTCTGGTGTTCGAGGTGACGGCGACGGCCTTCTGCCATCAAATGGTGCGCTCGATTGTGGCGCTCTGCGTGGAGGCCGGGAGGGGCCGTCTCGACCCCGCCGCCGTGCCCGGCATCCTGGAGAGCCGGAATCGCGCCGCCGCCCGTGGGGTGGTGCCGCCGCACGGCCTTACCCTGTGGGGGGTGGAGTACCCGTGAGCGGGGGCGGTGTTTCCCTGGTCGGTGATTGGGAGGTGGAGGCCACCGTGCCCGGCGGGGGCTCCTACACCGGCCGGGTGACGGCCCGGCGGCGCGGCGCCGTCGTCGAGTTGGAGTGGGACATCACCGCCGGCCGCTACGTCGGGGTAGGCCTCGAGGCAGCCGGGGCCTGGTACGTCGCTTGCGGCGAGGCCTGGGAGGGTCTGGGCCTGGCGCTGGTGCGGGTGGACGGCACCGTGCGGTGGTCCCCTGCCCCAGAGCGGGGCGAGGTGGCTACCACAACCCTGGAGCCGTGCGGGGAGCGTCACTGGAAGGCGGGCCCGGTGACGGCGCCCGACTTCCCCTTCGTCTCCATTGCCCTCGACGGCCCGTCGCACCTGTACGAGGCGGAACTCCGAGGAGGCCCGGTCGCTAGAGGCCTGGCGTTGCCTTTCGCCGGTGGGCACGCCCTGGCCTGGTACCCGCGCTTGGACCAGACGGTGATCCTGCGCTACACCCCGGGCCGGGAGCCGGGCACCCTGGAGGCAGTCTGGGGCCTGGGCGGGCACCAGCAGCTGGCCGCGGAGACGCTGCGCCCGCCGGTCTGATCGGGGGCTGCTGCGGAATTGCGGAGGCCCCGGGGGTTCGATACCATGCCCGCTCGCCCCCGCGTGGGGCGTTTTCCCGTGCCTGCTGCACGGTTCGCCACGCAGAGGAAGTCCATGAGAAGGCAGAAGACGTTCACGCCACGCCCCTCCGATATCGAGCGCCGCTGGTGGGTGATCGACGCCGACGGCCTCCCCCTAGGCCGCCTGGCCAGCGAGGTCGCCGCGGTGCTGCGCGGCAAGAACAAGCCGACCTTCTCTCCCCACTTCGACATGGGGGACTTCGTCATCGTGGTGAATGCCGCCAAGGTGCAGGTCACCGGCAGCAAAGCCACTCAGAAGCGCTACTTCCGCCATTCCGGTTACCCGGGTGGGTTGCGCTCCAACACCTTCGAGGAGATGCGCGCCAAGTTCCCCGCGCGGGTCGTGGAGCAGGCGGTGCGGGGCATGCTGCCCCACAACCGCCTCGGCCGGCAGATGTACCGCAAGCTGAGGGTCTACGGCGGGCCGGAGCATCCCCACTCCGCCCAGTCGCCCCGGCCGCTCGTCATCGACGTACGAAAGGTTTCCTGATGCCCGAGCCTCTCGTCCAGACCGTCGGCCGCCGCAAGACGTCGGTGGTGCGGGTGCGCCTCTACGAAGGCACCGGCACCTTCTCTCTGAACGACCGTGCCCTCGAGGACTACTTCCCGAGCATGGCCCAGCGCCTGCGCATCCTGGAGCCGATGCGCGCCGCCGGAATGGACGGGCGCTACGACGTCCACGCCACTCTCGAGGGCGGGGGCCTCAACGGCCAGACCGACGCCTTGCGCTTGGGCGTCGCCCGGGCCCTCTGCGAGATCAACCCCGAGGTGCGCCGCACGCTGAAGAAGGCGGGCATGCTTTCGCGCGATGCTCGGGCCGTGGAGCGCAAGAAGTACGGCCTGCGCAAGGCCCGGCGGGCGCCGCAGTACACGAAGCGCTAAATGGCCCCCGGGGCGGGGGCCGAAGTTAGGGCGATGAGCGACTCGCCTCTTTTCGGCACCGACGGCGTGCGCGGCCGGGCCAACGTCGAGTTGACCCCCGAACTTGCCCTGGGACTGGCGCGCGCCGCCGGAGACGGCCGCCCCGGCACCGTGCTGGTGGGCCGCGACACCCGCCGCTCCGGGCAGATGCTGGCGGCCGCGATCCATGCCGGCTTCCACGCCGCGGGCAGCGACACGGTGGACTTGGGCATCGTGCCCGTTGGCACCGTTGCCCATCTGACCGCCGCCACCCGGGCCACCTACGGCGTCATGGTGAGCGCCAGCCACAACCCCGCCGAGGACAACGGCATCAAGTTCTTCGCCCCCGACGGGACCAAGCTCAGCGCCGAGCGCGAGGCCGCGGTGGAAGCCCGTTACCGCCACGGCCCGCCCTGGGTGGAGGTGGCCGGGGAAGACGTCGGCATCCAGACCGGCATGCCCGAGGCCCTGGACCGCTACCTCGACAACCTGGTCGGTCGTTCCCGCTACACCCTCCACGGCATCGCGGTGGCGCTCGACTGCGCCAACGGGGCCGCCTTCCGGGCCGCCCCCGCTCTGTTCGCTCGCCTGGGCGCCGAGGCGGAGGCTTTCGCCGTGGAGCCGGCGGGCACCAACATCAACGACGGCTGCGGCGCCACCCACCCGTCCTTCATCTCGGAGAGGGCCAAAGGCCGCGTGGGCCTGGCCTTCGACGGCGACGCCGACCGCTGCATCGCCGTCGACGAGGACGGGGTGCCGGCCAACGGCGACGTGATCATGGCGATCCTGGCCAATCACCTGCACCAGCAGAAGGCCCTGCCCGGCGACCTGGTAGTGGCCACGGTGATGTCCAACCTGGGCTTCCACCTGGCGTTGCGGGGCCTGGGCCTCCGGGTGGCGGAGACCCCGGTAGGCGACCGCTTCGTCCTCGAAGAGATGCGCCGCCGCGGGGCCGGCCTGGGCGGGGAGCAGAGCGGCCACGTGATCTTCGGGGGCGAGCCCACCGGCGACGGCCTGCTCACCGGGATGCGTCTACTTGAGGTCATGGCCGCCACCGGGGCGCCGCTCAAGGAACTGCGCCGGGTGATGACCGAGTTCCCCCAGGTGCTGCGCAACGTACGGGTGCGGGTCAAAGAACGCCTCGCCGAGGCCGCTCCCTTGTGGGACGCGGTGGCCATCATGGGGAAGCGCCTGGGCGACAAGGGCCGGGTGCTGGTGCGGGCCTCGGGCACCGAGCCGCTGGTGCGGGTCATGGTAGAAGCTCCCACCTCGGCGGAGGCGGCGGGCGTGGCCGACGAACTGGTGACCATCGTGCGCCGTGAATTGGGTGGCGGAACTCAAGAGGCGGGCTAGCGTGTGCCCTGTCGGCCACCGCACAGGTGGGCGGCGGACAATCGAGCGAACAACCTAGGACGGAGACCGCAGGACGAGTCCTGCAGCGCCTGCCCTCGGCGGGGAGATTGCCCCGGCGAGGTGACGAGGAAGAGGGAGCATCGAGCAGTCGGCGGGTGCCCTCTCGGCCGCTCACGGTCGTGACGTTGCCGGTCAGAGCCCGGGGGTGACCCCGGAGGTAGAGCCCGCAGCGGAGTGAGGTGGGATCGCACGATCTCACATGCCCTCCGGTCTCCCCACGCGACCCAGCGAGAGGAGTCGACGCGTGTGCGGAATCATGGGCTACGTGGGTCCCCGAGAGGCGGCCCCCATCTTGGTGGACGGCCTGCGGAGGCTGGAGTACCGGGGCTACGACTCGGCCGGGGTGGCGGTGTGTGACGGCCGGCACTTGGTGGTGCGCAAAGCCGAGGGCAAGCTGTCTCGCCTCTCCGAGGTACTGGATCTCGACCCGGTGCCGGGGTCATCGGGAATCGGTCACACCCGCTGGGCCACCCACGGTGCCCCCAGCGACTACAACGCCCACCCCCACACCGACCCCAGCGGCGAGATCGCCGTGGTCCACAACGGGATCATCGAGAACTTCCTCGCTCTCAAAGAAGAACTGCTCGCCGCCGGAGCCACCTTCGCCTCGGAGACCGACTCTGAGGTCCTCGCCCACCTGGTGGCCCAGGAGTACGACGGCGACTTGCTGGAGGCCACCCGGCGGGCCGTCGCCCGCGCCAAAGGGGCCTACGCCCTGGTGGTGACCAGCAGCCGGGAGCCGGGGAGGATCGTGGCGGTGCGCATGATCAGCCCCCTGGTGGTGGGCTTGGGCAAGGGCGAGGTGTTCCTGGCCAGCGACATCCCCGCCATCCTCCACCACACCCGGGACATCATGGTGGTGGACAACGGGGAGATCGTCGACGTCACCGCCGAGGGCGCTCGCCTCGAGACCATCGACGGGCGCCCGGTGCAGCGCGACCTGTTGCAGATCACCTGGAACGCCGCCCAGGCGGAACGGGGGGGCTATCCGCACTTCATGCTCAAGGAGATCCACGAGCAGCCCCAGGCGGTCACCGAGACCCTCACCGGGCGCCTCCTGGACGGCGAGGCGGAGACGGTGGTCCTCGACGACGTCCACTTCCCGCCGGGCTTCGCCCGGTCTCTCGACCGCATCTGGGTCACCGCCTGCGGCACCGCCCTGCACGCCGGCCTCGTGGCCAAAGAGGTCTTCGAGGGCCTGCTCCGGGTGCCGGTGGAAGTGGCTTACGCCCACGAGTTGCGCTACCGCGATCCCTTGATCGAGCCGGGGTCGCTGACCGTGGCCATCAGCCAGTCGGGGGAGACCGCCGACACCCTGGCCGCGGCCTGCCTGGCCAAGGAGCGCGGCTCCCGCCTGCTGGCCGTCACCAACGTGGTCGGCTCCACCCTCAGTCGCACCGCCGACGACCTGCTCTACACCCGGGCCGGCCCCGAGATCGCCGTGGCCTCCACCAAGGCCTACATGACCATGCTGGTCGGGGAGTACTTGCTCGCCCTGGCGTTGGGCCGGGAGCGGGGGACCCTGGATGCAACCGCCGCCGCCGCCCTGGTGGCCGGCTTGCGCACGCTGCCCCGGGTGGTCGAAGAGACCCTGGCCCGGGAGGAGGAGATCAAGGCGCTGGCTGCGGGGTTCAACGGGCACGACCACGTCTATTTCATCGGGCGGGGCCTCGACTATGCCGTGGCCATGGAGGGGTCGCTGAAGATGAAGGAGATCTCTTACATCCACTCCGAGGCCATGCCCGCCGGGGAGTTGAAGCACGGCACCCTGGCTCTGGTCACCGAGGGCACCCCGGTGGTGGTGGTGCTCACCCAGACGGCGGTGTACGACAAGACGATCTCCGCCCTGCAGGAGGTCAAGGCGCGCCGCGCCTTCACCGTGGCCGTGGCCTACGACGACGACGCCGAGATCGCCAAGCATGCCGACCGGGTGGTCCGTATCCCGCGGGTGCCGGATCTGCTGGCCCCGGTGCCGGCCATCGTGCCGCTGCAGTTGCTGGCCTATCACGTGGCGGCGGCGCGGGGGCACGACATCGATCAGCCGCGCAACCTGGCCAAGAGCGTGACGGTCGAATAGCGACGTGAGAGCAGGCATGCGCATCGTCGGCCTCGGGGTGGATCTCGCCGACATAGAGCGCGTCGGCTGCCTCCTGGAGAGGTTCCCTCGTTTCGCCGAGCGCTGCTTCACCGCCCACGAGCGGGAGTACGCCTTCGGGTACGCCCGCCCGGAACGCCGCCTGGCCGCCCGCTTCGCCGGCAAGGAAGCGGTGATGAAGAGCCTGGGGACCGGGTGGCGGGGGATCCGCTGGCAAGACGTGGAGATCACCGGGGGCGGCGCCCCGCGGGCCATCCTGCGTGGCACCGCCGCCGCCCGGGCGGCGGCGCTCGGGGTCACCGAGGTGCTGGTCACCGTGACCCACACCGACTCGGTGGCCTTGGTCATGGCGGTGGCGGTAGGGGAGGGGTGAGGCCGCGCCTCCGCTTCGCCGTTGCGACACCTCCCGACCGGGTTCACTCCCGTTGTGGGTAGGGCTGGTGGTGGTGGGTGTCGTGGTGGTGTTTGCGGCATAGGAGTCGCAGGTTTGTCAGGTCGGTTTTGCCTCCGTCTGCCCAGTGTTGGATGTGATGCGCGTCACACCA
>Ga0209164_1002489_pt1 | contig 19537 bp, 16 predicted proteins | sample MTBNYHSulfiMetaG_FD_187458 | JGI IMG/M metagenome (GOLD analysis project Ga0209164, IMG submission 187458) | Enrichment culture microbial communities from rom New York Harbor, USA that are MTBE-degrading - MTBE-NYH (New York Harbor Sulfidogenic)... | ecosystem: Environmental > Aquatic > Marine >...
CTTTCATGGGACGGGATGTCCTTGCTGCCTTTCCGTAAACATTATTCGGAGCCCGGGGGCGGCCGCCGAACGATACGACCGCATTTTATTGCAGCTCTTAGGCAGAGACCCCCACGGGCGTCCAGAAGGCTTCCGGGACTTGGGTGAAACCTTTTGGTTGCGGCTGTTAGGCCGCCTTGGGATAATCCCCATGTTATTGCAACGATTTTTTGGGAGGGCGGCGAGATCGGCAAAAACCATGTGACCGAGACCAAGATGGCAGGGGTCAGGGGTCGGGGGGCGGAGGTCAGTTGTCGGGCGGCGAGAAGATTAGTAGATGGATATGGGTTGGCATGGGATTAGGGGTTGATCGTCGGACACCTTCCCCCTTGATCCGCAGTTAGCCCGCATAGGAGGGCTGAGGGATCAATGGCCCGCGGGATGGCCGCAACGAAGCTTGTCAGGGAAGATGGCGGCTCCGTCGTAGGACCCGTCCGCACTGAGTTCCTGAAAGCCGGTCCCGGTCTGGTAAGGGCAGGCCGCGCACTCGGCAAACACGGGGCCGGATATCCCTTTGCGGGTGTTCGCCATGGTGTGCCTTTCCCTTTGGGGGCAGTTCAACACGGTTACCCACTCACCCTCGCCGTCTTTCACATATCCGAACGATAATTCCTGGGACGCACGGGTCCGACGCTTCTCCAACACCGAAAAAGAAACGGCGCCCTTTTCGCGGGTAAACCAATCAACCGTCAGCTCAGCTGCCTTCATGAACCACCTCCCACAGGGTTTAAACGACAGAATCTCATGCGTCTGAATTCACAGCAAAAGCCGTGCCAGCAGCCGTCGGATCTCCCTCCCCTCCCGGATGCCGCTCCCTCCTTGCATCCATATTCAGACGCAACGCGTCACCCGGAGAGCCGGATTTTGCATTTTGCCTTTTCAGACCCGCACATGCAAGGGCGGCAAACGGGACACAACCAAATGGTCTGTACATGAATCGCCTCTCTTTTCAACCAGATCGCCAGTCAACCTCAGACAGACCCAACCTGACCGGCAAGGGCCCGACAATCTTTCGCAAAATGTCTGACCCTTTTGCAGACCGCCAAAAAACCGACGGTGGTCAACAGGACCCAGCCCGAAATCGGGTCTTGAGACAAAGCAATCCAAAGACCTTCCATTCAGACCAGAAACCCAAAAGGACAACGGGAAACACCCGTTTCCTTTCTGCTGAGAAAGGGGAGAAAAGGTGATGTTCAGTGTATTAAGGAACCGCAATTTTGCTATCCTCCTTTTCGCAGACGCCTGTCTTCTGGCGGGCGCCTATTTTCTTGCCTGGTTTCTCCGGTTTGACGGCCAGATCCCGCCGCGGGAACTGGGTCTGTTCGGGAGTACCGTGATCTGGATCGTCCCCGTAAAGCTCCTTTCCTTTTTCTTCTTCGGTCTGTACAAAGGGATGTGGCGATATACCGGGATCCATGACCTCAAGGCCCTGACCAAGGCATGCCTGGCCGGTTCGGGAATCATCGTGGCCGTCATTTTCCTGACGGTCCGTTTCGAGGGCTTTCCCAGGAGCATCTTTCCCCTGGATTGTTTCCTCTCCTTTTTCTCCGCGGGGGCCATTCGCGTGGGCATCCGGATCTATTTTCACCGCCAAAAGAAGGGGTCGGACCGATCCGTCCGGATCACGGAGGGGACCCAAACACCCAAACGGATCCTGATCGTGGGGGCCGGGAACGCCGGGGAAAAGATCCTGAGGGAATTGGAAGACGATCCAGGCCTCTGTTATCGCCCGGTCGGATTTGTAGACGACGACTGGAGCAAACAGGGCCGGGCCCTCCACCGGGCTCCAATCCTGGGGAAAGTGGAAAGTGCTCCGGAACTGGTGAAGGCATACGATGTGGAGGAGATCTTTATCGCCATGCCCTCGGCCACCGGTGAGCAGATGCGACGCATCGTTGATGTGTGCAAGGCATGCGGCGTCAAGTACAGGACCCTGCCCGGTCTGGGCCAGTTGATGGACGGCAGGGTCAGCGTCAAGGCCCTGCGGGACGTCAACTACGAGGACCTTCTGGGCAGGCCGCCGGTCCAGTTGAGCGAGGAAGAGATCCAGCGCTACGTGGAGGGAAAACGCGTGCTGGTAACCGGGGCCGGTGGTTCCATCGGCTCTGAACTCTGCCGCCAGCTTGTCCGCTTCGGCCCGACCCGGCTCATTATGGTGGATGCCTCCGAACCCAACCTGTACGCCATCCAGATGGAGATGGAGCATGAGATCCGGAACCAGCCATATGCCGCAATACTCGGGAAGGTCAATATGGAGGGGATCATGGACGGCGTCATGAAGCGGTACGCGCCCCAGGTGGTGTTCCATGCCGCGGCCTACAAGCATGTTCCCCTCCTGGAGGAGAACCCGTGGGAGGCGGTCTTCCACAACATCAACGGTTCCCGGATGGTGATGGAAAAGGCCGTCCAATACGGCGTGGAGCGCCTCGTCAATGTCTCCACCGACAAGGCGGTGCGGCCCACCAACGTCATGGGCGCCAGCAAGCGCGTGGCGGAACTGGTCATGCAGCAGCTCACCGGGCCCCGGACCTCCATGATGTCGGTCCGGTTCGGAAATGTGGTGGGGTCCTCCGGCTCGGTGATCCCCCTCTTTTGCAGGCAGATCGCCGCAGGCGGCCCGGTCACCGTGACCCACCCGGAGATGACCCGCTACTTCATGACCATCCCCGAGGCCTGCCAGCTGATCCTTCAGGCAGGCACCCTGGGCAAGGGGGGAGAGATCTTCGTCCTCAAGATGGGCACGCCCGTGAAGATCCTGGATATGGCCATGGACCTGATCCGCCTGTTCGGCAAGACGCCGGGCCAGGACATCAAGATCGCCTTTACCGGCACGCGTCCCGGCGAGAAGCTCTACGAGGAACTCATTACCGAGGGCGAGGACGTCATCGCCACCGCGCACGAAAAGATCATGGTCCTGAAGGGCCGCAACGGCAACCCACCGGAAGAGACGCACGCCATGGAGCGGCTGACGGTCCGGCTCGGGGAGTTGACCGAGCGGGCCGTGACCGGCGACGGTCCGGGGATCAAGCGGGTCCTCAGGGAGATCGTTCCGGAGTATACGAGCCAGGATTGCCGCTGTGTGCTGTAGAAGGCCCAAGGCTGGAAAGCTCAAAGCCCGAAGGGGAAAGGCCTTCATCCTCTTTTTGGTGCTGATCTGTTTCCCGGCATCAGGTTCAGCTGCTGGTGGCGTCGTCAAAGGGATCTACGGGGTGCCCTCCATTGGGGCCCGGGATCCTTTGTCATATGTGGGGGACATGGAGAAGGCAGGGGTGAATGCGGTGTTTGTTCCGGCGGATCAGAATACCGTCAGGTATTTCAAGGACCGGGGCTTTAAAGTATATGTGTCGGTCAATGTCTTCGGCGGAAAGGGGGCGTGGAAACGGTATCCGGATGCAAGACCTGTCATGGCGGATGGCTCCCTGTTGGGCAGCGAGGAGGGGTACAAGGCGCACGGGGGGGTATGCCCGACACATGAGGGGTGGCGGCAGGGGCGGCTGAGCCGCATTGAAGAACTGGTGACCGGCCTCGGGGGAGAGGGCGGGATCGACGGGATATGGCTTGACTTCATCCGATATCCGGGCCGGTGGGAGACCCCGGCGCCCGAGATCCCGGATACGTGTTACTGTGCCCGGTGTCTCGCCCGATTTCAGCAGGATACGGGGATCCTGGTCCCGGGGGACCTTGGCACGAAAGAGGCGTCTCAATGGATCAGAAGCCACTGCGCCCATGACTGGATGCAATGGAAAAAGGCGCAGATTGCGTCGTTTGTGAGGGATGTGAGAGGGATACTGGATAGGTGTTCCGAAATGAATCGACCGATCCTGGGGCTTTTTCTGGTTCCGTGGACCAAAGGGGAACGGGGGAACGACGTGTCCTATCTCCTGGCCCAGGACCCGTTTCAGCTCTCGGAACTGGCCGATGTGATCAGTCCCATGGTGTATCATGAGATGTGCGGAAGGGGCGCCCGATGGGTGGGGTATATGACGCAATATTACCGGGAGACGGCCAAGGCCCGGGTATGGCCGATTGTGGAAGCGGTGGAAGCTGAAAGCATTGAAGCTCAAGGCTCAAAGCTGAAAGCACAAAGCGGGACCAGGAAAGCTGAAAGCTCAAAGCTGAAAGCTCAAAGGGAAAAGGGCTATCCGTTATCGGTTATTGGTTATCAGGGTGAAGAAAAGCGAACAGGGGAATTGGAAAAGGTGGCACGGTTTGCAGCTGAGGGGGGGGCCGATGGGGTGTTGGTCTATTCGTTCAAGGCAGTGGACCAGACGGGGTTGTGGGACGGGTTTCGGGGGTTTGAGTCGTTGCCGGATATGCTATGGAAAGAGCAGGGAGCAGGGAGCAGGGAGCAGGGAGCCGAACTGGAAGCTCAAAGCTCGAAGCTGGAAGCTCAAAGTTCGAAGCTCAAAGCCGAAAGGCAATCTGAGGGGGAGCAAAGTTTACGGATAACGAATCAACGAATAACAAATAACGACTCTGTTTCGGTGACGGCCCTGGATGAATGGGGCGAGGAGTGGGTGACGGCGGCGGGGGCGTGTGAGGCGGGGAAGGCGTATGTGTTCACGGGCGAGTTGTGGCGGGACGGGTGGCAAAACGGGGTGTATCCGGCGGTAAGGCTCTGGGGAAAGGAATTTTTGCTGGATACGCACCTGAAGGCAAAGTATTGGCAGCCGGTTCGGGTGAATGTGGTGTGTCCGGATGAGGTAACGGACCCCTGTTTCCGGTTCATCAATCGTCACAGGGGTGAGACCTTCCGGTTGAGGAGACCTGAGGTGGGGCGGTTGTACCGGTTCGACGCCACTTCCCTCGTGCCTGTGAAAAAGGGATTTTTTGATGACGGTTTTTTCCCCATCGGGGTCTATGGGGCGGACCTTGAAAATCTTGAGGGAATCAAACGGTTGGCGATCAACACGGTGATCCTGGGGGGGAGCGGGGAGAAGCTGAGAGAGAGGGTCGAAAAGTGCCATCAGATTGGGTTGAGATACGTGCTGTCCGTGCCCCGGGACCCGGACCGGCTACCGGTGTATCTGGATGAGATCTCCCGGTACGTGAGACCGTATGACACGGCCTTTTATGTCAACGATGAACCGGGGATCTGGTCTTTTCCCGTAAACCGGGCCGAGGACATCCACCGGCTGATCAAGGATCGCTTCCCCGGGTGTGCCACGTGCATGGCCGTGGTACGGCCCCATGTGTGCGGCGATTATGCGCAGGCCGCGGATTTTTTTATGCTGGATCAGTATCCGGTGCCGTTTATGCCGATGACGTGGTTGTCGGACTGCATGGGGGAGTGCGGGAGGGGCATAGCGCAGGGCGCAGGGCGCATGGAAACTCAAAGCTCAAAGCTGGAAGGGCAAAGAGAGGCGCAGAGGGCCAAGGGCATGGCACAGAGCGGAGCCGACGAATCATCCAGTCATCCAATCATCCAATCATCCAATACCCAATACCCAATACCCAATACCCCCGCCAAGCGGTTAGCCGCGGTGGTGCAGGCATTTGGGGGCGATAGATGGAGAGATGTGGGGTGGCCAAGGATGCCGACTGAGGAGGAGATGCGTTGTTTGGCGTTTTTGTCGGTGGTGCATGGGGCGAGGGCCATCTTTTTCTATACCTATCCCGAGATCGGCCGGACCGACGAGGGGCGCGAAGCGTTGGGTCGCGTGGTGGGACGGTTGAATCAGGTGTATCCGTGGCTGGTGGAGGAGAATTCGGATGCAGCGGTGGAGGTGGAGATGGTCTCGGAGAACCGGTTGGATCCGAGGGGCCGGCCCGCGGTGCAGTGTTGTGTGAAGCAAAAAGGGGATGAGGCCTTGCTGATTGCAGTGAATACCATCGGGACCTGTGTGGAGGCGCTCATTGGCGCAGAGCGCAGAGCGCAAAGCGCAGAGCGGGAGACGCAAAGCGCAGAGAGCAAAGTGCATAGCGCGAAGGAAGGTAAGCTACGGGACGAAGGGATAAACAGGATGAATGGACGATTGGACGGGAAGGTGACGGAGCTTTTTTCGGGTGAGGAGTATGCTATAAAAGACGGAAAGTTGCGGGTGCGATTGGGGCCGTATGAGGTGAAGGTATTTCGCATGGCGCATGGCGCATAGCGCATAGCGCAGAGCGGTAAGCGCAGAGCGCAAAGGGCAGAGCGCAGGACGCATGTCGGAAGGAGAAGGCGATATGACGAAATTCCGTTTTGAGGATCTGGAAATCTGGAATCTGGCGATAGATATTGGAGATGTGCTGTTTGACATTGCCGAGGCCCTGGACCGAACGCGTCTTTACAGATTTGCGGAGCAACTTCGCGGGGCTGGCATGAGCATGTCCAACAACATTGCCGAGGGGAGTGGATCCAATTCAGTTAAGGAGTTTCATTAATTTCTGAATATCGCTCGGAGATCCACTTTCGAGAATGCCAACATATTGATCCTGTTAAGAAGACGGAAACTCATTGAAGAAGAAACGATTGAGAACTTGCTTGATAAGCTGGATTATTTATGTAGAATGATCACAAATTTCCAGAAATCCTTGAAGTAGTCCCGCTGTGCGCCATGCACGTTGTCTTTACCTCTTTGCGCTATGCTCTTTGCGCTATGCGTAGAAAAAATGGAAAAAGCCGCCTACGTCCTGTACCTGACCGTCCTCACCCTGAGCATCCTTCTGTTCGGGGCTATGCACACCTATGTCTATACCTTCATGACCCTGGGGGTGCTGGCGGGCGCAGTGCTATTGATGGTGGGCGGGATACGGAAGGATCACAAGGCCGATCGATACATGTTCCGTTTTCCCAAGACGGCCTTGGATGCGGGGTTCCTGGTGCTCCTTGGGTTTCTGGCCCTCCAGATCACCCCGCTCCCGGAAGAGATCATAAAGCTTATATCGCCTGAGTCGATGGTGGTGTGGGAAAAATCGTGGCCGTCGGCGTCCCTTGTGGGTGGCCCGGCCCGGGTGGAGGCCTGGCTGTCGCTGGCGCCCTACTCCTACCCTGTCCGCATGTCCATCATCCGTCTCACGGTTTACGGCCTCTTCTGCCTGGGACTCATCCGTGTCCTGAATTCACAAAAACGGATCGAGGCGGCCATCGCCCTCATTCTCATCATGGGATGTTTCGAGGCCCTCTACGGTCTGATCCAGGCCTATTCCGGGTCTCCGCAGGTATTATGGGCCACGAGCATTACGGATCGAAAGGCCGCCACCGGCACCTATATCAACCGCAACCACTTTGCCGGATTCATGGAGATGGGGATGCTGTTGGCGGCCGCGTTTGCAGCGGCCCTTTCAGAAAGAAAAAGACCGTCTTCAGACCGGAAGGGCAGGGAGACCTTCAGGGCACGCCTGGCCGACTTTCTTTCAGGTGAGCAACTCCTGAACAAACGGATATTGATCCTCTTTGCCGGCGTGGTCATGGGGATCGGGCTCGTCTTCTCAGCGTCCAGGGGGGGAATGATTGCGGCTGCAGGGGGACTTCTCTGCATGAGCCTTTTCCTTGTTTTCAGAAAGGGACAGCGGCGAAAGGGGATCATGTTTTTAGCACTTTTTCTGATCACGTCCGCCTATGCCCTGGATATCGGGATGGATTATGTGGCTGGGCGGTTCAAAAACATTGATACCGCCATGGAGGAAAGACACCGATACGCCATGAAGACCATTGACATGTTCGAGGACTACAAGATCGCGGGTGTGGGAGTGGGTAATTTCAAATATGCCTATCCCAAGTACCAGGCCGCGGAAGACAAAAAGGTGTTCATCCGCTTTGCCCACAACGATTGGGCCCAATTTCTTTCCGAGGCCGGGATGGTCGGAATTGTGCTGCTGCTTGGCAGTATGGGATACTATCTGTTCAGGACCATTCAGCTCTGGAGGAAACGGGCTGATCCGTTTGCAATCTGTCTCGGGATCGCGGCGGTTGCGGTCCTGGTGGCCATCGGGATCCACTCCTATTCGGACTTCAATCTCCATATCCCGGGCAATGTCCTGGTCCTGGCGGCCATCGTGGCCATCGGGTATGCGGCCCTGCATCTGGAGCGGCATCACCGGCGGGACCGGATGACCTACCGGTATTACGATCTGCCTGTCAGATACCGGGGCGGGGTCGTCCTGGTGCTGATTTTTGCTCTCATCGGCTGGTCTGGTTACTGGAGCATCCGGCATTTTGTGGCCGAGGCCTACTGCAATACCGTGCCCAACAGCACCCTGAACCGGGATCAGAATCCGCCCGTGGCCGAGGTCATGAAGGCAATTGAGTGGGACGGGGGCAATGCGGCGTACTGGTACAAACTGGCGGAAGCGATGGAAGCTCGAAGCTCAAGGCTCAAAGCTCAAAGCAAGAAGAGCGAAGGAGCACGGGAAAATGGTTCCGACTTCCGACTCCCGACTTCCGACTTCCGACTTCTGGCTCTTCAGAGGGCGGTGGCACTCAATCCCTTTGATGCCCAGTACCATCTCCAACTGGGGTGGGCCTATGCCCACCAGTGGCAGGATGATGCATACCATACGAAATGGCTCCCGGCCGCGGATGTTTCCATGGACCGGGCCGCGTATGTTGCAGGCGTCAAGAACCCTCGGCTCCACATGGAGCTGGGGAACTACTGGACCATGCGGTCCAAGTCGGTGTATCCCAGCGATCCGCTGCATCATGAGGCCTGGGCCAGGGCCGTGTCACATTATCAGAAGGCGCAACGCATAGAGCGCATGGGGCAAAGCGCACAGAGCAAGTCGGTCAAGGAGATGCAGAAGGAGATCCGGGAGTATGTGTGGAATATTTATCCGGATGAGGCATACCTCAAAGAGGTCCTGATGGAGGCCCCTTCGGGGTCCTGATCCGTTCCCTATCCGGGAAGGCGGGAAAAAGGCGGCTCGGCGAAAGGCCATGCTGCCTTTTTTTTGTCCCGGGGATGTCCGGAACGTTGTCGGTTGTCAGGGAGAGGGTGGATGGCAGGAATATGAATCGATTCATTGGACGGTTGGACAAGCATGGAGAGGAAGGCCCATAATCTGATGCATTCGTCGTTCCAATCCCTGTTCCTGCGCCGTCTACGGGTATGGCCCAAGGACCGTCATCTGGATCTGATCCGTATCGGAACACCATACCCCGTATTTATGGCCGGCCTCCACGGTCAGTTGCGTATCGTCCGTCTCCTTGTAGGGCGCGTCTCCCCTTGTCCAGCGCATCACAGTCTGCTCCGCCGGAAAATCAGATTGCCCGGGCACAACGGGCATGACTGCGAGCCGTCTCTCCTCCTGCAACCGCGCGTGATACAATTTGGCCCTGAAAGCATAGGCCCCCGGCAACACAACAACGCCCAGGTCGTCGACGCGGAGCTCCCGGGTCTCCCCCTGGGTTCGGATGCGCATGTAGATGGGAGCATACGTCAGATTCTCGGTCTGGATAACAAGGGCAAGATCCTTTTTGGGCCGTTCCGGACCCGGATAGACCTTCTTCGGGTCCAGGGAGCAGCCGGGGATGCACCCTATGAGCACAAGGCACACAAGAGATATCAAGGCTGTGGATCTGATCCGTTTCATGTCGCTCTCACCGAACCGCCTATGCGCGGAAACGGTTTCCTCCCAGGGAAGAAGATGCCCGTACCCTATCATGGCGATGCTGTTTGCGCAAGGGAATCCATGACCGATCAAATCGCTTGACACGCCTCTCCTTGTCATATATTTGAGTATGGGTGAATAGCCCATTTGCCGTCCACCATCACGGAGGAATGGATGTGAAGAAGATATGGCTGCGGTCCTTCCTGGCGGTTCTTGCCTTTGCATCAGCCCCCGCCCTGTGCGAGGCAAAGGGGGACACCCTGGTAGTGTACATGGGAACCCAATCCCTCCAAAATCTAAACCCTGCCTACACAACCACCCGTCAGGTTCTGAACCTGTATCACAACTGGGGGGATACGCTCCTTTACCGGGACCCGGTCCAGAAACGGCTGGTTCCCTGCCTATCCGAATCCTGGCAATGGATCGACGCCAACACCCTCGAATTCCGGCTCAGGAAAGGGGTCCGGTTCCATAACGGGGAACCCTTCGACGCACGGGCCGTGCGCTTTTCCTTGGAACTGCTGAAAGGACCGGATTCATTGGTGTCGCACCAATTAACCGCGTTCGAGGGTGTAAAGATAATGGATGCACATACGGTGAGGATCAGCTTGTCGACGCCTCTCCCCACGGCCCCGGAGGTGATCGCCAATGTCTTCTTTGTCTATCCGCCCGACTACTACAAAAGGGTGGGACGGGAGGGATTCGATGTCCATCCGATCGGGACAGGCCCCTACCGGTTCGTCTCCCGCGAAAGGCCCTCGGAGATCCTCTTCAGCGCCAATTCCCAGTATTTCGGGGGCCCCAAGCAAAAGGCCAGGATCCCGCACCTGAAAACAGTGACCGCCACTGAAGAAATGATCGAGATGGAGGCCTTGATATCAGGAAGGGCCGATCTGATCCGGTCCACCGGTCTTCATCAGGGGCAGATTGCCTTCCTCCGGGAATACCCTGATCTCAAGATAGTGACCGCCCCGACTCTGAGGGTTTGTTTTTTGGCCATGGACGTAGCGGGCCGGAGCGGGGTCCCTTTCTTCAAAGACAAACGGGTGCGCATGGCCGTGAATTACTCCATTAACAAAGAGCGGATCATAAAGGAGGGCTTCAACGGGTATTCAGAGCCGATTGGCAGTGCGACGAGCCCCCTTCATTTCGGGCACGAGCCGGATGTGGTTCGCTATCCGTACGATCCGGCCAGGGCCAGGGAGCTGCTGGCTGAGGCAGGGTATCCCAACGGCTTCGAGGTGGATCTGTTCGCCGCGGTCTACGAAAGTGGGGTGGAGGCGGTTGTGCGGGATCTGGAGGCTGTGGGCATAACCATCCGGCTCCAATGGATGGGAGGTAAATGGCACGACTTCTACCGGAAGTTCCTGGACGGAGAGACGCCCCTGGCGTTCATGACCTGGGGGAGCTATTCCATCTTTGACGCAGCCGCCATCCTCAACCCGTTTTTCATAAAGGACGCCCCTGGGTGCTACGGGACCACGCCGGAGCTGAACGCGATGCTGCAAGAGGCCCAGCGAATCCCCGACCCGGGAAGGCGACGGGAACTCTTGTCCAAGGCCCAGAAGATCATCGCGGCCGAGGCCTTATGGGCGCCCCTCTGCACAGCCCAGGCCATTTCAGTGATGCAAAAATCCCTAAACTTTCAGCCTTCTTATGACGAGATCGACCGCTACTTCACCGCTTCGTGGGAATGAGGCCAGTGGGTGGCATTCGCCATGTTGACAAACAAGTGGCTCATCATTTTTCTGATTGCGGGGGTCAGCCTCCTCTTCCGAGGTCCGGGACACGTCGCCGCCGGTCCTGAGGACGCGCGGATCAAGGCCCTGTATCTCTACAACTTTCTCCTCTTTGTGGATTGGCCCAGTCAAGCCTTCGGGACCGGGGACCCCATCAGACTGACCATTGCCGGGGACGACGACCTGTTTGCCACGCTCCGGGGGATGGGCCATATGTCAATTAAGGGGCGAGATCTGCTCGTGGAGCGGTTTGCATCGGCGGAAGACCTCCCTTTGCCGTGCCGTGCCGTTTTTATCGGCAAGGGAAGTTGGGACCTGGCGTCCCGGATTATTGAGCGGTTTAGGGGCCGGTCCGTCCTGACCGTCAGCGACATGCCCGGATTTGCACGGATGGGAGGGATGGTCTGTTTTAAACACATCGGATGCAAAGAACATGCTTCGGATCATCCAAAGCAGTTCGAGATCAATCTGCCGGCGATGAAGCGTGCGGGGCTCAAGATTCGATCCAGGCTGTTGAGGCTCACGGACATCGTGGAATGAAAGATAGAATCGCGAAGCTCAAAGCTCAAAGCCGGACCGGACGCAGGTCCTTGCGCCATGCGCCATGCGCTCTACATCCAAAAACCTCGATAAGGCAGGAACATATTTGAATGGCCCGCTTCAACGATTTCCCTATCCGAAAAAAGCTGTTGCTGATCATCATGACGATTAATTTCTTCACCCTCATCCTGGCCTTTGGAGGGTTTGCGGTATACGACGTCATGATGTTCCGGGAGGAGGCCAGGCGTCATTTACTGGTCCTTTCCGACATGATCGGGCATAACTGCTCGGCGGCAATCGCTTTTATGGACTCAGCCGATGCGATGGAGGCCCTGGCCGCCCTCAAGGCGAATCCACTCATTGAATCGGCCTGGGTTTTTGCGGGAAACGGCCCTCCTCTGGCAGGATACGCGCGTGACGAGGTTCACGCCGAGCCGCCTTCACAACTCAGGCCAAACGGCTGTTATTTTGAAAACGGCGCCCTTTTCTGTTTCCAGCCGATCGTCCTCTCCGGCACTTCCGTGGGCACAATCTTCCTTCGCAGCGATCTGAGCCAGGTCCGATCGATCTTAAACAAACACGCAGCGATCATCGTATGTGTCATGCTCATATCCTTTGCGTGCGCGTTCCTCTTATCCGCCAGGTTGCAGCGCCATATTACAGGCCCCCTCTTCAGGCTCGCCCGGCTGGCCCGATCGGTTTCAAAGGACAAGGACTATTCCGTCCGTGGAACCCGAGAGGGAAAGGATGAGGTCGGAGACCTGGTCGACGCCTTCAACGAGATGTTAACCGAGGTGCAGAATCAAAACGCATCCATCACCCAGGCCCGGCAGTTCGCGGAGGCGTCGTCCGAAAAGGCGCGCCTTCTTGCCGATGACATGAAGCAGGTGAATCTGGAACTGAAGAGAGAGGTTTCCTGCAGGCAGGAGATGGAAAGGGAGTTGAAGCGGTATCAAAAAGAACTGGAGCAGATGGTTCAGGTGCGTACGGCCCAACTAACCCTTGGCAATGAGCAGCTGATCCGTGAAATCGCCGAGCGCAAGGAGGTCGAGCTAAAAGTTCGGGCGGCACTCAAGGAAAAAACCATCCTCCTGGGGGAGATCCACCATCGGGTCCGGAACAACCTCCAGATCATCTCGAGTCTTCTGAATCTGTCCAAGGGGAGGACCCTGAACCAAGAGGCCCGCCAGGCCATAGAAGAGGCCCGGTCCAGGATATTTACCATGGCCCTCATCCATTCCCAGCTCCACCTCACCGAGGATTTCAGTCGGATCGATATGCGCGGGCATATCTGCAAACTGTGGTCGAGCATTCATCAGATTTATGAACCCTTGAAACGAGACGTGATCCCGTTTATTGACTGCCGGGATGTGAAGCTCACATTGACCCAGGCCATTCCCTGCGCACTTGTGCTCAACGAGGCCATAACCAACGTGTTTAAACATGCCTATGATGATGGAAAGGCCGGTGTATGCCATATCTCCTTAGAACGATCCCGAAAGGATCGGATTGTGATGCGGATCCGGGACGAGGGCCGAGGGATGCCTGAAACCATTGACGTGGAAAAGACCTACAGCCTTGGCATCAAGCTCATGAAAAATCTGGTCAGACAGCAACTGGGAGGTAAATTCCATGTTGAACGAAGCGGGGGGACCAATATCCGGATCGAGTTTGATTTGTTGCAGGAGGACCCCATCATTCACGCGAAATACGCGGATAACGATTCCTGACATGGCTCTTGATCCGACGACACCTGTCGCTCTCCGGCCGGCAGATGCGAGCAACCCCTTATCGCATTTAAGCCTCAGAATCCCTTTGTGAAAAGGCGTGCCTTCAGAAAGGAATGTGGCAGGACCCCGGGATGAAATATCCTTGATATGAATGGCGCGCCCAGCAAGATTCGAACTTGCGACCTACGGATTCGTAGTCCGTCACTCTATCCAACTGAGCTATGGGCGCGAGGTGGCTTGATTTCTATTCATACCAGAATCAAAACGGTCTGGCAAGTATGGATTTGAGGATTCGGGGGGATTTTTCAGGCATATCTTTCCACGACCCTCTTAATGATATCGGTGGTCGAGAATCCGGTCACAAAGGGGATGCGTTTCACCTGGCCTCCTCCCTTCTTTACCACGTCGGCGCCGATAATCTCGTCCTCGGCCCAATCGCCCCCCTTGACAAGGATGTCGGGCAGCAGATCCCGGATTACCCGGAGGGGATTGTCTTCGTCAAAAATGAGGACCAGATCCACGCACTCCAGGGCAGCCACCAGCTCGGCCCTTGCCTGCTGTTCAAGTATCGGCCGCTTCGGCCCCTTGATGACGCGCACAGAGGCATCGCTGTTGACGGCCGCGACCAGGACGTCGCCCAATTCCTTGGCCGCAGAGAGATAGCGTATGTGGCCGGGATGGAGGATGTCAAAGCAGCCGTTGGTGAATACGATTTGCTTTCCCGAGGCCCGCATTCGGGAGCATTCGTCTCTTGCCGCGGCAAGGGTCTTTATTTTGGCAAGGTACACATTGCACCCCCTGATGAAACGCGAAACGTAATCTTTGGAGGCGGAAATCAGGTCCTGGCGTTATGAATGGTCGTGGGTTCATAACCGCCTGAAGCCCGAAACCTGGTTTGCATCCCCGGCCTCACACCTGTCTATTATCTCCCGGCCCGTGCGAGACTCAGACCGAAGACCTTTTGTGCGCCCCCCTTCTTGAGTATCCGTGCGCATTCGTTGAGGGTGTTCCCCGTGGTGACCACGTCATCCACCAGGACGACGGACTTCCCTCTGACGGCGTTCTGATCTCTCAATTGAAAGGCCCCTCGGACATTTTGCAGCCTCTCTTTTCTTGCGAGGCGGGTCTGGGGCAGCGTGTATCTTACCCTCCTCAGAGATAGAAAGTCCAGGTCGATGTCAAGGGCCCGGGACACGTGTCTTGCCAGGAGGAGACTCTGATTGAATCCCCTTTCCCGAAGCCTTTTGGGATGCAGCGGAACGGGCATGATCAGAACAGGCCCGGATCGGTCAAGCCGCTCTTCTGCAAACCGGGCCAGGAGGGGGCCTAAGGCGTCGGCCAGGAAGCTTTTCGAGCCGTATTTGAGACGATGGATACCCTTTAAAATGGCCCCCTCGTAACGGAACGGGGCCCAGGCCGCCTCGTAAAAGGGCCTGTTTGTCAGACAGTCCTCGCAGAGATGATCCTCCATTACCTCCGAAGAAAAGGGCTGACCGCATACGGGGCACAAGGGCGAGGCAATGGAATGGACATCGGCCGTACAGTCCGGGCAAAAGGACCTTGAAGGGGTCTCTTTGGCAAGGGGCCCCTTCCAGAGAAACCGGCTGCATACGACGCATCTCGGCGGATAGATGATATCTATTAACTGTTTCAAAAAATTCATGGTTTCTTTGTTCGGACCGTATCTTTGTTTTGCATCGCGGTCTGGGATTCCCTGACAAACTCTTCAAATGAACACTCCCGATCAATTCCCCGGCAGGCCAATTTTGCCGTCTCCCACGTTTCTCTGTCATTCACATTTGCCGGGTAGTAGGGCCACAGGGCGCATCGGGCCGGTTTGACCGGATGGATCCGGCATCCTTTCCCCTTTTCGTAAAAGACACAGAAATTGTCTTCCCCGGTTGTTAAATAGGTGCGGCCGTTTCTCTCTTCACAGAACCGGGCCAGGAAGTCGGGCGTACGGATTCCGAGGAACCGGGAGATCCCCTCTTTCTCATTTTCATCAAGAAAGATGCCTCCTTCACCATAGCAACAGTCCCCGCACATCTTGCAGTCAAATGCCGTCATAAGGAATACACCTGCATCGTGCCTGAACGAAAACCCCCTTGAGGCACAATTGAATATTGAAGAATTGAATATTTAAAATTGATGGAATAAATTTAAGCTTAACAAAACGGATTCTCACATTTGACTGTTTCTTGATTTTCCGGGTTTCCGTTCAGGCACTAAATAAGCCGCTTGTCCACCCCTCGTCCGCGGCGCATTGGTCTGCCGGTTGGAAGGAACGTACACATCGTTCGGCGTTTGCGGTCGGCCCATTGCCTTGAGCCCTCGCCTTGCGCCCTCGCCTTGCGCCCTGCGTCCCTCATTATAACACAAAACAAGATGCGTGCAACCTGAACAACGGCCGAACCTGATGATTCATCAGAACCTCGAGGTCTTGAATTTGATTCAATCCATGTGTTATAGAGGATCGGAGCGTATCATAAACGGTCCTGTGGCACCAGCAGGGAGGAGGGCATAAAAATGGCAAGAGATCCTGGAATCGGTAAAAAAGTGGTGGGAACCATTACCGCCGTGCGAGGTCAGTGTGATGCCGGCCATCAGGTTGGGGAGACATTTGAGATTAGTTGTCATAATCCGGGCGGTTTATGCGGATTTTTTTATCATGATATCTTTCCCAGTCTTTCCACCTTTCAATTCGGAGGGAATCTGCCGTGGTGGGAGGGCGATGCGATTGAGTTGCAATGCCCCGACAGCCATAACCTCGTGTCTCTAAAACTGGAGAGGTCTGAGCGTAACCCCTGAGGATTAAAAGAAGTCTGATTGTTCATCGGTCGCGAGGTATCCCTTTGCCATCGGATCAGGGTCATGTCTGTATCTGCACGGGTTCTGGAATGCAGTTTTCATAACAGCCAGCGAAATAAACCGCTGTATTAACACCCCGTTCAATGGGCAGGATCGTCATCCGGAGGCATTGGTTACCCGGTATCGCGCTGAAGGCGGTCCCACAGACTCCAGAAGGTTGGGAAGGACTTATTGACGCACTCCTTGTCCGTGACCTCGATGCCGGGCACCCTCAAGGACACGATTGCCAGGCTCATGGCCAGACGGTGATCGTTGTGCGGGTCTACGACGCCTCCTGAAAGAGGAACTTCTCCCTCGATGATGAGACCATCGGGAAGTTCTTGCACGCGGCCTCCGATGCGGCCCCATTCCACGGCCAGGGCGTGCAGCCGGTCGCTCTCCTTGTGTCTGAGGTGGGCGACGTTTTGAATGACGGTCCTCCCCCTGGCAAAGAGCGCCACGGCCGCCAGGGTAGGGACCATGTCCGGCAAATCGCTCATATCCGCCACAATCCCTGAAAGCCCCCCGCCATGAACGGTCACCCGATCCGTGGACTTGTGTATGGCGCAACCCATCCGCTCTAAGATTTCCAGGAATTGGATATCGCCCTGCCGCGTTTCGAAGGGATGGATATTCAAGGTAACCGTGGTCCCTCGGGTGACCGCGGCCGCGGCCCAGAAATAGGATGCGGAAGAGGCGTCCCCCTGCACGCTGAATTCCCGGGCACGATAGCCCTGGCCTGAAGGGATTCGGAAGCAATGATACGTATCGCGATCGACGCGGATCCCGAACTGCTCCATCACGTGGATGGTCATGTCCACGTATGGACTTGAAACCAGTTTTCCTTTGACCTCCACCTCGATGTCTGCGTCCGCGCAGGGGGCTGAGAGGAGGAGGGAGGAGAGAAACTGGCTGCTCTGATCCCCCGAGATGGAGACCCTGCCGCCGCGAATCCCGGAAGCCCGGATGCGAACCGGGGGGCAGCCATTCCGTTTGACGCATGAGGCGTCCACCCCCAATCGGTTGAGGGCCGCAACCAGGGGACCGATCGGTCTCTGCTGCATCCGTTCGGTGCCGGTCATCAAAAGCTCACCCCTGCACAGGGCCGCCACCGACAGAAGGAGGCGAAATGACGTTCCGGAGTTGCCCAGGTAGATCCTTCTTGTGACGGGACCTGTTCCAAGCGTTCTCCCTCTCCCCTCCACAATCAGACGGTTCCCGTCCCCGGTGATGGGTACGCCCAGTTGGCGGAGGGCGTCTATGGTGTAGAGCGTGTCTTCGCATTCCAGGAAGTCGTTGAGCACACTCCTCCCGTTTGCCAGGCCGGCGGCTATGATGGCCCGGTGGGTGATGCTCTTGGAACCGGGTATGCGAAAAACGGCGTTTAATCCGGATGGTGGATCAATGTTCATCATGCTGTTCAAGAAGGGCCTCCTGTATCGCCATATCCATGATCGACAGCGGCGGGTCGATCCCTGTCCAGAGCCTGAACTGTTCGGCCCCTTGATGAATCAGCATCCGGATGCCGTTGATGGTGGTGCATCCCCTTGCCCTGGCCATTCTCAGGAGCCGGGTCTCAGAGGGATCGTAGACAGTGTCCATAACCACCATCCCCTCCATCAGGATCTGTTGTGGGACCGGGCACTGATCCACATGGGGCCTCATCCCGCAAGGCGTGGCCTGAATCAGGAGATCTCCTCTGGCGGCTGCGATATCCCCCAAAGGGATGAATTCGCATCCTAATGAGCGGGCAAGCCCTTCCCCGGTGCTGCGGGACCGGTTGACCACCGACAGGATCCCCCCTTTTTCTTTGAGGATGAACCCGATGGCGCGTGCCGCGCCCCCGGCGCCCATCAGGATACAGCGTTTTCCAAAGAGGTCGATCTCCTCCTCCAGGGCCTTCAAGGCCCCAAGTGCGTCGGTATTGTAGCCCGTCAGTCTTCCGCCTGTATTGACGATGGTATTGACGGCGCCGATCCGTTCTGCAAGGGGATCCAGTTCGTTGAGGTGTGGGATCACCGATGTCTTGAAGGGGATCGTAACGCTTGCCCCTTTGATGCCGAGCGCCGCTATCCCCCGTATGCATGCCTCAATGTCCGTCGGCTCAAAGGCAAGGTATACGGCGTTGAGCCCTGTGGCGGAGAAGGCGGCATTGTGAAGGGCCGGGCTGAGGGAATGCCTGACCGGGTTTCCTATCACGCCGTAAAGCGCGGTATGCTGATTCACTTTTATAGTAGAAACCTCTTTCATATCTTCCTCGTTGCTGGATGATCCCCTGGCGCCTGGCGCCTCATGCCTTGCGCCTTATATTGGTTGCGCTTCTACTCTATATTGCGCCGAAGCCTGTTGAGAAACTTCTGCATCTCTTCGTAATCCCTTCCCCTGATAATGTGGGTCAGATAGGCAAGGCTGGAACTGATCGCCTCGATCTGTCTGACCGTGTGAGGATTGAACATGATCTCGGAAAGAAGGTGGTCATCCTCAGAAAAGAGTCCTCTTGCAATATCGAGGTGTTTTCTAAAGGTGGTCCCAGGGGCCTCCTGTTGTTTCATGGTGGCGGCAAACACCATGGACGATGCAAAGGGAATGGAGAGGGAATAGGCAATGGTCTGATCATGTTCTTCAAATGTGTACTCATAGACATTGAGATGAATCCCTTTGTAGAGATTCCTGAAAAAGGCCTTTCCCTCCTCGTCGGATTCCTTGATAATGATGGCATTTTCATTGCGGAGGTCCCTGATATTGGCAAAGGTAGGGCCGAACATGGGATGCGTTGAGACGAATCTTCTTCCGAGGGCCCTGTACAGCGCGTGTATTCCGGTCTTTACCGAGGCGATGTCTGAAAGGATGCACTCCTCGGACAGGTAGGGAAGAACGTCTTCAAATGCCTCATGGATATTGGCGATGCTCACCGCGTTAATGACGATCTCGGGTCCGAACCCCTTTGCCTCGGAGGGTTCAAGAAACCTTGTAACGTTGAAGAAATATTTGAGCTTTCTTCGGTCCAGGTCGTAAACAGCCACTTCATGATCGAGGCAGAGTTCTTCCACCAGCCACGCACCCATGTGCCCGGCGCCCAGTATGAGTATCTTCATTGGACCCTCCTCTCTG
>Ga0209164_1002490_pt1 | contig 19528 bp, 18 predicted proteins | sample MTBNYHSulfiMetaG_FD_187458 | JGI IMG/M metagenome (GOLD analysis project Ga0209164, IMG submission 187458) | Enrichment culture microbial communities from rom New York Harbor, USA that are MTBE-degrading - MTBE-NYH (New York Harbor Sulfidogenic)... | ecosystem: Environmental > Aquatic > Marine >...
CACCGAGCTCCGCAAACTCGAAAATCAGTCCCCTTTCATCGCCCTCAGGGATCGAAGAGAACGAAGTCAAAACACCGTTATCCAGGCTGAGAGCCAGCAGGCTGTTGCCGAAGTTTGTGCTTGCTCCCCCTACGTTGACGAAGACAGAAGGCAGTCCGGCCGACTTCTCAAGATAGAGCTCAAGTCTCTTTTCAATGCTTGCTTGAAGAGGTTCTTCATATATGAAGGTCTTTCCGCTGGATAATGCGATCTCCATCATCAGTTCACGAGCTTTCGGGAAAAACATCCCGCTTGCCGTATCGTAATTACCGCCCAGAGAGACTGCGATCAGGCTGTCTTTAAGCAGCCCCAGCTCTACAAGTCTTTCCAGCATCGTAACGAAGGTAAATTCCGGGTGTGTTGCGCCGTGCTCTGAAGCGCCAATCGAGTAAATCACAAGCGGTTCAAGTTCGAGAACCTCGCAAGCGCAAAGAGTGGCAAGAAGAAGCGCGGGGAAGGAACCGCTCGCCCCGATAGCTACGGGGTCGCCTCTCTTGAGATCGAGTTCTTCGAAGTACTTCACCAGGAGAGCCGCAAAGTCAGGATTGGTAGAGGTTCTCTTCGCCTGCAGATTTCCCAGAGTAGTTGTCAACTCCGTGAATTCCGGTCCAATGAGCCCGGTCAGATTCGGGTCGACCGACGGGTCGATCTCTATGCCCAGAGATTGCCGAAAACTTGAAAGTTCAGCTATTGAGGATTCCATGAGACGAGCCGCGGACAGCTGAGCAGAGAAGTGGGGAGATTCGATCCTCTTCACTGAAAGACTGACGATGAAGAAGCCCGCTACACCGACGACAACGCCGAGCAATAACCACTTGAGAGAAATATGAACTCGATTGAAAGGGACTCTACCCACAGTATGAAAGTGTTTCAAATTAACTCCTCTAATCTATTAGCTAACAGTTAGAACCCTTATTATCGCTAGAACCACTCCCGTTATTCCTTCGCCCCCGAGAAGTCCAGATGATACTATCATGCCGGTCTCCTTCGATTCTGGCTTGATCTTTCCGACAATGAAACTGATAACGCCTCCAACGAATGCGGCGGTAGATATCTCCATTGGAAGGTACATGCCAATTCCAAGCGTCATCCCCGGCAGTTTCATCAGATAGATCAGAATCCCAATCATCAAGCCGAAGAAAAAGGCCGGAGTATTTGGAAGACCACCGACCATGGTGGAAACGGCGTATGCTTGTGGCGCGGGGAGCTCCGTTCCCGGGCCCATTGTACCATAGGCTCTGAACATAATGAAGAGAACTATTACAGAAACTACTGCGCCAATGACTCCACCAACCGTCTCGGCAACGATCTGAGCCTTGGGGTTGGTCTTCAGAAGGTAACCGGATTTGAAATCGTTGAGTACATCGCCCGCGAGGCCGCATGCAACTGCCACTACTCCCGCAACCAAGAACGCTTCGATTGTGCCGAGACTGGAGACTGACTTCACGGCGATGAGAATGATGATACCGAATATCTCCATTGGATTGATGCCCGATTGCCCGGTTATCGAGGCGGCCATAGCCGTCGTCAGCCATACGCCGACTATTGTAAGGAGAGAAGAGACGAGAGTCATTTCCGTCAAGGTTGTGAGGAAGAGAGCAACGGCCGCAAGAACCAAAGGTATCCAGCGAAGCGTCTTCATTCTCGATCCCTTCCCGCTGCTCTTGACGGGAAGGTAGATCTCTCTTGCCCGCGGCAAGATTCCCTTGAGCAAGATTCCAACACCTGTGCCGACCATCAGGCCTATCCCGAGACTATCTTTGAAGGCCGTTGCAGAGCCGACATCGGCGAACCATCCGGCCGCAACTCCGACGGGGATCAAGAAGAAGTAGCTTAGAACGGCTCCAAGGAACCAAACTCCTGTGAAGAGCGGTCCGATTATGTAACCTATGCCAACGGCCATAGGGGAGATCCACATTCCAAAGAAGATGTTTCTAGAATACAGCCAAACCGAAGACCACGCCGAGGGAATCCATCCCAGCCCGTCCCTTACTGCGACAAATAGTGCAGCGGCTCCCATGGTGGAAAAGAGATACTTTGCCTTCTTACCTCCTTTGTCACCGGCAACGACTGTCTCGTAAGAAGCCAAACCCATGGGAAAGGGCAGCTTCTCTTTTTCAATGAAGTAACGCCTAATCATTCCTGTGAAAACGACTCCCAGAATAGTGCCTGCCAATGTGACGACCAGGAGCGACAGGAAACTTACCTCTGAGGAGGCTTCAAGAATCCAGATGCCCGGAACTGTAAAGGCCAGACCACCAGCCACCATTGCTCCGGAAGACATCGCAGTGTGAGTAACATTTATCTCGTTCAGGTTAGTCCTGCCCAAGGCCTTGAGTATTGCCAGGGACATTACTGCGACAAAGATTGTCGGCCAGGGAAGAGCCCCCATTCTGAGGGCAACGTACATTGAACTGGTAGTGATGATTATCGACCCGAGTGCCCCTATGACAAGGCTCCTGACCGTCAACTGCTTTGAGCTACCCTTTTCCAGCGATACTTCATTACTTCTCACGCTCTGTCCCTCCTGTGAACCGACATAAGAGAAAGCCCGGGCAGGGTCTTTAGTACAACACGAATCTCTCCGCGATTTACTTCAAAGAGAAGACGCAGGTCACTGTTCAGAAGTATCGATCGGATCGATTCCTATCGAGTTGAGCCACTTGATGGCAATCCTTCTCAAATTCTCGCCTTCGAATTCAAACCATGCATCCTTGTATTCTCCGTGATGTTCGAGAAATGTGCGGAACTTAGAGAATGCGCCTCTTCCCGAAATCTCGTAATAGACTTCATCCCTGACGCTTTCTTCCACTCTTGTGTAAATGAACTCTTCGATCAGTGCGAATTTTTCCTCTGGTGTGATCCACGGTATGTCGGCGTATCTTTCCGATTGATCGCCGCAGAACAAGTCATAATAAGTGTACAAATCTTCGATTTTCATCCAAGAGTACTTCAGAAGGTCGTCAGTTATCTCTTCTCTTTTAACCTCGCAGTTCACCAATTCATTAGGGAAACAATCTTCTTGATAGAAGATGGTCTCCCCTGTCTCCGTATCCAGATAGGAAATCGCGTCGTACTCTCTCTGGTCAATATCCATCAAATTGACCAACATATCGATGTCGATCGGCAGTCTCTTCATATTGCTTCACCATTATGGGCAAACCTGTATTCCAGTCAAGTTGTTTTGCCCGGTACCAGTTTACAACATTCTGGTTTTGACACGAAAGTCAAAATGATTCAACTCAGAGACGCTTCCGAAAAACCTTGTTTCCAAAGTTATTTTCGCAATCCCTTCGCCAGTTTTCCTCCTATGAACTGAAGAAGCTGGCTGATCGCCACGAGAACGATCACTGCGTATAGAACTACATCCCACTGGAACCGGTAGTAGCCATAGTTGATCGCCAGCTGACCGAGACCTCCGGCTCCGACTGCCCCCGCTATGGCGGTGTAGGTTACGAGATTGATCAAGAGCACTGTTATGTTGCCTATCTGATCGGGCAGTGTTTCCGGTATCAGAACCTTTGTGACCATCTGCCACTTGTTCAATCCCATTGAGTTTGACGAATCGATTATTCCCGAAGGCACGGCGTTGAAGGAATTCTCTGCAAGCCTTGCCATGAAAGGTATAGCTGCAATAGTCAGATTGAAGATTGCGGCATTCGGCCCGATTATCGTCCCCATTACGTTTTTCGTAACGGGAATAAGGAGCAACACGAGAATAATGAAAGGTATTGATCTGAAGATATTTACCAGCAGATCGAGCAGCGCATAGAGAGTCTTCAACTTTCGCGATCTTGAACAGAGGTAAAGACCTACACCTAGCGGAATACCGAAAAGCGTTGCCAGGAAACCGGAGAGAAGAAGCATATATAGGGTCTCGAGGGTCGCATTGAATATTTGTGAGAACATCAGCCGACCTCCTCGAGAAAGAAGACGGAGTCCCTAAGTTTCTCTATGAACAGATCCTGTCTTTGCCCATCAATTGCGATGATCATTGTTCCAAAGGGCCCGTTCTTCAGCTCTTCTATCTTCCCGTATAGAATGTTGATCATTATATCGTACTCCCTCGCTATCTCCCATAAAACGGGTTCGTGGGTCCGCTCGCCCCAGAAAAGCACTCTCAAGAGCCGCTTCTGCCCCGAAAGAACGCTTGTTTCTAGCTCGAGAGGGCTTCCAAAGTCACTCACTTCATTGTTCTCTATCTTAACGAAGAATTCGTGCGTAGGTCCGAAGAAGTGCAGCTTCCCATTCTGCAAATACGCGACTCTGTCACAGGTTCTCTTGATGACGTCCATATCGTGGGTTACGACCGCGAAAGTGACACTGCGTCTTTCATTGAGATTCACTACGAGATCGAGAAGTCTGCCTGTAGTCCTCGGGTCGAGCGCGGAAGTGGGCTCGTCTAGAAGAATCAGCTTTGGATCCATTACGAGAGCGCGGGCGATCGCCGCTCTCTGCTGTTCGCCGCCGGAGAGCTGCGAAGGGTAGGCGCTCAGCCTGTGATCCAGGCCTAGCTCCGAAACGATACTCATAACTCTTTCCCTGATCTTGCCCTTGCCGATTCCCTGAATCTTCAGAGGGAAAGCGATGTTCTGGTAGACGGTTCTGTAGCGAAACAGATTGTAGCTCTGGAAAACTACTCCTATCTTCTTTCTGATACTCCTCACTTTGCTCTCGTTAAGCCCGACAATGTTCTGCCCGTCGAACATTATCGATCCGCTGTCCACCGGCTGGAGGAGGTTAAGGGTACGGAGCAGAGAGGTTTTCCCTGCTCCCGACAACCCAACGATTCCGACAATCTCGCCCTCTTCGATAGAGAAGCTGACATCATCGAGGATCTTTCTCCTTCCAGATTTGTCTTCGAAAGAAAGGTTAAGTCTGTCAACGCTCAGTATCAAAGCACCAAACCTCAGAAGACGGGCACTACCGCACCATCATACTTTTCGTTTATGAAGTCTCTTACCTTCTCCGACGTCAAAACACTGATGAGAGCTTCGAGCCAAGCTTCGTCTTTGTCGGTCTCTCGAATTGTTATTATGTTTGCGTACGGAGACTCGCCACCTTCTATGAACTCTGCATCCCTGACTGCGTTAAGGTTTATGGTAAGCGCGTAATTGGTATTTATGACGGCTCCGGCGACAGTCTTGTCGTCTGTGTATACCCTTGGAATAAACCCGGCCTCGATTTCCACAAAGGTCAACTGCCTTGGGTTCTCTTTGATGTCCAGAACTGTGGATTCCAGCTTCGAAGGGTCCTTGAGCTCAATAAACCCGTTGTTGTGGAGAAGAATGAGCGCCCGGCCCTCGTTTGTCGGATCGTTCGGAACGGCTATCTTCTCACCCGGGGAAAGCTCCTCAATAGGTTTCTTGAGGAAAAAACCCATCGGTTCAACGTGGATTGCCTTTGCCGAAACCAACCCTTTTATTCCTCTTTGAGAAGTGAAGGACTCCAGATACGGAACGTGCTGGAAATAGTTCGCATCCAGTTCCCCTGTGGAAAGGGCGATGTTTGGAAGAACATAGTCATTGAACACAACGATTTCCAGTTCGTATCCCAGCTCGGAAAGGTCGGCCTTGACTGCCTCAAGAATTTCGGCGTGGGGTACTGGAGTGGCGCCAATTCTGATTTTGGTGGTACCGAACGCAAGTGCGACTCCCAGTAGAACGATCAACACAAGAAACTTCTTCATACAAATCCCTCCTGATATAAAAAAAGGGCGTCTCCTTTGAGACGCCCTGCTTCTATTTTCTCAGGCACAGCTAAGCACCCGAAGAAACAAGGGCGTTGCCGTACATCATCATAGCTATTCTGTTTTTCTCTCTAAAAGTCTTTTCAGTCATAAGAAAACCTCGCGATTATTTAGCTCATTATAGCCTATCGGCTCTTTCCAAAGCAAGTCGCTATTGTTAAGAAATCGCTCGAGATTGGCCCCGAATCAGTTGACCTCGTTATAAGTGGAAACTCTTATAAACGGATTGCCGTCATCTTTCTCTCTGTAGCAGGCTTTTAGAAGTCTGCAGCTGGTAGTTTTCGGGTCCTTGCAGATCAGGAAAGTGAACGAGAGATCCTTCGTTCTTCCCTTAAGCAGTTCCATGCTCAATGTGGAAAGCAAGCTGTCGAGCCGCTTTTCTTCCTTCTGACCGTACATTCTGGAATTCTCGTCGGTCTTAACCATTTCATTCCAGAGATTCTCCGTGATAACCACAGGCAACTTAATTCCAACGCTCTTCGCATAAGGTGTAACATCAATCATGCCCCCGTCTATTACATGAATCTTCGAGGAGCCGAGTGATGCTTCTCCGATGCTCATTGATAGCACCTCCATAATAGTGTTATTATTACCATAACATCATAGAAAGAAGGTTGCAAAGGCAAACAAGAGACTCTCCGTTTGTCTGGAGCTGTTTAGGCCGGTATTTCTGACAAAGCCTCTGAAAAGCGTCACAATTCGAATCTTAATCGCCGATTATTTTTATCAGAACTCGCTTTCTTCTCATACCGTTCAGTTCATAGTAGAAGATCTGCTCCCACGGTCCAAAGTCCAGTCTTCCCTCAGTAACGGCTACTACCACTTCCCTGCCCATTACTGTCCTCTTCAGGTGGGCGTCTGCATTGTCTTCGAATCCGTTGTGTTCGTACTGCGAGTATGGTTTCTCGGGCGCAAGCTTTTCAAGCCATTTCTCGAAGTCATTATGAAGCCCGGATTCATTGTCGTTGATGAACACGCTTGCAGTTATGTGCATTGCGTTCACGAGCAGAAGTCCTTCCTGGATTCCGCTTTCTTTGAGTGCTCTTTCGACATCTGGAGTGATATTGATTATCTCTCGCCTGGTCGCGGTGTTGAAGAAAAGTTCCTTCCTGTATGATTTCACATCCTTCACCTCCTAATCGATTAAAACACGTAAGGAATTAGCCGCCACGTCTTCTTGCAGTAATCCCTATAAGCATCTCCGAAGATGTATTCGAGATTCCTTTCCTCCACGGCGATTCTGTACAGGATGCCTGTCGTCGGGAGTATGAAAGAGAGGATCGAACTGAGCGGGTAATCGAAGACGAGCGCAAGACCCAGGAACCCTGCTATCTCTGCGGCATAGGCGGGATGACGGATTACTTTGAACAGTCTGTCGGTCCTGAGCTGTTGATTGGGAAGAGCCCCCACATCGATAGCAAAGGAAGAGCCCAGCTGCCTGACTACAAGGAAACGGACCACAACCGCGAAGATCATCGATGCAACCCCAACCCATCTATAAGGACGGAACGGCATCATGAACGCTTCCTTTGAGCCGCCGTCGACAGCCACCGCTCCAAACATGCCAGATAGAACGAAAGCAAGCATTATGTACTTCGATCGCTTCTCCTGAAGCAGCCCGCTGATTTCTCTATTATGAAAGAAGAAGAGATATACGTCAAATCCTACCCAGAAAAGCAGAACGATAAAGAAACAGATCTGACCAAGCATTCCGCACCCTCCGGAGTAAAGTGAAATACCGATAAATTCTAGCATCGGGGTCGGCGCAAAAAGATGCCGCCCTGGAGACTTCCAGCAAGAACGGTTGTAACGTATTCGTCTTAAATAATCTTGATGGTGGTGAGGATATAGTAAAATCTTAATACAGGTGGTGATGAGATGATTTTTGGGTTTGAAGATACGGTGTTGTTTTTTCGATTTGAAGATGGAGAGGATTTCATCCACACTCTAGTACATACTCTGACGGAGAACAACCTGGATTCACTTGTTGTTATCAGCGGAATAGGGATGTTGAGAGATTTCGAGATCGGCTGGTACAACGTTTCGAAGAAGCAGTACGAAAAGGAGATGATCTCTGTTCCACATGAGCTAATTCACGTATCGGGAAACATATCGTTGAAGGGTAATTCACCATTCCCGCATCTTCACGTTGCCTTAGCCGGACCTTCGAGAAGCGCAGTCGGCGGCCACCTGTTCGGAGGAACAGTCTGCAATACGACGGAGCTCTTTGCCGTCAGGACCGGTGATCTGAAACTTGTCAGAGATGCTTCCGGCGCCGCAACGCCTCTGGAATTCAGAAAGTGAGTCCATCGAATTGAAATTCCTTCACTGCTCGGATATTCACCTGGGGAGAAGACCGATCGGCTCCCCGAACAGCCCGTATTCGTCTGCAAGGTATGAAGACTATTTTTCAGCCTTTGAGTACGTCGTTGAGTGGGCCGTACAGAACAAGCCGGAGGCCTTCTTCATAACGGGTGATCTCTTTGACAAGAGAGACATAAATCCCGATACTCTTGCCAGAACACAGAGTATTCTCTCCAGATTGAAGGAAAACGGGATTAGGGTATTGGCTATAGAGGGGAACCACGACAAGAGTTTCAGCGCAAACGAGTCCTGGCTGAGATTTCTCCACGAAACAGAGTATCTGGAGCTGCTCTGCCCGGTTCAGGGCGAAAAGGACATCGTCTTTCCGAACGTCAGCATCGAAGGTTTCAAAGTGTTCGGACTTGGTTATCCCGGCTTCATGGCCGAGGAGATGATCCTCAAAGCTTCTTCTTTTCTCGAAGGCAAAGACAATATTGTACTTATCCACACGGCGCCCGGGAACGACAACTTCATTCCCGGCCTTGTGTCACCCGAAGTCTTGAAGATTCTTAGGTCGAAGGTGATCTATGCCGGGGGCGGGCATCTGCATTTTCAACTCGCTTTTCCTCTGGAAGAGCCGTTCTTCTTCGTTCCCGGATCGCTCGAATACTGGGACGTTTGGGAGAAAGACAAAAAGGGTTTCTATGTATTCGATACTCAGACCCGCAAAGCCGATTTTCACGACTCCCTCAGGAGGGAGAGACAGGAATTCTCCGTTTTCCCCGGCGAGGGCGACGACCTTGACAGATTTGTCAACGAACATGAGATTCATGGAGGAGCCATAGTACTTGTAACGGTAACGGGAAGCGGTGAGTTCTACGTAGATCCTGTGCGTCTGGAGAGGGAGATAGAGTCTCGCGGAGCCCTCAAGGCCTTTGTTAGAGTTAGGAGAACGGATAGAGAGATCACTCTCGACGACTACAGACTGCTGAGCGCGAGGGACATCGAAAGAGAAGTCATACTGGGCTCCAGGGAGTGGAAGGAACTTGGAGCAAGAGGCGAGGACCTTGTGGGCGCAATAGAAAAGATGAAGCAGGCTCAGGAAGATGGAAGGTATGACCTGTTCAAAGAATCCGTCGATGCCCTTCTTGAAGCCATAGTGGGTGGTGGCTCTTGAGGATTACTTCGATAGATCTCGAGAACTTCCGCAGCCACTCCAGATATTCCGAAACCTTCGAGAAGGGAATAAATCTCATCCTTGGAAGAAATGGCTCAGGGAAATCATCTATCATCGAAGCTATCGGACTGGCACTCTTCGGAGGAGGACTGCGCGACAAACAGGAAGACGCAATCAAGTGGAACGAGAGAAGATCGAGAGTCGCCGTGGCTTTTCTGGCCGACGACGGACTGGAGTACAGGGTCGAGAAAGTCTTCGGCACCGGTTCAAGTCACGAACTGCATCAGGGGGAACTTCTCATTGCCCGCGGAAAGGAAAACGTGATAGAGAAGATCAGAATCATCTGCGGTCTTCAGGGAGACATCTCGAAGACATTCGAAAACGTGATAGTAGCTTTTCAGAATAGAATCGCCGATCAATTCCTCGGCACTCCTGCCGCGAGAAGGGACTATTTCAACAGGGTCTTTCAGGTCGACCTTTACAGGAAGATCTCAACGGATTTCATGCGCAGTTATCTCACCGACCTGAGGAATGAGAATGAAATCCTTGAAAGAGAGATCGGCTTCATGGAGCAGCAAATGGAGAGAAAGGCAGAAGTCGAAGAGAGGGAGAAGACTCTCTCGGAGGATCTCTCCAAGGCAAAGGAGGAACTGAAGTCTCTGGAATACGCCCTCAAGAAAGTCAAAGCAGAGAGACTGCGCCTCGAGGAAATCAAAGGAGAGCTCTCTTCGAAGAGAGGACAATTTGAGCAGCAGCTGAAGTCGTTGAGAGACGAAGCTGCTTCGCTGAAAGCCAATCTGAGGCAAAGAGAGAGGGCGGTCGAGGCCAGAGAAATCGTTGACAAATGCAGGGACGGCCACGATCTGTATGAGAGATTATTGGAGAAAGAAAATGCTCTAAGCGCCGAAAAAAGGAGACTGGAAGGTCTTGGCGAGCGTTCGGCGGCTATTGAGAAGAGAATCAACGAACTTCAGAAAGAAATTGTCCGCTTAAGCGAATCACTCTCGAATTTAAGGGAAAGGCTGGAGGAGAGCGAGAAGCAATTCGAGGAACTGAAAAAGGAACGAGAAGAGCTAAGAAGAGAGATGGAAGCGGCGGAACGCGAGGCGGGCAAGAGGCGGGAAGCCCACAACCTGTGTATTTCGAGAAAAGAGGCGTTTAAGGTAGTCCTCGAAGAATACAGGAAGCCTGAGCGACGGCTGGCCGCGCTTGAGGATCTCTTAACGAACCTTAGAGTGACGGAGGCTTCTGAGGAACTCAATGAAAGGCTGGCGAAAATCGAAAGCAGTATAGAGAGAGCGCAACAGGAAGTCCTTCTCCTTGAAAATCTGAACGAGGCCTGTGTCAGCAAGGCTTCCCGGAGAAAGGCGCTTGAAGAATACAGAGGCTCTCTCGCCGTTGGCATCTGTCCGCTCCTGGATGAGAAATGCAAGAACATCGAAAATAGAAGTGATTATGAAGGATATATCGAAGAGCTTATAAACCAGCTTGCTTCCGGTGAAAGAGAGCTCTCGAAAAAGATTGCAGAGGTGAAGGAGAGCCCTTCGAGGCTAGGCAAACTGGCGGAAGAGAGGGCTCTTGTCCTCAACGCAATAGAAGATACAGAAAAGAAACTTAGGGAAAAGGCCGATCTAGAAAAAGAGAAGCTTGACCTTGAAGAGAGAGCGAAGAGCTTCCTCCTTCAGCTTTCGACGATTTCAGGAAAGTCCGGAGAGATTGACGAGATGAGCGAGAGCGTAGAGAAAGACGTTGGAAATGCCTCCACCGAGATCGAGCTTCAAAAGAAACAGATTTCCACGCTCAAGAATCAGATTGAAGAAAGGGATTCGCGTCTGGAAGAAGTCAAGAGCAAGATCAGATCCCTTAACGAACTGAAGAAAAAGACGGAGGAAGAACTCGCTTCCCGGTCAAGCGAAATCAATGCTCAGAAAAGCATTGTTAAGGAATTTGCGGAGGAGCTCAGAAAGCTTCCCGGATTGAGAGCGGAGATTGAAGAGATTCGCAGAGCGATGGTTCTTAACAAGAACGATTATGAAAGATTCAACAAATATGTGACTCTTGCGGGCTATCTTGAGGAGTACTCAGGCCTCTGCCGTGCATCGCTCGAAAGATGCAGAAAGAAAGCTGACGGATTGACCGATCTCAGAAAAGAGATTCTTGTTCTTGAGAAGAGCTTCGATTATGGCCGTCTAGAAGAACTGAAGAGAAACGAGACAGAGGCTGAAGAAAGTTATGCTCTCAAACGAGACGAAACAATATCCATCGGCAGAGACATAGTCTCTCTGCGGGCAGACCTGAAGAACTTCGCAGAGATGGAAGAAAAGAAGAAGCTCAAGAAGAGAGCCGGCGAAAAGACTTCCAGAAAAATCAAACTCGGAGAGATGATTAGAGACAATCTCAATCTCACCGGAGAGAGAATAACCGCCGGATTTCGGGACGCAATAGAGCGAAAGGCGACCCTAGACTACCAACGAATATCCGGGACCGAAGAGTCAATAAGATGGAACGAAGATTACGAAGTCTCCGTCAAAGCATCCGAATACGGCGACGGCAGCGTCAGAAGTTTCTCGAATCTCTCAGGTGGAGAGCAGGTGTTGGTCTCTCTTTGTCTGAGAGCCGCAATGACCGGGGTCCTCAGCGGAGCGAGATTTGCCGTCTTCGACGAGCCGACATCGAATCTCGACAAGGAGAGAAAAGAACTGCTTGCCCATTCTCTCAGAGAGCTCTTCGGCGAACTCGATCAATCAATAATAGTTACTCACGATGACGTCTTCTCTGAAATGGCTCAGAAGGTAATAAGACTGAACGGCAGGAATGAAGACGAATCTCTTTGAATCGGAGGTGCAGTGCTTGAAAACAGTACTCAAGAACATAGACTATCTCGTGACAATGAATGAAAGAAGAGAAGAGCTGAAAGGCGCTTATGTCGTCGTCGAAGATGGAATAATAGTCGATGTCGGCAGGGGAACTCCTCCTCCGGGCGACGTGGAGATCGACCTCGATGGTCGAATCATCACTCCCGGCTTTGTCAACACTCATCATCATTTCTATCAGTCGCTTTTCCGCAGCGTGAAGGAAGTCGCCTCCGCCAAGCTGTTCGACTGGCTTGTCTTTTTGTACGAGAGGTGGAAGAACCTGGACAACGAAGCGATATATGTCAGCAGCAAAGTGGCGATTTACGAGATGATGGCCTCCGGCGTGACAACGACAACCGATATGCTTTACCTTCACCCGACTGGAAGGAAGGAATTCATCGACAGCGAAATAGAAGCGGCCCGCAGTGCCGGCGTGAGATTTCATCCTACCAGAGGCTCGATGTCTCTCTCCAGAAAAGACGGAGGCTTACCCCCCGACACGGTCGTCCAGAGTGAGAGAGAGATAATCGAGGACTCCGTAAGACTAATAGAGAAGTATCACGGCAGAGAGAAACACTCGATGCTGCGGATAGCTCTGGCGCCCTGCTCTCCCTTCTCGGTGACCGAAGAGTCGATGGTCAGGACGGCCGAGCTCGCCGGACAGTATGACGTGCTTCTTCACACACATCTCGCCGAAACGAGGGACGAGGACGATTTCTGTATCGAGAAAAAGGGATTGAGACCGGTCGATTTCATGGAGAAAGTAGGCTGGCTCAACGAGCGAAGCTGGTTCGCCCATCTCGTGTGGCTGAGCGATGAAGACATCAAGAAACTTGCCGAGCATGACTGCGGCATGGCTCACTGCCCTTCCTCAAACATGAGACTTGGATCGGGAATCGCCCGTGTGAAAGAGATGAAGGAAGCCGGAATTAGAATCAGCCTTGCCGTTGACGGAAGCTCATCGAACGATACGGGAAACATGCTTCTAGAGATAAGAAATGCTCTGATGCTTCAGAGAGTCCTGAAGGGAGCCGACGCCCTTTCGCCGAGGGATGTTCTGGAATTCGCGACGCTGGGCGGAGCTAAGGTCTTGAGAATGGACGACTTCATCGGTTCGATCGAGCCGGGAAAGTCTGCCGACCTGGCCGCCTTCAGACTGGACACTCTCTCGATGGCCGGAGGGCTATCCGATCCGGTGGCTTCTCTCGTTCTATGCGACCCTCACAACTGCGACCTGGTAATGATTGACGGGAAGATCCGCATCCAGAACGGCAGGATAATCGATGGCGAACTCTCAGAACTGATAAAGAGGCACAATGAGATATCGTGCAGGTTGATTGAAGCCTGAGACAAGTCGGGTGAATTATCCTGAAAGTATCGAGTGAGTTACACAAGAGGATGGCTTCCATACATCGTCTTCATGCATCATAGTGTGAGGCGTCGCAACTCGTTAATAACCGCGATTCTTCAGCGGCGAGTGACTGGCAACCGCTGATAGAAGCATGTTTCGGCCGGACTGCGTCTTGTGAATCGTTCGTTATCATCTTGAATTCTAGTTCTAATCCTGGAGGTACAAATGTCAGAGATCTACTTCTTGCGCCATGGACAGAGTCAATCAAATGTTGAAAACCGATTTGCGAATGGAAACGATGGTTATCCTCTGACTGATCAGGGGAGGAGACAGGCGGAAAAGGCATCTGCATTTCTGCGTTCCAAAGCGATCCGGAAGGTTTACACTTCACCGATTCACAGAGCCGTTCAGACGGCGGAGATTGTCTGCTCAAAATGGGGGCTCACGCCAGTTATGATAGATGAAATCAGAGAATTCTCCGTAGGCATCTTCGAAGGAAAGAAAATTGCCGGACGAGCCAGGGAGAAGTATGTTGATCTGAAAGAGAAATGGGCCGCCGGGGAAATGGACACAAGAATCTCGGGAGGCGAAAGCCACCGCGAGATAATCGACAGGCTTTGGAAAGGAATTGAATATGCGCTAGAAAAGGATTCTGGAGAGCCGGTTCTAATGGTCAGCCATGGCGGTCTCCTCTCAATGGCTCTTCCATATATGTGCGATAACCTGGTTCTCACCACCTTTTACGAGCGAGAAGGAGTCTTCATAAGGAATTGTTCGGTTACCTCGGTAGAAGCTCGAAAGGAGAACTCGAGAATCTCTCTTAGACTTCTAGAGTGGGCGGACGACTCTTATCTTGATGTTGCTGAAAGGAGTTATTAGATTTCCGATAAGATCGAACAATCTTTTCATTGAAGGAAAATGCTGAAGATAGCTTTGCATAAGATTCTAACATTCAAACAGTGAAGTGGCCTATTTTGCTTTCTTCTAACTGGTAGCTGTATTGGACTACGAGAGTATGGGTATCATGGTCTGCAGCTCGCTGAAGAGTGTCCTGACCCTGCAAGGGGCAGAGAGATTCGACGAAAACTGCACCCAGAAAACTCTGGACACTTTTTCTGCTAACTAGTAGTAAATAATGGAGCTGCACCCATCGATTAGGGTATGCTTAAGTCAATCAGAGTGATGCAGTTGACTTTGCCCTGCAGTGACCGACTTCAGTATGTTTCGTAAACTGCTTGACGGTGATGTCGTATTCGTTCAAAAGCAACCAGTCGCGAGGAACGGCCAGACGGTCGTCGTGAGAATAAACGGCCAAGAGGGCGTCATCAAGTATTTCCACGAGAGATCTGACATGGTTATTCTTAGTTCTGATAACCCTGAATAAAAGCCTATTAGAATAGACAAGGATAGATGAGACGCCGTATGTGCTATTATAGGGGTAGTTGTTGGTTTGAAGAGAAAGTTTTCGGATTCATGACTCTTTTATTGACTGACGATACATACATAGCAAAACCTCGAACGTCGTTGTACTTGAGCCTAAGAATCCGGAATTTGAAGGGGTTGCTCTAATTCTTAGGAATAACCCGAAGTGGGGAATTACCGGAGTAGTGACAGGTAAGCATTCTAAAGAAAATTCTTAAGAACCTAGTTCTGTTATTGTGAGTCAGTAATAGTAGCAGAATGAAAGGAGTTTTATTCATTATGAAAAGCAGAAAGGCAAATAAAACAAAATCCAGAACTGTTTTGCATAGAAAAACAGTTTGCAGTTGTCGAGCGGTGCGAGCAGAACCACATTTCAAAGAATCAGATTCCAAAATAATGGAAGACATTATCGAGCGCAGGAAATCTGCTTTTGAAAAATTATCGAAGTATTGAATGGCTTTCGGAAGAGACAGTTAATTGGGCCATAGATTTTCTTGCGAGAGAACACCCGAATGACCCAATCAATATTATCAACAATGGTCCATTATGCTATGTATCAGGATTATGTGCGGTAAGCGAGTATTACGAGGACAATGTACTCATGTTAGCCGCAGTCGTCATAAGAAGTATTATAAGAGGTCATCCTCTTTATGATGGAAACAAGAGACTTGGTATGTTCTTAGGTGAAACATTCTTAAACAAGAATGGCTATAAGCTAAATGTTGATAACGATGAAATAGTTGAGATCGCAGTGCGTGTAGCAGATTCCAATAAGAACTGGGAAAGAGCAGAGATCTACAATTGGCTATTAGGCTGCTGTATCAAGAGTTCAAGACAAGAGTTCGAGAAACGTTGAACATTACTAATTACCTACTTTTAATACAGAGCACTTTCTGATTAATCTTTATTGTTCACTAATGGGGAATGTACAAGTAAGTGCGGATTGCGGCCACAAATGATAGGAGGCTTGGCCGTGAATATCTTGCTTTTGGTAACTCTGCTTATCTTACTTCTTGTAAGCACTTCTTTAGGTCTTACAGCGGTTGCTGAGAACGGAAAAACTGTCATCTTGAACGTAAATGGCACCTGGAAGTACGACATGACTTCTGAATGGAGAGTCGTGAGATCTTACACAGAATCAGCTAGTAAGAATACTGATCCCTTTTCGATATCAGGAAGCCCATGGAAAATCAGAGTGATTTCGAAAGCGTCAATGCTAACTCTCGCTCTCTTTAATCCTTCCAGTGGTGACGTAGAGGAAATTGTGATCAATATGAACGGCCCCGGTACTGATGAGACCTATATTTACCGAAAAGGGACTTTCTATCTAGATATTGTTGCCTACGGAAGCTATGAAATAGTAGTTGAGGAGAAGATCAAATGAGGCCGCATTGGCTTTGATAGAATGAACACCAAGAGCTCTTCTCGGTTTTAGGGTCGCTAGGAGAACCTGAAAATGTGAACCGAAAGCTTCAAAAGAAAAGCAAGAGGATATTAGAAGCAAAGAGAGTATGTACTATTGAAATCGAGGGAGGTGTTCAATGAGAAAGATAGTTGCATCTATAATAGTTGTATTGTTCATTTTTTCAATGAACCTCGCCGTTGAATATGCAATGACCGAGTATTTAAGGAAAGTGATCTTGAACGATGACGGAACATGGGAATATGCAGACGAATCCGAGCAAGGATTCCTAACAAATTTGCCTACAAAAGTAGTAACTGCCGCTCTGACACTTGATGAAAACTTATTCAGAACCGCTCATATCAAAGTTCTTAATATTACGGGCAAAACAATTGTCTCACTAACCCATAGATATTTGTTATTCAACGAGTTTGGTAATGAGGTTTATTCAATTCAAGAAACAATCGAGATGAACCAGGAAATTGAACCAAGCGGAGTTTCTTCGTTCTCTTGGCCGACTTATGAAAAAGCCTCAACTAGAATCCACGCTATCCCGATAAAGGCAGAGTTTTCAGATGGTTCAGCTTGGGCTATAAGCTCTGATGAAGAATGGAAATTGAGAATGATGATTCGATCTAGTTACCGGGAATGGGAGTGATCCCATTGTGGCGTGGCGATTTAATAAGAAAGCTCTTGGCCGATAAAGAGATGACAAACAAAGAGCTGTCAGAGATCCTGATTATGGGCTCAGTGAATGCTATGGCAAATTCATCGAAGATAGTTATGAGGTCCACGGCGAGCCGGCGGGAGGCTGCTACCGCTGGGTTTTATTCAAACATTTTCCTGGCAGCAAGTATGGGGCTATTCAGAATTACTAATAGAGGAGATACTGAAGTGGAAGAAACCAAATGTACCTCTAACAAGACCGTATCACAATCAAGCAATAGATGGGGAAGAAAGCAATTTGAAAAGAAAGGAGAAGCTCTTCTAGGACACTTCTCTTCTAATAGACAAGAATGTTTTGAGCTTTTGGCAAACATGATGGTAGAATTTCTTCACCCAATGGAGGGGTGAGGCAATGGACAAAAAGAACAGGTTTGGAAGCAGGATGGAACTTCAGGATTATATGAGAACAACGATGAGCAAGTCGTTGTCTTACAGACGTGCGAAACACTATGATTTTGAAGAAGCATCGCCTAAGATGTATATTCTTGAGTCATATCATTCGGAATCAACAGAACAGAAATATGTTCGGATTGTGGGAGCCCTGAAGAAATGGAAAAAGGCGTCCAGTATAAAGGAGATTGAGCCAGGAGAACTCGTCGAACTGACAGTCGTAACTCCCCAAAAAAGCCATTTCTACATGTATTTGGATTTCAAGTTCTTCTTTCCATCAAACAGATTCATAATGCTTTTCTCCCTTGGATCAAGTAACAATAGCGATTCAGCAATAAGAAATCTTGCTGATACGGTCGTCTTTCTAGACAATGTTTGGTTTGATAACTCTCTCTACAAGAGGATCGATGAATCAATTGGGCAGAAATTCAGAGCATATGATTACAAGGTTTCTCACTCCTATTCAATATTTGAGTCAAGATCAAATAGCAAGAAAATGGAAGCTCTATCTGACCAGATTTCTGAGAAGCTTAGGAAAGAGCTCCCAATTTACAGCGATCGATTTTGGAGAGCCGGAGACAAAGACTATACAGCAATCGAAGCTTACTACCATGGGAAACTAGTATTCTGGGGAGAAGACTTCGATTTTGTAGTTGAGAAGGCAATGTCACTGGAGAGAAATTATAATGAAGATCTTACCAAACTTGAAGGGTTCGCTGGTAAAGAATATCTCAATACTGTCGAAAGTGAAGATCGACCGATCGATCTGAGTTATCACCCTGAACCAATCATGATACGCTTCGATCAGAACATCAACATCCAGGAGGTCTCTTCCTACATACTTTCAGGGTTAAGACCCTTCAAGATATTTGGCCTGCCTTTCGAGCAAAGAGAAGGGTATCTATATTCTTTCGCTTTTGACAAACATGTCGGAAATCCTATAGGAATAGAGATTACCTCTAATGAGATCTCTCTTTATCTTTATCCTGGGGGGTGCGCTAATACAATAAAAAGGTTCTACAGGAATTTCCAAGAATACATAGTGAGTAATGCAGAGCTCTACCTAGAATGATGGGGTGATTACGTGGATAGATCGCTTGATGAGGATCAGCTACTCAACGCCTGGATCGCTGTACTAAGAGAAATCACAAGAAAGGATAGACCTCTTCCGGGAATATATCTGGAATATCGAGTGAATAAGCGTCCTCTAGATGTAGTTGTTATTCATAAGCGATATAGTGTTTCTTGGCTTTGTGAGTTGAAGAAATCCGGTGTTGATCTTGATCAAGCAGCAAAGATACTTCAAATTGACAAAGACACTTTGATTAGATATGGTTCTCTGAGAGATGGGGATGACTACTGGTTCATGTTTGTCCTTGGAGACAAAGACAGACTTCCGCCTGCTCTTGAGAGACTCAGAGAGATCAACCATCAAAGCAGATTTGGTCTCACAGGCCTAGAGTTGACTCGAAACGTGATAAGTGTTTCATCTGCTGGAGACGACTTCGAGCCGAAATCGCTGAGAGAGGTTATGATCAATACTAGTTTTACCTACAGAAGAAGAATCCCTTTACTTATTGATGAATCAGTAGTGAATTCTAAGAAGGCAACCGAGAAGAGCAGAAACCTCGATTTTTGGTTACTCAATGGTGCGCTCAAAACAATATTCCACTCAGAAGATGGGATTGTCAACTGGTCTAGGGTACACACCGAGCTGTTTAGAAATCTCTCATGGTTTTCTTATTCAAGCGTTGTTGAAAAAGCTCTTATGGAAAGATTTAAGAGATTAATGAAGTACTTCACAGATAAAGAATACCTTAAATACAGATCGGACTCAAAAGATTGGTCAATAGAGAATTTCGATGGATTGGTTAAAGCTCTTAATAGCAAGTCTAGTTGGATAAAAAAACTGGCAGAAAAGGGCAGTGAACCACAATTGCCATTGTTTGATCCCTTCGAGTGAAGAATAGGTGTACTGACTGGATATGTTTTTGGCAACTAGGAAATACAGTACTTGGCCAGATAAAAATCCAGAACCCGGGATTAACTGTTTAGCCTCTAATGTTAGAGTGCTCCAATCTGTAACTTCTTCCCGTGAAAACGATCAAATGAC
>Ga0209164_1002492_pt1 | contig 19517 bp, 16 predicted proteins | sample MTBNYHSulfiMetaG_FD_187458 | JGI IMG/M metagenome (GOLD analysis project Ga0209164, IMG submission 187458) | Enrichment culture microbial communities from rom New York Harbor, USA that are MTBE-degrading - MTBE-NYH (New York Harbor Sulfidogenic)... | ecosystem: Environmental > Aquatic > Marine >...
CCGTTGTCCTGGTTGGGGAGATAGGCGGCAGCGCCGAGGAGGAGGCCGCGGAGTTCATCAAAGGAATGCAGAAGCCCGTCGTCGCCTACCTCGCGGGCAAGAGCGCGCCGCCCGGGAAACGAATGGGCCACGCAGGGGCGATCATTGAGCGAGGCAAGGGGACGTTCGCGACCAAGGTGGAGGCATTGAAGCAAGGCGGGGCGGCAGTCGCCGAGCTCCCGTCAGAGGTGCCTGGTCTGGTCAAACAGGTGCTGTCTAAGATGGGTTAGGCCGGCAACAGGGGCCGGGACCGAGAAAACCGCGCAACAAGGACCACGACGACAGCGAGGGAAGGCCTGCCGGCCCGGGGCAGGCGCCCGTGGCGGCCCGGATTGGGCCGCAGGGCGCAGGTCCCGGTGCTGCATAGGGTCGCGGGGGCGCAGGTTGTACCCGCACCCGCGCCCTGGGGCCCCGCGGCCTACCGCGAGGCAGGCAATGACCCGCGTCCGGCGCAGGAGTGGACAGCCGTCACCGGCGAGCAACCGCCGGCCAAGAGCAACGGTGCGCGCAGGAAATCCAAGGACTGCTCCAGAAACTTGCCTGCTCATACAATTGCCTAACCTGGGGTGGTAGCTTGAGAAGGCTCAAGGTTCCTGACGTATCGATCGGGAGGCTCGCGGTGTACTTGCGTGCCCTGGGCGAGCTCGATCTCAAAGACCCCGGCCGGAGGTATATCTCGTCGAGCGAGCTCGGAGCCCTTGCCGGTGTCTCCCCCACCCAGGTCCGCAAGGACCTGGCCCTATTTGGGGAGTTTGGCAAGCAGGGCGTGGGGTATGACGCCCTCAACCTGCACCGCGAATTGGAACAGATCCTGGGTTGCGACAGGCGGATAAACGTTGCGGTTGCCGGCGCCGGCGAGCTCGGCATAGCCCTTGTGCGCCACAACGTCGCCCGCCGGCACGAGGGCGGCCGCTATCCTTTTGTCATGGCCGCGGCGTTCGACGTCGACCCGGAGAAAATCGGCACAGTCATTGCCGGGGTGACGCCCGTCTATCACTCGTCGGAGATACCCCGGCGTGTGAGGGAAGCCGCCGTCAAGATGGGAATTATAGCCGTACCGCCGTCTGAGGCCCAGGGCGTTGCTGAGCTGATGGTCCAGGGGGGCATAATGGCGATACTCAACTTCGCCCCGGCCCGGCTGGCTCTTGAGCCGCGGGTACAGGTAGTACAGGCCGACGTAAGCCTTGAGCTGGTGCGTCTCGCGTACTACCTCAAGGGATGATCTTTGCCGGGAGGATTGCTCGTTGACTCGACCGATACGCGTGCTTGTCGCCAAACCCGGGCTTGACGGGCATGACCGGGGCGCCAAGGTTGTTGCCCGGGCATACCGCGACGCAGGTATGGAAGTCGTATATACAGGTCTGCACCAGACGCCTGAGCAGGTTGTGCAGGCCGCGCTTCAGGAGGATGTCGACGTGGTTGCCCTGAGCATCCTCTCGGGCGCGCACAACACCCTGGTCCCCAGGATTACCGGCCTTCTCCGTTCGGCGGGACTCGACGACGTCTGCGTGCTGGTCGGCGGGATCATCCCCAGGGCGGACGAGGGCAGGCTGGCGGACGCCGGGGTGGACGCGATCTTCGGCCCGGGCTCGAGCCTGGACTCGATTGTCTCCACGACGCGACGCTGTGTCCGAAAGCCCCTCTCCTGACGGCCGGGGGGATCTTCCCCCGGGCGGGCACCCGCCAGGCGGCGACCTGCTGGATGCCGCCTTGGGCGGAGACTACCTGAGCCTGAGCCGGCTCATCACCCACGTCGAGAGCGATGGCCCCCAGGTCCAGGAGCTTATGGGCCGCGTCTTTCCTCTGACAGGAAGGGCACGGCTGATCGGCGTGACGGGACCACCTGGCGCCGGGAAGAGCACCCTTGTCGACGCCATGACCGCCGGATACCGGGCTGCCGGGTTGACGGTCGGCATCCTGGCGTTCGACCCCAGCAGCCCGTTTACCGGTGGGGCTGTCCTGGGAGACCGGCTGCGCATGCAGAGGTGGGCTACCGATCCGGGCGTATTCATCAGGAGCCTCGCCACCAGGGGCCATCTTGGCGGCCTGAGTCCGGCTGCCAGGGGCGTTGCCCGGCTGCTGGACGCCGCCGGTTTCGACGTGGTGCTGATCGAGACGGTGGGAGCCGGCCAGTCCGAGATCGAGATAATGGATCTTGCCCACACCGTGGTTCTGGTCCTCGCCCCGGGAGCAGGAGATGACATCCAGGCTCAGAAGGCTGGAATCCTGGAGATAGCCGACGTACTGGCCGTAAACAAGGCCGACCTGGCCGGCGCGGCAATGCTTGCGGGGCAGCTGGAGTCGGTGTTGGACCTTGCCCCGAGCCGGCCGCCTTGGCGTCCACCGGTCTTGCAGGTGGTCGCGCGGGAGAACCGGGGCGTGGACCGTGTGCTCGATACCTGCGCCGATCATCTCTCCTGGCTGTGCGCGGAGGGCAGGCTCCACGCACGCTCAGTCAGACGCATCGAAGATGAGGTTGCGGGGCTGGTCGGGAGAATCGCCGCGGCCAGCCTCGTCAAAGAGGCAAGGGAAGCCGGCCGCTGGGGGCCGCTTATCCAGGATGTTGTCCAGAAACGTACGGAACCGCGGGCCGCGGCTCTTTTGCTGTGGGAGCGGCTGCGCCCGCAACACGGGGGAGGCACGGACATTGCTCCTGGCGACGACGGTAGCTGCGGTGAGGGAAGCCGTTGACCGCGCACGGGAACGGGGTCTGACGGTCGGGCTGGTCCCGACGATGGGCTATCTCCACGACGGCCACCTCGCGTTGGTCAAGAGAGCCCGCGCGGAGTGCGGGTTCGTGGTCGTGTCCATCTTCGTCAACCCGGCGCAGTTCGGACCGCAGGAGGACCTCGAGGACTACCCTCGGGACCTCGAAGGCGACCTCGCCGCGTGTGAGCGAGCGGGAGCAGATCTGGTCTTCAGCCCCCCGGTGGACGAGGTCTATCCCCCCGGCTTCTCGACCTACGTCGAGGTCCAGGGACTGAGTTCCGTCCTGTGCGGCGTGTCCCGGCCGGCGCATTTCCGCGGCGTGACAACGGTCGTCAGCAAGCTCTTCAACATCGTCGGTCCGGACCGGGCGTATTTCGGCCAAAAGGACTACCAGCAGGCAGTGGTTCTCAGGCGCATGGCGGCCGACCTCGATTTCAGGCTGGATATCGTCCCGGTCCCCACGGTGCGGCACGAGGATGGTCTGGCCATGAGCTCGCGCAACGCCTACCTGGACCCGGACGAACGGAGGGCGGCGACGGTCCTCTACCGCGCGCTGCGCCTGGCCGCCGAACGGATCCGGGCAGGGCAGAGAGACGGCGTTGCGCTCAGGACCGAGTTGGAGGCGTTCTTGAGGACCGAGCCGAAGGCCAGGGCCGACTACGTGGCTGTGGTCGATCCGGAGACGCTCAGGCCGCTTGAGAAGCTCTCCGGCGCCATCCTCGTAGCCCTGGCGGTGTATATCGGCCGGACGAGGCTGATCGACAACGCCCTCATCGAGGTGCCCGGGTAGGCCTTTAGCTGCCGAAACCTGTCCGCTGGGGGAGCCGTATTAGACTAAGATCTGGCTATGCCCAAGCGTCCTTTCTCTGACGCCCGGAAGGGGGCCGGTTGTTGGCCTTTGTCGTGCTAGGGCTCGTCAACGCGCGCAGGAACCTCGGCCGCTCGGCGCTGGCCGTCGCCAGTATGGCCGTGGCCGCACTTGTCGTGACGTCGCTGCTGTCTCTGTCCACGTCCGCTCATCCGGGCGCGATGCTCCCCGAGCGTTTCCTGCTCGGCGGCGACGTGATCATCACCGGGCTGAAGCTCGCCTCGGGCGCCAGGGACCTCGATCCCGCCGCGTCCCTGCCCGATTCCTGGCGGTTGGGGAGAGCCCCGCGCGACGGGGCCGGCATCTGGGCGGAGATCGTGCCCTGGATCTGGCAATACGGCTACCTTGCCCCCGGCGGGGAGGGCGGCGCTGCGGGGCTGTTTCTGACCCCGGAGCAGGTTGACGGAATCATCGCCGGGCTGGCCGCCAACCCGCGGGTCCGGGCGGCTCTGCCCGTCGCGATGATCCCGGTCCTGGAGCCCGCCGATAGCTCGCGGGCGGACGGGCGGACCGGTCCTGTGCTCGGGTTTCTGCTGGGAAGAGACCCTGCCCTGGACCGCGAGACCTTTGGCCGTTATCTGAGCGAGGACCTCATGGCAGGAGGGGTGTACCTCGACGGATCTGACCTGGCGCGGGCCGCGGTCGTCGACGCCCTGCGCTCCCAGCGCGGCTACTCCAGCGTCTACCCGGGCATGGTGCTTTCCTGTTTGGTTCCGTCGATGAGCGAGTCTCCCGAAGGGACGCCGTTCTTTGACTACTCCGCGCCCAAGGAAGCGCAGTTCCCCGTCGTCGGCGCGATCCGCACGCCCACAGAGCTCCAGCTGGTCGACGACGCGCTCGTGCCGACCTACTGGGGGACCGGGGCGATTCTCGTATCGGATGAAACCCTGCGGCTCGTTGCCGAGGAAAGCGGCCTTAGCCGGGCGCCCGTCACGGCCGTGGCTGTCCGGGCAAGGGATCTGGTCAACGTCAAGTCCTTCGTGGCCGAGATAAGGGAGGCGTTCCCCGGGCTGACCGTCGTATCAGTCGCCGAGCTGGTCGCCGCCACGTCGGGCACCGGTTCGATCGCGCCGCTCCTGTCCGAGGTCACCGCCGGGCAGGTCGCCGGCAGCCTCGTCCCGCGTGCCGTCCCGCTGGACCTGGACCTGGTCTTCGCGGCAATCGCCTTCACCATCGCGGCCCTGCTGGTCGCGTCCAACCTGCTCGTGCTCCTTACCGCCCGGAAGCGGGAGATAGGAGTGCTCCGGGCGATAGGCGCGAGGGCGGCCGACGTCGCGGTGATGGTCGTGACCGAAGCCCTCGTCCTGACGGCGGCAGGCTGCTTTCTCGGCTACTGGCCCGTCCGCCTGCTGTCCACTATAGCCCTGGTCTCCAACCGGCTCTCCCTCGGCAGGATTGCGGCCCTCACCCTCGGCCATTTCGGAATGGTGCTCGGCATGGGACTTGGCTTCGCCGCGCTGTTCGCGCTGTTGCCGGCGGTGGCCACGACCAGGCTGACCTGTACGGAGGCGTTACGCAATGGTTAGCCCAAATCTGCGGGCGGTGAACCTGACCAAGACCTATCACGTGAATGAGCTAGTCTGGGCAGTGAGAAACCTTTATCTGGACATCTTTCCCGGCGACTTCGCGGTCGTGACGGGTCCGTCGGGGAGCGGCAAGAGCACTCTCCTGCACCTCCTCGCGGGCCTCGACAGGCCCATCTACGGCGAGGTTGTCCTTGAGGGCTCGCGCTACAGCCGCCTGGACGAGGACGGCCTCGCAAGGCTCCGGAGGCGGCGGATCGGCTTCGTGTACCAGTTCTTCAACCTGGTCTCTTATCTTAGCGCCCTGGACAACGTCGCCCTGCCGCTCCAGTTCGCCGGGCAGCCCCAGCACCAGGCAAGGAGCAAGGCGTCCGAACTCCTTGCGCTGGTCGACCTGAGTCCCAGAAGGCGGCACCTGCCTTCCCAGCTCTCCGGGGGCGAACAGCAGCGCGTAGCCATAGCCCGGGCGCTCGCCAACGACCCGGATTTCCTGATGGCGGACGAGCCGACGGGCAACCTGGACAGCGTTCGGACAAAGGAAATCGCTGAGCTTTTCGCCCGCCTCAACCGGGAGATGCACAAGACGGTTATCGTCGTTTCCCACTCAACCGAGTTTCATCCCTACTCAAACCGCGTGCTGACGATGGTCGACGGGCGCCTCGCGGACGGGGAGGGGCGCAGTTGACCCAGGTAGGGGGAACACCCGGCCGACCCGAAGGTGGTCCTCTGCGGATTGCCGCCAAGGCCCGGTCCTTGCTGGTGAACGTAAGGGCGCTCTGCCCGGTCGCCCTGCGGGTCGCACTCACCAACCGGCGCAGGGACGCCCTGATGGCAGCGATAGTCGCGCTCAGCCTGGTTTTCTACTGCCTTTACGCCGTTTTTCTGGACGTGACCTACCGGGAATCAGGGCGGCTCATTGCCGAGATGCGGCTCCCCAGCGATATCGTTGTGCACATGCCCGCCGGCATCGGGGCCGAGGACCTGAAGGCGGTGCGGTCGCTCTACTACCTCCGGCGGTCGGAGCCGGCCTTCTTGACGCCGGCGGCGACCAGCCTGGGAATCGTTGACGTGCTCTGGCTGGCGGAGGACAGCCAGGCGTTGACCGGTCTGGGCGACATCGTCGAGGGGCGCCTGCCGTCCGCGGCCGGTGAGTGCATGCTGCCTGTCACCTTGATGACGAAACCGGGGCCGCGTCCCGGCGATCACGTCGTGCTCGGGTCGCTGAACGTTCCGGGTATGCCGGCGGCAGCGGCCGGGACGTTGCCCTCCAGGGCGGTCCTCACCGGTTACTTTGAGCCCGGCGACGCCTGGTTCGGGATCCCCGTGGTCTTAGCCGGGGGACCGGCCCTGGCATCGCTGCCGGCCGTTACGCTGCTCTTTGCCTGGTGCGACCATCCCGAGACGTTCCTGAAGCGCGCCGTGTCCTGGATAGACAACCGGCTTACCCCGGAGGCAATCACAACGCCGTACGTCGCAGGACGGAATCCCGCGCTCGCACAGGTCATGGTAAGCACGACCGCCAAGGATCTGGGCCGCGGGCTGCAGCGGGCCGTCTACTTCCCGACTGGCGAGGCCATGTTCCTGCTGTACATCTTCTTCGGCGTTGGCCTGTTTACGCTGATGCTGCTCACGTTCCTGGACCGCCGGCGCGAATATGCCGTCATGAAGACGCTGGGCCTGACGAGTTCCCAGATCGGGCTGGTTCTTTACATGGAGGTGGCCGCGATCGGGGCGGCAGGCCTGATGCTGGGCGCTGGCGCGACCTTGGGCATTCTGGAGATAGTCGGGCGCGCCGGTGGACTTGCCCTGAGGCTTTCCCCGTGGATTCTGGGCAGCGCCGCGGCCCTCGGGATCGTTGCGCTGGTGGTCTCAGTGTGGTTCCCGATCGGGCTCGCGAGGCTGGCAACAGTCGCCAACCTGCTTGGCGGCCAGGCGTTTCGGCCGTTCGGCTACGAGCGCCGCTGGTCCGAGCGCCACGGGGCAACCGCCGCCAACTGGTCGGCCCCTGGTCCGGGAAGTGCTGCCGGGACCGGACGGGGCTAAGGACGGTCAGGCCCTCTCTCGAAGCCGCCTCTTTCCGGTACGCTTCCGTATCTTCCGTTCGCCGGTTTACTCGGGGTTGATCCAGGGCGGCCGCTTCAGCGGCAAGCCGATATTCCGGTGCCCCATCGTCTGGGGCACGGTCTTGCCCTCGACGAGGATCTGGACCTGGTCGACTTCCGGGAACGAGGTCACGGTGTACACCAGGGAGTCTATGAGCAGCGATTGCCTGGCCGGATCGAGCGCCAGCACGTCTCCGAACTCGGCGCTCACGTCGATATACGCCGTCCTGCCGGAGAGAGTGACGCCCAGCACGGACACGTTCGCCGGCAACGTCGGGTACAGGTGGAAGTCGCCCATCGTCTTGCCCACCTTGAGCTGTTCGACGGCCTGCCTGATGAGCGTCACGGTGTCCGCCCCGGTAACGGTTATCTGGTCGGGGACGAGATAGGCGCGCGAGCCGGCAAACAGGACGTAATAGAGCGTCAGGTATCCGGGTCCGCTCGCCGGTTTCGGCGCGGGAATGGGCTCGTCGGCCACAAGGCCGTGGAAAAGCGTCTCGACGACCTTTCCACCGACAAGGAATTGGACCTGCTTGACCGCCGCGTACTCACCGACCGTCTTGAGCACCGATTCCATTGCCGCCAGCGACGCGCTGCTGCCCCAGCCGGCGCTTGCCTGGACTACTCCCGCGGGGAAGTCGATGCGCAGCGTCCCGTCGGACCGCAGGGCAAGGTCCCGGATCGTGAGCTCGGACCCGAAGGGGGCAACGAGGCCGCTCCCGCTTGCCGGCCCGTGCAGCAGCTCACTGAGCGTTTCGCGGATCGGGCTCTTTGTCAGGTCGGTGGTTCTTGTTACCGGTACAAGGAACATTACGTTCTGATCCGCGAAATAAAGCGTCATCCGGGTGCTCCCCGCCGGTTTGGTATCTTCGGCGGGCCTGTAGACTATGGTTGTCGGGATGTCGGGGCCGGACGGGCCTGGCTCTTCCGGTTCCGGCGGGGGCTTTGGTTTCAGCCCGAGCAACTCCTTGACGGTGTTGAGCACCTTGCTGCATGCCGTGTATACTGTGGCACTGGTAAGCACGAAGTAGAGCACAAGCATGGCCGCGAGCAGCACTAGCAGTCGCTTGGTAGACGTTCTCATGACAAGCATCACCCCTTTGAGTGGGTGGATGGACTCCGGTATCAGTAGATGAGCCGGGCTGTGTGAATATGTCCAATCCGGGTCCTGAGGTGGGGTTAGCCGTTTGATCGGCAGGTCAGGCCTTCAGCCATCGGCCGAGACCGTACTGGGTTATCTTGAGCAGGCCAACGCCCTCTGCCGTCGCGCCGAACCGTGGCAGGGATGGATGCCGGGCGCGCGTCCCGTTCTCGTGTCGCTGGGGCAGGGCGGGTGCCTGCTGTTTGGCGTGGACGATCCCCCGGCCGGCTTCCGCGCCGTCGATTTGGGCGGGAGCGTAGACGTCCTGTACCGGCCCGGATACGTGGAAACACGGCGTCTGGCGACCGGCATCCTCGCGGGTGGGCCCCAGGTCGCTTTCCTCAACGGGGAGCCGGTTCCGGCCGTCGCCTTCTCGCCGGCCAGGGACCCCCTGACAACCCTTGGCCTGCTGGTCAGGGACGTCTTCAGAGCGACGGTGGCGATCGACCTGGCGGCGTCCGTCGACGCGGGCGCGGGCATCGGCGAAGACGACGAGTTGAGGGAACTGGACGCCGGTATGGCGGAGGCCGGGGACGACGGCGATCGCGGTCTCGCAAGAAAGGCTGCCTTTCTGCGTCAATGCCAGCTTGCGTTCGAGCGCTACCCGGAGACCAACGTGCTCAACAACGTTCTAGGAAACCTTGAGGGCCGCCTCCTATACGGTTACCTGAACGGGAGCGGTTTCGGCGACGAGGTGGCCGAGGCCGCTTCGCAACCGCGGCCTACGGCGGTAGCAAGGGCCTTTGCGCTTGTGAGGCGGGAACGGCAGGCGGAAATGGGCCCGGCGACGATAGTCTACGAACGCCGCATGGAGCTCTACGAAGGGCTGCCGAGGTTCGTCGAGCTGACCGTCTTGAGAGGAATGGACAGCGACGAGGCACCCATGGCGGAGAGCTTTAGGCGTCTCTTCCCCGGCGGCCTTCGCGAGACGGCGAGAAGGCTGGTAGCCACGCGGCTTGGGATGCTGACACAGCTGAACGTGCGTTCTTGGGGTGCGAGCCGGAGACGCTTCTATCACTCCGGGGCCGCCGTGGCGTTACTGCTCGACGACGTCGTGGCGGGCTGGCGGCACGAGGTGTCCAACGACGGGCGTCCCCTGGACGCCGTGCTCGAGGGCGCAGTTGAATTCGACGGCGCCCAGGGTGACGAGGGGCTTCTGGAGGCGGCCCGCCGTTACTACGGATACTACGAGCGCCTGGAAGACGAACAGCAATGGGAGCGAAGTGTATCGGACCGCAGGCGCGAGCTGCTCGCCGGCGTATTCTCGGCGGAGGGAACCCGGGTGACAATCGACGTATCAGCCCTGAACGAGAAGACGGCCTGGTACGACACCGCGACGGCGGAGCGCATCGGCGAATCGGTGGTTGTCCACGTGAGGCCCGGGGTCTTCACCTATGGCGACGGGGCGACCTTCGTCGAGTGCCGGGGCCTCACGATGGTCGAGGACCGCCGGTCCAGGATGTTCCACATCACCGTCCCGGGCACCCGCCTGGAGATCACCGGCGACGAGGAGTCCGTCGGGACGGCCCGGGGCGCGGAATTCACGGAAGGGCTCGCCGTTGACCTGGGAGGCCTGCGCGTCAGGGCCAGACGGGGTGTGGTCCTGCGCGAGGGCTATACGCTGTTTGTCCGGCTTCTGGCCTGAGCAGTGCATGCAGGTCTGTCCGGGCCCGTAACGAAAGCCAGCTGGGGGGATTTCCGTTGCCAGCACATCCCGACGACGCTGACGGACGCCTGCCGGTATTCTCCTTGAGACGTCCGTCCCAGCTCAAGGCCTTCTCGCACCCGACCCGGGCCAGGGTTCTGGAGATGGTCATCAAGAAGGCGATGACGTCCAAGCAGCTTGGTGACGCCCTAGGCATGAGCGCCGCACGGGTCCACTACCACCTGAAGTTCCTCGAGCGCGCGGGCCTCATCCAGCTTGTCAAGCGCCGGGAGCGCGCCGGCGTTGTGGAGAAGTACTATCGCGCGACGAGCCGCAAGTACCTCGTCAGTCAGGCGATCGGGATGTTCGGCGACCCGGGGGCGGTCATCCTTGAATCGCTGGCCGGGGCCGTCCTTTCCGGAGCGGAAACCGCGGCGTCCGGGGAGTCCGTCGGGCTGATCTGCGGCGCCAACGAGCGGGTTAGAGTCCCCGTCGAGAAGCTCGGGGAGTTGCTGGCCGTGGCCAACACCCTTCAGACAGCCCAGGAGCAGCTACGGGAGCTGGGCGGGCACGGCGAGGAGGAGCCGCCGTCCGGGAGCGCGCGGGGGGCGGCCAGCGGCCAAGGCAAAGGCGAAGGGCCCGCGGCGGGGGACGGCCTTTGTTTTGAGCTGACCTACGCGCTGTACTCGGCAGGGGCTGCGGCGAGCGGGGGCCAAGGCCCCGTTGCGGCACGCAACGGGGACCGGGAGCCGGGTGCCGGACGGCCTGCCGGCGAGGGGGAGGTGCAGGACCGCACGTGATAAGCGAGCAGTCTGCAGGGGCGATCGCCTTTCGCGGAAACCCGCCCCGGCTGCTGATGATCCACGACAGCTACAACCGGTGGACCTTTCCTAAGGGCCTGATCGAGCCCGGGGAGGACGGCCGGGACGCCGCAGTGCGGGAGCTGGCCGAGGAGACGGGGGTCGGCGGCAGGATCCTCTCCGAGCTCGGCGTAGTCCGGTATTTCTACACGCGGCCTGACAAAGAACTCGTCCGCAAACAGGTTTGGTTCTATCTCGTCGAGGCAACCGGCGAGGAGATCAAACCACAGCTTGAGGAGATCGCAGGGGCGCGCTGGGTGTCCTTGGAGCAGGCCAAGAAGATGCTGGCGTACCGGAACCTGCAGCCAGTGCTGGGCAGGGCCGTGCGTACCTTGGGAGCCCTGGAACGCGGGGAGAGAACGGCGGTGCAGCCGGGCAAGGATAAGCCCAAGCCGGAAGAGCAGGGCAGATAGGGCCTGGTTTCAACCTCGGGGTTGGCGTCAAGGCACGGCCTCAGTGTCAAAGCGAGCCAGCAAAGCGAGCAAAGCGAGCCCTTAATTGACGGGCTCTCGTCGCGCCAGCTATAATAGCGTGTATGCACGTCGGGGCGTAGCGCAGTTTGGTCAGCGCGCGCGGTTCGGGACCGCGAGGTCGGAGGTTCAAGTCCTCTCGCCCCGACCATTTTATTTGGGCAGCTAGACCTCTTTTCTATGGCGACCGCCCACTAGTAGAGGCTCGCATAGGGCGTCTGAAGTGACCGGCCAGGCAACGAAACCGTGTCTACATCGTGGCGGCCGGCGGTATAATGAAAATGCGGGAGAGCACGCGATCTGGATGGGAATCGAACCTTCTGCACGGTCGAAGCGGCGCTTGAGGGCGCCGCTTCACATTTAGGGGCATTTTACCACCTTCAACTTCACCACGTTCAACCAGGCCCTGCGCCTGTCCGGCGCCCTTCGCCAACCGGTCTCGTGGACCCGCGGGAAGGTGCAGGCCAGGACTCCCTGGATGGCCCTCCCGCTCAGGCATCTCAGCCGGATCGCTCGTCCCGCCGCGCCGATTCCTGGACCTTGGCCCAGGTGTCCCTGAGCGAGACCGTCCGGCAAAAGACCAGCCTCCCGGGCTTCGTGTCCGGGTCCACGCAGAAGTAGCCGTGGCGCAGGAACTGATACCGCGAACCCGGAGCGGCCCCGGCGAGACCGGGCTCCACCTGGCAGCCCGCCAGAACCTCAAGTGAGGCCGGGTTGAGGTTGGCCATGACGTCGCCGCCCTGGGAGGGGTCCTCGGTGAGAAACATCTTGTCGTACAGCCTCACCTCCGCGGGCACTGCGTATGCGGCGGAAACCCAGTGCAATGTGCCCCGGACTCTGCGCCCGTCGGGTGTTTCTCCGCCCCGGCTTTGCGGGTCGTAGGTGCAGTGTAGCTCTGTCACGGCGCCTGTCTCAGAGTCGCGGACGACCTCCCGGCAGGTGACGTAGTAGGCGCCCTTTAAGCGGACCTCCCGGCCTGGACCCAACCTGAAAAAGCGCTTGGGCGGGTCTTCCATGAAATCTTCCTGCTCAATGTAGATGGTGCGGGAGAAGGGAACGCGCCGGACGCCCGCCCCGGGGTCCTCGGGGTTGTTCTCTACTGGGAACTCCTCCACAAGGCCCTCCGGGTAGTTGTCGATAACCACCCGGAGCGGCCGGAGCACCGCCATCACCCGGTGGCAGTGCCGGTTGAGGTCCTCTCGGATGCAGTGCTCCAGCTGGGCGTAACTGACCACGCTGTTGGTCTTGGCCACCCCGATGCGCTCGCAAAAGTCACGGATTGCCTCCGGGGTGTATCCCCTCCTGCGCATTCCCACCAGCGTGGGCATTCGCGGGTCATCCCAGCCGCTTACGTAGCCCTGGTCTATCAACTGCTTGAGCTTTCGCTTGCTCGTTATCGTGTGGGTCAGGTAGAGGCGCGCAAACTCAAGCTGCTTGGGCGGCTGGGGGACCCCCACGGCCGCCAGCAGCCAGTCGTAGAAAGCCCTGTTGTTCTCAAACTCCAGGGAGCAAAGCGAGTGCGTGATGCCCTCAATGGCGTCGGAGAGGGGGTGGGCGTAGTCGTACATGGGATAGATGCACCACTGGTCGCCCGTCCGGTGGTGAGCGGCGTGCTGGATCCGGTAGAGCACGGGGTCGCGCATGGTGATGTTGGGCGAGGCCATTTCGATCTTTGCCCGCAGCACGCGTGCCCCGTTGGGGAACTCGCCCGCCCGCATCCGCTGGAAGAGGTCCAGGTTTTCCTCGACGGAACGATCCCGGTACGGGCTCTCCCTGCCGGGCTCGGTAAGAGTGCCCCGGTAATCACGGATTTCTTCCTGGCTCAGGTCGCAGACGTAGGCGTCGCCCTGGCGGATGAGCTGCAGGGCGTACTGGTAGAGCCGCTCGAAGTAGTCGGACGCGTAAAACAGCCTGTCGCCCCAGTCAAAGCCCAGCCAGTGGATGTCTTCCATGATCGACTCGACGTACTCGACCTCTTCCTTGGTCGGGTTGGTGTCGTCAAAACGCAGGTTGCACAGGCCCCCGTTGGCCGCCGCGGTGCCAAAATCGATACAGATGGCCTTGGCATGGCCGATGTGCAGGTAGCCGTTGGGCTCCGGCGGGAACCGGGTGTGCACCCGCCCGCCATAGGTGCCCAGTCTCATGTCCTCGTCGACGACGTCCTGGATGAAGTTACCCGGGCTTGTGCTTTCCCGTTCTGACACGCGGCACCGACCTTTCGGGATCCTCCTGAATGTGCCGGGCGTGGCGGTCCGCGCGGGCAGCCGCCCCCCTTGTCCAATTGTAACACCGGTGGGGCGCGTACCGCCCCGGACGGCCGGAGGGCCGGACGCTCGGACGCCCCCTGGCAACCCAACCTGCCCGCAGGAATCCGTCCCGATTCAAAGTATTGACGCATACGACTGGCCGAAGGGGTGAGCAGATGGCCGGCGCGGCCGATTTCGTCAGAAGGCTCGGTTTCTACGCGAGCTACGCCTGGAGTTTTCTTGTGCTGCAGCAGCAGAGGCCCCTGATCTACGGGATCGCGCCGACCGACCGCTGCAACCTGAGATGCAGGGGGTGCGAGCTGCCAGCAAGGGACCGGCCCGATATGACCTGGCCGCAGATGGTGAGCCTGATGAAGAGCGCCTACCGGCGCGGGTTCCGGGACCTCTATTTCACCGGCGGCGAGCCCATGCTCTGGCAGGACGCCGGCCGGACCATCTCGGACGCCGTGACAACAGCAAGGGACCTGGGGTTCTTTCATATCCACGTCTATACCAACGGGACCATGGGGCTGGATCCGCCCGCCGACCTCACGTGGGTCTCCATGGACGGGCTGCGAGACACGTTCGCCGCGCGGCGCGGAGACCATTTCGAGACGGTGGAAACCACGATCCGCAGCGCGCGGGGCAGGCGGGTGGCCGTGATCTACGTCATTGACCGTTTCACCGCCGTAGGGGTCGAACCGTTCCTGCGCTGGATGGTGGAGACGAGGCTGCCGGTCACCGGGGTCATGTTTTACTTCCACACTCCATACTACGGCGTAGACGAGCTCCATCTCACCCGCGAGGAACGCCGCACGGAGATCGGCCGCCTCCTGCGGTACATCAGCCACGGGTTCCCGATCCTCAACTCGCGGGCCGGCCTGCGGGCGCTCGCGTCCGGCGACTGGCCCAGACCGACGGCTGTGAGCTCGATAGCCGACGTCGACGGGGAGTACGTCTGCTGCCGCGCCGCAGGGGAGGAGACGTGTCGCGAGTGCGGCTATGCCGCGTGCACCGAGATAGTTGAGGCCCAGCGGCTCAGGCCGAGCGCGCTGCTGGGGATGAGGAGATACTGGTGATTCGCCTGCTTCGTCCGGGCGCCGCCGTAACCCAGCTGGCAACAAGGGTCGCCCGCCGGTATCTGGCCGGCCGGGAGCAGCCCTGGGTCTTCAGGCGCCCGGAGCCCGGGTGGATCCCGGCGCCCACACCGCGAACGTCGCTCTACCTGCACGTCCCCTTTTGCCGAAACTCGTGCCCGTACTGCCCCTACACCAAAGTCCCATACGACGAGGAACTGGTGAGGCCGTACACCGACTCCGCTCTGGCGGAAATCGACTGGTGGGCCGGCACGATAGGACCTGCGGAACTGACGAGCGTCTACATCGGGGGAGGCACCCCGACGGTGGCCATGGACGCCGTTCAGCTGATCCTGGACAACATCCGGCGGCGGTTTCGCCTAACCGGCGACGTGGGCATCGAGACGAACCCCGCTGACGTCAATCCGGCGATGCTCCGGCAGATGCGGGACGCCGGGGTGCGGCTGGTCTCGCTGGGCGTCCAGTCGTTCGACGCCGGGAATCTGGCCTTACTGGGGCGCCGGTACACTCCGGACGTTGCCGAGGAGGCGCTGGCCCTTGCGGCCGCTGGCGGTTTTGCCTGCGTCAACGCGGATCTGATGTTCGCCCTTCCCGGCGGGACCCGTGACGGCGTGGTGGCGGACCTCACCCGGGCCGTCGAGCTCGGGGCGACGCAGGTCACGGCCTACCCGCTCTTTACCTTCCCTTACACCGCGGTCGGCCGGCACCTGCGGCTGGCTTCGGTTCGCATGCCGGACCTCAGGGCGCGGAGGGAGCAGTATAAGGCCATCCATCAATGGTGCACGTCCCATGGTCTCGCCCGGGTCTCCGTCTGGGGCTTCAGAAGAGGTCAGGTCCCCAGGTATTCGTCTGTGACGAGGGATGGCTACATAGGGATCGGCCCCGGGGCGGGCTCGCTCCTGTCCGACGGTTTCGCGGTCAACACGTTCGACCTGCACGCCTGGTCTGAAGCGGTTCTCGAGGGCAGGTCGCCGGTCGCCCTGAGGCTGCCTTTCGGGCCGGCCCTGCGGGACTGGTGGTGGCTTTACTGGCGCCTCTACGAGACGAGGGTCCCTGTCGAAGCCTTGGAGGCCGTCCTCACGACCGCTGCGCCGAGGGCCCGGTTTTTGCTGGCGGTTGCCCAGGGCTTGGGGCTGGCCGTCCATCAAGGGCAGGACTACGTGCTGACCGAGCCCGGGGCCTTCTGGATTCACCTGGCGCAGAATCACTTCGCCCTCAACTACGTGAACTCGCTTTGGACCGGGGCCAGACGCGAGCCCTGGCCGGAATCGGTTCCGATCTGACGCGGGAGCTCTTAGATATGCCTGTGCCCCTGCGCCCGCCTGGGAGGAGGACAACGTGAAGCTGCAGCCGGCCATCGCAAGCTACTCGGGCGCCACGGCGGCGATGATCCGGGAGTTCTTGACCGGCTCCGTGCTCGATCTGATAGGGCAGGTTGCGGTCGCCCCTTTACGGGCCGATCAGGTCGACCCGGCCGTCTTGGCGGAGCTCGTGGAGATGCACGTCCTCAAAGAGGAGGACGGGACCGTCAGCCTCCAGACCGCGGTGTTTCTTGAGCCGGACATCAAGAAGATCGTACCGGTGGCGGCCTCCCACGCCAGGGAGGTAGCCGGGCTCGTCGCCCTGCACGGCAACGGATTCCGCGGCGCCCGGCCCGAGGTGACGTGCTTCCTGGGCGGCGTGATAGGCGTCCAGCAGGGCCTCGGAAGGGCCCTGGAACAGCGGGGGTTCGCCGGCGAGTGGAAGCACTACGGGGGCCGGTACGCCCGTGCAAAGGTCGATTTCGACGAGGTCTGCACGGCCCGGGCCGCGCTGGGTCCCGACTACCAGACAAAGAGCATCCTGGCCGGGGAGCGCTTCACCGCAGTGTTCATCGGTCCCGGCCCGAAGCGATTTCCGGCCCTCGCCGTCCCGGGCGATCTGGTGGACGCGTATTCGCGCCTGCTCCTGGGGCTCGAGGCGGACAGCCATCTCCTGGAGGCGGCTGAGGCGGCGGGGCTCATGCGTGACGGCCGGCCGGCCACCTCCGTCATTACCCGGCAGACGGCCTCGGAATACGCCCCCGCGGTCAGGCGTCTTACGGACGTGGTTTCCACGTACTACGCCAGCAGGCTCCCCGAACTCGAGGAGCTGCTGGCGACGACGGCCTCCGGACGCCAGGGCGTTACCGCGCGGAGCCAGTCGATGCACCTCTGGAGGTACATCCGCAGGGCGACCGCCCGCGAGCTTTACGCGGCCGGCTTCCTGACGGACGCCATCCCCCGGGACGGCTCGCTGACGGTGTTTGTGGAAAACGGCATTCCGATGCTGGACGGGCTCATTTGAGGGTTTCGTTTGCAGGGGCAGCAAACGACCTGCGTGCAGAGCTGTACTTACCCGGGTGCCCCCGGTCTTACCCGGCGCCGCCGCGCTCAGGCCTCGTCTCCCAGCAGGTCCAACAACACCCCGTGGAGCATCCGGGCGAGGGCCGCCGGCCGCAGCGGGTCACGGTTTCCGCACGAGAAGTAGTCCACCATCGGTCCTGCCAGGTCGAAACCGCGCTCTACCTGACTCGCGATACGCCGCCGGCGCTCCGCGGGGTCGCGGTACCAGACGGCGATCGTCACCGCCCGGACGACGGCCTCCTGCACTGCCCTGTATAGGCCGCTTCGGCTGTCGGGGCCCCAATATCCCTGGGGCTCCATCTTGAGTCTGACCGGTCCGGATCTTCCCTCCCAGTCCGCGAGAACGGCGGATACCTGCGGGCTGCCAACCGGCGGCCGGATGACCATGTGGAGGGCCTCGTGCAGGACGGAGGGCGCGAGCGACGGGGCCGCCGAGGCGATCACCGCCGACAGGGTGTCTCCTATCAGGAACTGGTCGGCCAGCCAGTCCGACTGGAGCAGGTTGGGAATCACCCTTATGGACCGGAAGGGCCACCCGGTGAGGCCGAGGACGGCCCTCGAGGCCTCAAGCCCCTTGTTTACGGCCTGGACGAGCTCCTCCCGGCCCGACAGGTGGTCAGGCAGGTACCTGTGCCACAGGCGGTCTGCGCCGCTCCTGGCCTCGAACCGGGCAAGGATCTGCCCCATCGCCGGTAGCCGTGAGACAAAACCCGGCTCTATGCCGCCGGGCAACTCCGGGGCAACGGCCTCCAGCCACTCCTCAAACGAGCCGGTGCTTCCGCCTTCGAAGCAGCCGCCGTCCCCGGGGTCCGCCGCCGGCCAACTGGACTGGTGAAGGGCAAATGCCTCTATCAGGCCCACGCGCGGGTGAAAGGGCACCGCCAGGCGGGAAAACTCCAGCTCTCCGGGGTCTGCAGGCACCTGCGCCAGTGCCTTGCGCACCGCGAGCCTCACCGGATGCATCTCCGGGTTGCCCTCAAGGTCGTAGCCGTACCGGTTGAGAAAGCAAAAAAGAACGAATATGCGGTAGTCGGGCGAGACAGAGATCGCGACCCGGTCAGTGCCGGGCCCGCGTGAGGCGCCGGTGTCGGGCTGGCCTCCGGGGCTCACTCCTCCGTCGCCGCCACCTGTTTCCCGGTTTCCGGGTCCGCCATCTGCGGGACGCCCGTCCTGAGGTCGGTCTCGATCAGGTTGAAAGCCCCCCTCAGAACCGGCACGGCCGCGTAGATGGCCGCCACCCCTAAGAGCACCGCGCCGGATCCGCCGAAGATCAGCGGCAACGCCAGTACCTGCCCCGCAAATCCTGCGATGGTCTGCCCGACGGGGGAGACGGTCTGGCTCAAGGTTCCCAACGTCCCGAACACGCGGCCCATCATCGGGCGCGGGACTATCGTCTGAGCCCAGGTCACGAAGACTATGTTTGCCATCGCGTTGGCGCAGCCCATGGCCGCCATTATGATCACAGTCAAGGTGATGGAACGCGACGCGGCAAAGATGAGGGCTCCGATCCCGAAGCCGCCCAGGGCGCCCAGCGCCAGGGTCGACCGCCTCGCGCGTGCCGCCGCCACGCCCACGACCAGGGAACCGGCGATCATCCCGGCGGTGATGGCGGTCTCCAGGAGGCCAAAGACGCCCGCACCCTGTCCAAGGACGTCCTTTACCCACGCCGTGAGCAAGACCGAGAAGGGCGCCACGAGGAAGTTGAGGAGCATCACCAGCGGGATGACGATCACCATGGCCCGCTGGTTTCGGATGAACCGCAGGCCCTCAAGGAAATCGGCCATCCAGCGACGGCCCGCCGGTGCGGGACGCCCCGTTCGCGTTTCCTCCCGGTCGCCGGCGCCCAGACGCGCTAGGGCCGGGTTCGACTCGGCCGAGGTAAGGTGCATCGCCCAGATCGCCAGCACCGAGACCAGGAAGGTCAAGGCGTCTATGCCGAACATCGGGCCGACCCCGACGGCTGCGATAAGCAGGCCGGCCGCCGCGAAGCCGACCACGTTTGCAGCTTGCTGCGAGATCGTCAGCAGCGAATTGGCCTGGGCGAGGTCCTCGCGGTCCACCACCACCGGTAAGACAGCCTGCTGCGCCGGGTTGAACGGTACCCCCGCCGCCGCCAGCAGGAAAGCGATCACAGGGATATGCCAGGGCTGCAATATCCCGGCCAGCATCATCAGCGGGACGGCCCCCACTATCGCCGCGCGCACGATGTCCGCGGCAAGCATTACTCGCCTGCGGTCGACACGGTCGACGACCACGCCGGCGAACACTCCGAGAAGGGCCGGGACCGTGCGGCAGGCGGCGACCACTCCCAGCAGGGCCCTGGACCCTGTCATCTCCTGTACCAGCCAGAGCAATGACACAAAGTAAAGGCTGTCGCCAAACCAGCTCACGCTCTGACCGGCCCACAGCAGGGCGAAGTTGCGGTGCCGCAGC
>Ga0209164_1002498_pt1 | contig 19474 bp, 15 predicted proteins | sample MTBNYHSulfiMetaG_FD_187458 | JGI IMG/M metagenome (GOLD analysis project Ga0209164, IMG submission 187458) | Enrichment culture microbial communities from rom New York Harbor, USA that are MTBE-degrading - MTBE-NYH (New York Harbor Sulfidogenic)... | ecosystem: Environmental > Aquatic > Marine >...
GAGATCCGATATCCGTTCGCTGCCTTCGAGAAGCCTGACCGCAGGTTGCTCAAAAACGCTCAGATACAAGGCGCCGAAATCCCGAGGAGTGAGGCGTACACCATCGTACGTCGCAACGACTTGCCCTGTTAAATCGGCCGCGCCGTCTCGCTATGCGAGAATTTAACAGGGCGAGGATGAAGGCAACGCCGTAGATGGGCGTTTTTCAGCAACCTGCTAGTACTCCGGCGGCATTTCCTTTAGCCGGGCCAATGAAAAAACAGGCCCGTCCTTGCACACGTACTGGTCTCCGATGTTGCACCGACCGCAAATGCCGATGCCGCACTTCATGCGCATTTCCAGAGAAAGAATAATCCTGTCTGCAGGGAACCCCAGTTTTTCCAGCACAGGCTGGGTAAACTTGATCATGATCGGAGGCCCGCACACAATGGCGACGGCGTCATCCGCGCTTTTGATTTTTTGCTCCGTGATGGTGGGAACAAATCCGACGTTGTATTCCCAGGTCGGATCATTCGTCGCGTCCACGGTAATGTGCATGTGGATGTCGTCGCGCTTTTCCCATGCAGCCAGTTCATCCTTGTACAAAAGCATTCCCGGGTTGCGGGCTCCGTAGACGACGGTGATATCCTTGAAGCGCGGCCGGTTCTCCGGGTGGATCATGTAGACGATGCTGGAGCGCAGGGTGGTGAATGCGAAACCGCCCCCGATGATCACCACATTCTTTCCTTCCATGGCTTCCCAGGGATACCAGTTCCCCAGAGGGCCGCGAAGGCCCATGACCTCTCCCTCTTTCATGTTGTGGAGATGGGTTGTCACATGGCCGACCTTGTTGACCGTGAAGGTGACAAATCCTTTTTCCGTGGGGGAAGAAGCAATGCCGATAGGGATCTCGCCTTTGCCGGCAATGGAGAGCTCCGCAAACTGGCCCGGTATATAGGAGAACTTCTTTTCATCCTGGGGATCGAGAAAAACGAACCTAAAGGTTTTCAGGTTCCGATCTTCGGTCTCCGTGACGATTTTGTCAATCCGGACCGGGTAAGGAAGATAGGGATTATCCATGAAACGCACACTCCTCGTTCAAGTTGGGGTGATGGAGTCCTTCAGAAGAGGAATATTGGAATACTGGAATATTGGAAAAATGGGTGATAAAGCACAACCCCGGTCTTCCTTACACTATTCCATGATTCCAGCCTTCCATTCTTCCATGATTTAATACCCGTTCATCAATTCAAACACTTCCCGAATGTCGATGTTGACGGGGCAGAACTGAACGCACCGGCCGCAGCCGACGCAGGCCGCCCCATCTTCGTACTTGTCCACGTAATATTTCAGCTTGTGCATGAAACGTTGTCTCACCCTCTGGAGTTTCTTGTCCCGGGGATTGTGGCCGGACCCGTGAAGGGTGAAAAGGGGGAACATGCAGGCATCCCAGTTGCGTATCCTGTCCCCGTCTTTTCCACAGACTTCATCCTGGATGTCGAAACACCAGCAGGTCGGGCAGAGATAGGTACAGGTGCCGCAGTTGATGCAGGCAAAAGAAACCCTTTCCCAGAAAGGAGCGCCGAACAGCTCATTGACCCTCTTATCCTTGAGATGATCGGTCGGTACCGTGGAAGAGATCTTCTTCTCCGAGGCTTTGGCCAGATCCTGCACCTGCTCAAGGACGGCGCCGCTTGCATCCTTTCCGGATGGGAGCTTTTCCAACAACGCCTCGCCCTTGGTCGTGAGGCTTTTCACGACGAAACGATCCCCCAGATCCACCATGAGCGCATCCAGCCCCTTTTCACTGAAAGGACCGCCTCCCACCGAAGTGCAAAAACAGGAGGCGCAAGGCTCGTTGCAGGCAAAGCCGACGAGGGTTGTTGCATCCATCCGTTGAACCCACCAGGGGTCCCGGTATTGAGGGTTGTCGAAGTTGATGCGGACCAACTGGAAAGCCAAAGCATCACAAGGCCGGATTCCCGCAATAACCTGAGCCTCGAAATCCTTGGCCGTCTCCTTGACGATGTGAGCATCCTCTCGGCTCTCATCCAGAGAGTATTCGAACATGCGCTCCGATTGAGGAAAAATCACGGCCTTCGGAGAGAGTCTGGTGTTCTGGAAATCGAAGCTGGGCTTGGCGCCGTTTTTCAAGAGCCTGAAGTTGTGGAAGTCCCCTTCTTTTACCGGGACAAACACCTTGTAGGCGCTTTGCAGCCCGTTGAGGGCCTCGGTCCATTCTTCTTTGGTCAACGATTTTTCAAGCATAACCTATTCCTATAGAATACTGGAGTATCGGAGTAGATGGGAAAGGAATAATGGAAGGCTGGAATAATGGAATAATGTAACCAAAAGGAAGAGCCCCTGTTTGGAACCCACCATTCCAATATTCCATTTTTCCTGTATTCCTCTTTTCGTCCACTCCCCATGACTCCTTTTACTTGATAAAGGCGTTGTAATCATCCGCCCGGTAAACATCGAGGGGCGGCCGCTGATCCGCGTGAAGGCCCGCCTCCCAGCCGAAGAGCTCAAAGGCGTCCTTGTTGAGTTTCTTGGTAAACTGCCTCACCGGGATACCGACCGGGCAAACCCTTTCACAGGCGCCGCAATCGGTGCACCTCCCTGCGCAATGATAAGCCCGAAGAAAGTGAAAGGTCATGGTGTCCACAGGATCGATGCTCTTTCCCACCCACTGGGGGCGGGACTCATCCACAAAGCAGGTGGGGCAGTAGCAAAGGGGGCAGGCGTTCCGGCAAGCATAACACCGGATGCACGATGAGATGAGCTGGGTGAAAAATTGACGTTTTTCATCGGCACTCTTTTTTTCGATCCCTTCCACGTCTTTAAAGGGGTTGACGCCTTCCTGTTCCGGCACCGGATCGGCGACCATCTCGTCATATTCCACGGGATTGCGATGGAGGCACACGGCGCAGTTGGTTCTCAAAAAATCCTTTTTCTGAAAGGTCTCCTGAAAGCCGTTGCCGCTCACGGTGAATGATTCGCCTTCTTCCTTGACCTCCAGAATTTCCCTGTTTCCCACCGTTCTTTTGACGGCCCGGTGGTCGATGATGCCGGTGCAGGGGATCCCGACGATGTAGAGTTGCTCTCGCTTGATCTGGTTTTCAATGATATGGGTCACGATGTTTCGGGAGTTGCACCCGTTTGCCACGAGGCCGATGCGGTCGGTGCGCCTGGTGAGGTAGTTGCAGAGGTTGAGGCCGCAATGGCTGTCCCAGTGGAGAAGGTCGACTTCCGAGAGGTCCTTGATCAGCACCGGTTCGTTCATCATGGCCACAGTGCCCTTCTTGTACCCGATAAAAACATCCACCGTGCCTTTTTCCAAAAGCTTTCGAGCGATCTCTCTGATTTTTGGGGTATACTCAACCATTACGCCACCTCAGCTCTTTCCTTGACGAGATAGGTTGCAGGCCCTGTATCCTTGACCGCGTGGAACACGTCGGTGGCCACCTCCACGAACTTCGTGGCCTCGGCAGAGGAAATCCAGGAAAAGTGGAGCCTTCCCGGCTCCAGGCCGATATGTTCGAGCAGGTTTTTGAGAAGAGCGAACTTGCGTCTTGCGTAGTAATTACCTTCCAGGTAATGGCAGTCTCCTGGATGTCACCCGGAAACCCAGACCCCGTCGGCGCCATGGCGAAAAGCGGCCAGGATGAGTTTTGGGCTTACCCGGGCGGAGCAGGGTACGCGAATGACCCGGATGTTGGACGGATACTGCAATCGGCTGACTCCGGCCAGATCCGCTGCCCCGTAACTGCACCAGTTGCACAGGAAGGCTGTAATTTTCGGCTGCCAATCATTCATATTTCTCTCCAGCAAACTCAAATGACATCATGAAGAGCTTTTCCATCCGGCGTTTGGCCGAATTTACTCAATCGGAGGTTGCTTGTGGCAGGTCGCAGGTTGGAAAACCAGGTGAAGAGGAAACTTCTTTTGGCAACCAGCCACCCGCAACGAGCCACCTGCGCCTCACAATTCATTAATCATGGCCATGATCTGTCCTTCCTCAAAGCCTTTGAGGTTGAGGGCCCCTGAGCGGCAGGAAGAAACGCACAGGCCGCAACCTTTGCAAAGAACAGGATTGATCTCCGCCCTTCCTGCAAAAGGGCCTTTCTGGATAAAGGAAGGCGCGGAATAGGGGCAGATTTCCACACACACGCCGCAGTTGCTGCAAACCGCCGGATCGGCATAGGCCACCATGCCGCTCACGGAGATATTCTTTCTGGCCAGAAGGGTGACGGCCCTCGAAGCGGCGGCCTGGGCCTGGGCCACCGATTCGTCGATAGGCTTCGGGTAGTGGGCCATGCCGCAAAGAAACACGCCGTCTGTGGCAAACTGCGACGGGCCGAGCTTCGCGTGGGCCTCCACAAAGAACCCGTCCTCGCTCATGGGCACTTTGAAGAACCGGGCCAGTGTTTCGTCCTTGTAGGGAACGATGGCTGAAGCCAGGGCGAGCAGATCCGCCTTGATCAGGACAGGACGCTGCAGCACGTTGTCCATCACCTCGATTTCAAGACCGTCCTTGCCGGCTCTTACCCCGGGCTTTTCGGCAAGGGAGAAGCGGATAAAGACGACCCCTGCCTGTCGCGCGGCCTTGTAGAGGAGTTCGCGCTCCCCGTAAGTTCGGATATCCCGATTCAGAATGTAAACATCCATGTGCGGGTTGATTTCCTTGAGATGAAGGGCGCTCCCGATGGAGTGGGTGCAGCAGACCCTGGAACAGTAAGGCCTTTCCGGCTCCCGGGATCCCACGCACTGGATGAATACGGCGGTTTTGATGTTTTTCAGGGATGGATCCCCGGCCGTAAACTTATGGTCCAGTTCCTGGTGGGTAAGGACGCGGGGATCTTTACCGTAAAGATACTCTTCGGGCTTGTGCTCGTAGCATCCTGTTGCCAGCACCGCAATGCCGTGTTCAAGGGTCCCCTTGGTGCTCCCGGCTTCAAAGGTGGACTTGAAGTTGCCCACAAACCCCTCGACCTGCGTCAGTTCGGCGCCAAGATGGGTCCGGATGTTCTTGTCACCCTCGATCGATGCCACAAGGGCTTTCACGTTTTCCTGGATGTCTTCTCCCTGCCAGGTTTTATGCAGGCTGAGCGCCTGGCCCCCGAGCACCGGTTCCCGCTCGATGATCTCCACCGCATAACCCTGGTCGCTCAGAGTTTTTGCTGCGACCATCCCGGATATGCCGCCGCCGATGACCAGGGCACGCTGGTTGATGTCCAGGGCCGCTTCGGGGAGAGCCTCCATGAGGGCGACCTTGGCCACGGCCATGCGCACCAGGTCCTTGGCCTTCCCCGTCGCTTCCTGGGGAGTTTCTTTGTGGACCCAGGAATCCTGGTTGCGGATGTTGGTCATTTCAAACAAATATTTGTTGAGGCCTGCGGCGACCAGGGTTTCCTGAAAAAGAGGCTCGTGGGTTTTGGGCGTACAGGCGGCCACCACGATCCGGTTGAGGTTGTTGGCCTTGATCACCTGGGTCATGGTGTCCTGGGTGTCCTGGGAGCAGGAGTATAGGTTGTCGGTCACGTATTCGACATAGGGCAGGGTTTTGGCATAGTCACGCACCGCCGGAACATCCACCACACTCCCGATGTTGATGCCGCAGTGGCACACAAACACCCCGATCCGGGGCCTCTCTCCCCGGATGTCCCTTTGCTCGGGCACCTCCCTGGCCCGCGTCAGCGTGTTTCGTGCGGTGCAGAGAAGAGCCCCGGCCCGTGCGGCCGCCGAGCTTGCTTCGATCACCGACTGGGGAATGTCCTTGGGACCCTGGAAAGCGCCGCAAACGTATATCCCTTCCTTGGATGTGGCCACGGGCGCAAAAGAACCGGTGCGGCAAAACCGGGACTCCGTGAGATCGAGGCCGAGCTTTTCGGCAAGCTCCAGGACCTCGGGGGAGGTTTCCAACCCCACGGAGAGGACCACCATGTCAAAGGTCTCTTTGCGGAGTGCGCCGTCGTCCATCGCATACTGGATGCTCAGATCTTCCGTTCCCGGAACGCCTTCGACCGTGTGCACCCGGCACCGGATGAACCGGACGCCGTGTTTTTCCCTGGCCGTGTCATAGTACCTTTCAAAATCCTTTCCGTGGGTCCGCATGTCCATGTAGAAGACGGCGCAATCCAGGTCGGCGCCGGAATGCTCCTTGGCGATCACCGCTTCTTTGATGGCGTACATGCAGCACACGGAAGAGCAGTAGGGGTGGTCGCAACGGTTCATCTCCCTGGAGCCCACGCACTGGAGCCAGGCGATCTTCTTGGGTTCCTTGTGGTCGGACATTCGCGCCAGATGGCCCATGGTCGGACCGGAAGCCGAAAGGATTCTTTCAAACTCCATGGAGGTGACCACGTTGGGGAGCCTGGCATAGCTGTATGTATCGTGCTTCGAGGGGTCAAAAGGCTGGAATCCGGGGGCCAGGATGACGGCGCCCACCTCGAGTTCGATGATTTCGTCCTTCTGGGTGTGATCGATGGCGCCCACGCCGCAAAACTCCGCGCAGATCTTGCACCCGCCGGTCTTGAAATGGATGCATTTGCTCCGGTCGATGGCCGGGATGTTCGGGATGGCCTGAGCATAAGGAACGTAAATGGGCTTTCGGCCCTTGAGTCCCATGTCGTACTCGGAGGCGATGGGTTTGACGGCGTGCTTGGTGATGTCTTCCAGCTTGATGTGGCCTGTAGGACAAACCGAGGCGCAGGCCCCGCAGCCCATGCAAAATTCCGTCTGGACGTGGAAGGGGGTATCCACTTTCATTTCCGTGCCGCGACCCGTCAGGCTGATGGCCGCATTGCCCATCCTCTCGCAGATGCGGGTGCACAGCCCGCACAGGATGCAGTCGTCCTGTTCCTTCTTGAACCGGGGCTCTTCAATCCCGTACTTCTTTGCGAGGTTTTTAAGAAGGGGGACCTCGGGGCAGCGGGCCAAAAGCAGTTCGACGATCAGCTTGCGTCCTTTGTGAACGGCCTCCGAGTCGGTTTGGACCTCCATGCCTTCCCAGATGGGGTAGTTGCAGGCCGTCACAAAACGGCTCCGCCGCCCGTCAAAAAGCTCCACGGTGCAAAGGCGGCACATACCGGCAGGCTCCAAGGCCTTGTGATAGCACAAGGTTGGGATTTCGATCCCGTACTTCTGAGCGACCTGCAGAATGTACTGTCCTTCTTCTCCCTGGACGGTCTTCCCGTTCATCTTGAACGTAATCATGGGTTAAATCCTTTTTTTTCCTCGTTAGGCTCTTCGGTTTCCACCGATGCCTTAGCCCACTGGGCCGAGAGTAGCAAGAATGCACTATCGAGTGTTCAGAGTTCAGTGTTCAGAAGAAATACATTTGAGCTTAAAAACCGTTTTCCTGAACTCTGAACACTGAACCCCTGAAAACTTGAGTATTTGAATGGCTCCGAAGAGACCATCCCCTCGGCCCGCCTTGGCGACTTTTCCTTAATTCTAGTTACCTCACCACAATGGCGTCAAACTTACAAGCGTCGTAACAGATCCCGCACTTGACGCACTTCTCCTGGTCCAGCGTGTGAAGCTTTTTTTTCTCGCCTGTAATGGCTTCCTGGGGACACTTGAGGGCGCACACGTGACACCCGGTGCAGGCTTTTTCATCCACCTCATAATGAAAGAGAGGTTTGCAGACGCCTGCCGGGCATTTTTTATCGTAAATGTGGGCTTCATATTCATCCCGGAAATAAAGGATCGTGGTGAGGACCGGATTGGGCGCCGACGTCCCGAGCCCGCAGAGGGAAAACTTTTGGATCATGCTTCCCAGCTCTTCGAGAAGCTCGATGTCCCCTTCCTTTCCCAGGCCTTCGCAAATGCCCGTGAGCACATCGAGCATCTGTTTGATTCCCTCTCTACAGGGGGTACACTGGCCGCATGATTCCCCTTTGAGAAAGTCCAGAAAGTACCGGGCCAGATCCACCATGCAGGTATCCTGATCCATGACGATCATGCCGCCGGATCCCATCATGGAACCCACCTTGGTGAGTTCATCAAAACCTACCTGAAGATCCAGGAATGCCTCGGGAATGCACCCTCCCGAAGGGCCTCCGGTCTGAACGGCCTTGAATTTTCGTTTCCTGGGAATCCCCCCGCCCATGTCGAAGATGATCCGGCGCAGGGTAGTTCCCATCGGCACCTCGACCAGACCCGTATTCTTGACCTTGCCCACCAGGCTGAACACCTTGGTTCCCTTGCTGTACTTCGTTCCCATGCGGCGGTACCAGTCGGCACCCTTGAGCATGATGACGGGAACGTTGGCGTAGGTTTCTACATTGTTGAGGTTGGATGGACCGTCCCGGAAACCCTTTTCAACGGTGTGGACATACTTGGCCCTGGGCCTTCCGACCTTTCCCTCCAGAGAGGCCATAAGGGCCGTGGACTCGCCGCAAACAAAGGCGCCGGCCCCGGTCGAGATCTTGATGTGGAAGCCGAAGTTCGAGCCGGCGATGTTGTCTCCGAGAAGCCCAAAATCCTCGGCCTGCTTGAGGGCCGAGACGAGGCGCTTGACGGCCAGCGGGTATTCGTTGCGGACATAGATGAAACCCTGTGAAGACCCGACCGCATAAGCCGCGATGAGCATACCCTCCAAGACACTGTGTGGATCGCCCTCCAGCACACTTCTGTCCATGTAAGCGCCGGGATCGCCCTCATCGGCGTTGCAAATGACATAGCGCTCTCCCGGGTGTTTGCAGCAGCTCTCCCATTTGATCCCGGTGGGAAACCCCCCGCCGCCCCGCCCTCTCAGGCCGGATTGCTTGATGACCGAAATGATCTCCTCGGGCTTCATTTCAGCGAGGATGCGGACAAAAGCGAAATACCCTCCTCGTCCGATATACTCTTCGATGCTGTCGGGGTCGATGTAACCGCAATTGCGCAAAGCGATTTTGATTTGATGCGCATAAAAGGGGATTTCATCCAGAAAGGGAATTCCCTTGATCGCTTTCACCTTTTCAAGTGGGTTGGCTCTATCCTCTTCAAGGATGGATCGGGGGTCGCGCATCTGACCGAGAATCAATTTCTTGTTGAATTTCTCTTCCAGGTAATCCTGGAACACATCAGGGAACTTGTCCTCTGTCACGCGTTTGTAAACAACCCTCGGTTTACCCTTGCCTAAAATCTCCACGAGTGGCTCTTCTTCACAAAAACCGATGCAGCCGGTCTGCCGGATTTCAACGGAATCACCGGCGGGATGTTCCTTCAGTGCCCTTTGCAGTGTTGCCTTGGCCCCCGCAGCGATTCCGCAGGAGGCCATGCCCACGTTGACCTTGAGGTTTTCCGGGAAATAGAGCCTTTTGGTGAATGCTTCGCTGATTTTCTCAAGATCTTTTACCGATAGGATTTTCATGTCTCTGCCTCGAGTCGGCTTCTATTCGTAGTGCTCCAAGGTTTTTGCCACCTGATCCGGGGACAGGCGGGCATGGACATCTTCATTGATCTTGACCACAGGCCCGAGACTGCAGCACCCGATACAGCGCACGGATTCCAGCGTAAAACAACCGTCCTGCGTAGTTTGGCCGTTGGAGATGTGCAGAAACTGTTCAATCTGTTCTTGGACCCGTTTGGCGCCTCTCACGTGGCAGGCTGTGCCAAGACACACTGTAATGAGGTTTCGGCCCCTCGGTTCCAAACTGAAGGTGGCGTAAAACGTGGCAATGCCGTAAATCCGGCTTAGGGGAACAGCGGTCTTTTCAGAGAGGTAGGCGAGTGCAGGTCTTGGAATAAAGTTATAACGCCGCTGTATCGCCTGAAGCATCATGATCAGGTTTTCCTTGTCACCGCCGAACTCCTCCTCGATGATTTCATCCAGCTCAAGGTAGTCCAATTCCTCGGGAGAAGGGGCAAGCCCTGAATTCTCTGTGTTCATAAAGGGATCCTCCTCACTAAGCTCCACCCGATGATCCTGAGCGTTCCATCCCGGCCGCCTCATACATGACAGGGCAATTCTCAACGCAAACGCCGCAGCCGGTGCAAAGATCCATGTTGATGCTCCGGGCCCGTTTTCGTATCTTCACCTTGAAATTTCCGGGGCTTCCTTCGACAGACTCAAGATCAGCATAGGTGATGAGTTCAATATTCAGGTGCCGGCCGACCTCGACCAGTTTAGGGGAGATAATTCACATGGCACAATCATTGGTGGGAAAGGTTTTGTCCAACTGGGCCATGACGCCGCCGATGGCCGGAGATTTTTCAAGGAGGTAGACGTAATACCCGGAATCCGCGAGATCCAATGCCGACTGCATCCCTGCGATGCCTCCGCCCACAACGAGGACCGAACCTTTCACCGTGTTTGACATGTTCTTTTTCTCCTTAAGCCATCTTCATATCGCCTTGAAGCCAATATTTCAGTACACCGGTATGCCCGTATTGAATGATTCCATTCCATGATTCCAATTGCGAGAGAAGCGAGTTGAGTTCAAATCCATGAGTGAGAAAGGGACAGGCTTGAGAAGGAAGGGGCTTGGCGATCGGTCCTTCCCTACAGAACCTGTATAGAATTTAGATACAGTCGGCCATCAAGATAGCCGCGGGGAGGGTGGCCTGTCAATGGTTTTTTGCTTGTTTTATTGGGAAAACGATGAGGGAGGGGCTCTCCCGGCTTCCGGATCAGGACGCCGGGAGAGCGGATGACGCTAGGCCGCCAAACGAACTGCATTCTCAGTGACTTTGCGAATCTCATCCGGGGTAAAAGGCTTGGGAAGGTAGTCGACCGCCCCAAGGCGGGCGCTTTCCTTGGCCGTTTCAATGCTGGCATAGCCGGTGATAATGATGACGAGCGTCTCGGGGCTTTTTTCACGGACCGCCTGCAGGAGTTCCAGTCCCTGCACGCCGGGGATTTTAAGATCGAGGAGGACAAGCCTGTAGACTTTGTCCTGGATTTTATGCAACGCCTCTTCTTTGGTCATGGCCTGGTCTACGGTGAACCCTTTCTTTGTCAGGATCTTTCGAATATTGTTGTTGACCGCTGCTTCGTCGTCGATGACGAGCACGTCGCTCTGTGCGGCCTTCTTGGGCATTTCAGGGATCAGGGCTTTTGGCGGGCTTTCCTTTTCTTTGAGCTTTGTTACCCTTGCTTTCAATTCCTCGTAGGGCATGAGCGCAAGCCCGTCGCTTTGCAGAGATTTCACGAAATCCGCTCCGGCCACCGCCGCCACCTCTTCATAATTAAAGGGCATGTCAGGGGCGATCAGGTTTGCCATATCCCGCGTCTCTCCCTTTACGGCGGCTGTCTTTTTCTTGCCTTTCATCTGGGGGCATACGTTGGTCTTGAGTCCCGCCTTGCACGTGTTTCCAAGCTTCTTGAAAATGTCACATACCTTCCGTCCCGTTTCGCAATAGTACGGGAGCGTCTCAGGAGGCGGAGCGCTCATCGAGGGCATGTCCGAAGGCCCGAGGCTGTCGGCGTAAGCTTCACCGGTTTGCTCCGCCACCTCATCCCTGTCAAAGGGAATATCGACGTCGATGGCTTGATTTTTTTTGGCCGCCGATGAGGGCGGAAAAACTTGACGAGGGGCCCTGAGAGGAAAAGTCACATCCGTGACTTGCCTTATTTTGGCCAGCGCCATCTTTTCCTTAAGCTCCTCATAGGGCACGAAGGCAACCCCGTCGCTTTGGAGATGCATGAGATATTCAGGGCCGGTGATGGAGGCGACTTCTTCGTAGCTGAAAGGCTGATCAATGCCCACGAGCTTCTTGGGGTCGAAAGAGGTCTCGCTTTTCCCTTCCTTCTTGGCCTTGGCACTCTTCCTGGCTTGGGGGCACTCGTTGCTCTTGAGACCGGCTTTGCAGGTGTTGCCGAGTTTTTTGAAGATGTCGCATACCTTTCGGCCGAGCAAGCAATAGTGCTCAAGGGTTTCAATGGGAGGCATTTCCACAATGGGCATATCCGAGGGGCCCAGGGTATCCGCGTAAGCCTCACCGGCATATTGGGCCACCTCCTGCCGATCGAAAGGGATGTCGAGATCAATGACATTGATTGCCTCTCTTTCCTTTTCGGATACCGGCGTTTCGTGCAGCTCCCCGGTAAAAGCCTTATCCACGGTGTCCCGCACTTCTTTTGGGGTGAAAGGCTTCGGAATGTAATCCAGAGCGCCCAGGCGGATGGCCTTCATGGCCGTGTCGGTCGAGGCATAGGCCGTCATGATGATCACCTTGGTGAGAGGCCACTGTTCCTTGACCAGCTTCAAAAGCTCGAGGCCGTTTTTCCCGGGCATCACAATATCGGATATAAGCAGGGAGTAAGACTCATTCGCCATCTTCTCAAGGGCCTCTTTGGCACTCAAGGCCTGGGTCACATCGTAATCTTTCTTGGCCAGGATCTTGCGAACGTTGTCACAGATTCCCTTTTCATCGTCTACGACCAGAATCTTTTTCGTTTCCATGCTATCCCCCTTTTGTGGTCTCAGCCGGGAAGGCTGCCGAAGTTTGGTCTTTTGCTAAGCACATTGCATGCCAATGGGGTGTTTTGGGGCTAACCATCTTGTTATGTTGGGTTTTTCAGTGAAACGCTGTTTGGCGCCCTGCCTTGATGTATAGAAATTACATACACCAAGAAGAAGCACATGGAGCCGGGAAGACAAGATTGCAAGGCCATAAAACAAGCCGCTAAATGGGCCATTTCCCGAGTAATTCCAAATCAATTTCTCAATTGAAAAAGCAGGGAACACGAAAAACGCAAACCACAGCCGTACTGTATGAGTGAAATATACAGGGTATAATTTCTTTAGCTTTACTTTCGGGACGACACAGGCCGGCTTGGAAGGGAGATGCCGTGCTTTTTCATGAGATTTTGAAAGTTGGGTCTTTGGAGCCCCACTTTTTTTGCGGCCCGGGTGACGTTCCAATCGTTTTGCATCAGGGCCTGGATGATGAAGTTCTTTTCCACCTCCCGCACGGCTTTCTCCCGGATCTCTTTTTTCACCCTTTTGAGCTCTTCATTGCTTTCAGGGACCTGGACGACCAATCCTCCCATGTCGTCAAGGGCCGGGAGTTCCTTGGGGGTGATCTCATCCCCTTCACAAAGAATAACGGCACGCTCGATCGCGTTCTTGAGCTGCCGCACGTTTCCGGGCCAGTCATAGGCCGTCACCCTGGCCGAGGCCTCTATGGAAAAGCCCCTTATCTCTTTGCCTGTGACGTCGCTGAACTGCCTGAGAAAGTGATACGCAATGGGCAGGATGTCGCTTTTCCTGTCCCTGAGGGGCGGCGTAAAGATGGGATACACGAATATGCGGTAATAGAAGTCCTGCCTGAAGGAGCCCTCTTTGACCATCTCCATCAGGTCCCTGTTGGTGGCAAAAACCAGCCGCACATCGACAGGTTGTTTTACCGTGGCGCCCAGTGGGAGGTATTCCCGGGTTTCAAGAAAACGCAGGAGCTTTCCCTGCACCTCGGGGCTGATGTTGCTGATTTCATCCAGGAACACGGTGCCGCCTTGCGCTGCCTGGAAGATTCCCTCCTTGTTCTTGAAGGCCCCGGTAAACGCGCCTTTCTCATAGCCGAAGAGCTCGCTTTCCAGGAGATTTCCCGACAGGGTGCCGCAATCAACGGCAAAAAAGACCCGGTCTTTACGCCCGCTGTTTGCATGAATGGCGCGGGCGATCAGCTCCTTGCCCGTACCGCTTTCCCCGCAGATAAGAACCGTTGAATCGGTCGGCGCCACCTTACCGATCATCTTGATGACCGACTGCATTTTCGGGCTTTCCCCGATGAGCTGGTGGAAAACAGCTCCCGGCATGCCTCCCTGAGCCTTCATCTTCCGATTTTGCACGCGGATATCCCACTCTGCAAGGGCTCGGTGAACGACGCTTCTGAGCTCTTCAGGGGTGAAGGGTTTGGGGAGGTAATCATAAGCGCCCATTTTCATGACTTCCACGGCCGACGACACCGTGGCATATCCTGTGATCACGATGACGATGGAGTCGGGGTAGGACTCCTTCACCCGCCTCAGAACTTCCATTCCCCCCATGCTGCTCATTTTCAGGTCCGTGATGATGAGATGAAAGGGCCTGTCCTGCATCATTTTGAGCGCGTCGTACCCGTTCAGCGCGTATTCTACCTGATGCCCCTCTTTGGAGAGGATCTTGACACAGCTCCGGCAGATCCCCGGCTCATCATCCACCACCAGAATCCTGGGCCTTTTACCGGGCATTCTCCTCTCCTTTGAGGATAGGGAGATGAATCCTGAAGGTGGTCCCCTCACCGAGCTTGCTCTCGACCTCGATGGAACCGCCATGCTGCTGAATGATGCCGTGGGTAATGGCCAAACCGAGGCCCGTTCCTTTGTCCCTGGTGGTAAAGAAGGGTTCGAAGAGCCGGTCCAGGGCGTTTTCCGGTATGCCCCGGCCCGTGTCGCTTACTGTGATCTCGACCGCCTCTTTTTCAGGCACGATTCGGCTGGCAAAGCGGATGATTCCTCCAGCATCGGTTGCTTCGATGCCGTTGAGAGCCAGGTTGATCAGGCACTGCTGGATTTGGTCCTTGTCAAGGTTGATCATGGGCAGTGAATCGGAAAGGGACGACTCAAATGCGACATCTTTGAAGGCGGCCTGCTTTCTGGTGAGGGCCATGGATTCCAGCACGATCTTGTTGATGTCATGCGGGGCTTTTACCGGTTTGCTTTGGCGGGCAAAATCAAGGAGACTCGTCACAATTCTCCGGCACCGCAGCGTCTCATTGGAAATCGTCTCCAGCTCCCGGTAATTGGGATCATCTGCGTCCATATCTTCCTGGATAAGCAAGGCCGTGGTCAAGATGGTGGTCAGGGGATTGTTGATTTCGTGGGCCACGCCTGCAGCCAGTTGCCCCACCGATGCGAGTTTCTGTTGTTCCACCAGCCTCTTCTGAAGAAGGATATCCCTGGTGATGTCTTTTGAAATCTCGACCGCCCCTGCGGCCTCGCTGTTGTTGAAAATGGGGTAACAAGAAATGGAATAGTAGAGCTTGTTATTTTCCTTGTCCCGGTGGATATGGGTTGCCTGCGAGGCTTTCCCGGTGCTCAGACATTCCATGAGAGGGCATGGATGTTCTCTTCCGTCGCAGGGCTTGTCCCGGCCGTGGGAAAGTTCATAGCAGTGCATCCCCAGCACGGAAGCCCTGGTAAGGCCCATCTTCTTGAGCATGGTGTCATTGATGTCGAGGATGCGATAGTCGCGGCCGATGAGCATGACGTCTTCATGAAAGAAGGCATTGATGGCGGCTTCGTACAACGTCTTTGTCCGCGCCAGCTCCTCCTGGGTCCTCTGCAGGAGCTCGACTGCAAGAACGAATTCCCACAAAAGCCGTGCCCCTTCACCATAGATAAAATGAGCGCTCTGAGGCTTTTCTTGTGCAACTTTTCGGGAAATCACTTCGTCGTCGCTAAAATCGATGATCAGGTCAACCTGCTTTCGATGGAGGCTTTTGGTGAGTTCCTTGGTTACGATGGATGACGGACGGCCGCTATCGACGAAGGCGACGACGGCCGGCCGGATTTCCTCAAAGGCGTGTTTTTCGAAACGATCCGCAAGCCGCCCGTAGGTTTCCGCCGGGCCGATCACCACAGTATTCAGCGTGTCCTTCCGTATTTTTTCCATGGATGAGGTATAGGGCAAAGAGAGCGGAAGGTCAAGAGGGCAGGGAGCATCAAAAAGGGCTGGGCGGTTTGAGGGGAAAGATCACTCTGAAGGTGCTCCCTTTTCCGGGAGCGCTGAGCACTTCGATCCTCCCGCCGTGTTCTTTGGCCATGTCATGGACCACGAGCAACCCGAGACCGGTGCCGTCCGTCCCCTTTGTGGAAAAGAACCGGCTGAAGAGCTTCTCGGAGGTTGAATCATCCATTCCGATGCCGTCATCTTCCACCTCCAGCATGAAATGACGGGAGTCGAAATAGTCCGCTCTCACAGAGATGGTATGGAAGGTTTTCCCTTTGTCCCTGCTGCACGCTTCAAGGGCATTGGAAATGAGATTGATCAGCATCCTGCGGGCGGCGCCGGGATCCAGGCGGACCATGGGGAGCGAGGGATTGACCTGGGCCCTCAGTCGACATTCGATTAACTGGGCTTTTTCATAGAAATAACCGACCGTTTCCATCAGTATTTGCTCGAGAGCGACGGCCTCGTAAGCGGGCGTCCTCTTCTTGGAGGAATACAGGATATTCTGAACCAGCCTGGAGATTTCACCGATATTTTTTTGGACCACGGACCATCCCTTTTTCAACAGTTCCTGGTCCTGGTCCTTGAGCGCTTCGTTGACCACATAAGACCCTCCCTGGAGACCTTCCAGGATGTTCTTGATGTCATGGGAAAGGCTTGCGACGGATTGACCGAGAAAGGTAAGCTCTTTCTGGAATTCCTTGACCCGGCTGATATCGGCGGAGAGCTCCATGACGGCCGTCACGTTGCCCAGGGAATCCAGCACAGGGGCGGAGTAGACGACCAACTGGATGATTCCTCCATCGGCCAGGCGGACCGTCTCTTCGCTCATGTGCCCTTTCTTGTCCTGAAAGGTTTCCCACACAGGACAGGGGGAGCACCGCACCGCACTTTGCTTGTAAACTTCATGGCACTTTTTACCGATTGCGTCGCCGAAGCCGTTGCGAAAGGTCTGATTGGTCAAAAGCACGTTCAAAGACCGATCCTGGATGGAAAGATAGCATGGAAGCAAATCGACAAGGGCTTTGTAGCCAAGGTCCAGCAAGGGCGATTGCGTTTTTTCTTCCATCATTACCGGCAGTCTCCGGAAAGGGCAAAGCAACAAAGTGCCCGGGGGTCTATTTGAGGCTGTTCCGAACGGCCTCCAAGAGCTCATCAGGCTCCGGCGGTTTTTCGATGTATGCCGCCGGCTCTGGGATTTTTTCCCCCTTGTGTTCATCGAGGACCCTCTGAGAGTGAAAGAAGGTTTTCTTGGACAGGGCCGAGAGCATAATGACGGGAATGTCCTTTAGCAAAGGATCATTTTTCAATTCTCGGTACATGGAAATGCCGCTTTCCTTCGGCATCATCACGTCAAGGATAATGAGGGCGGGCTTGATTCTCCTCGCCATCTCCAGGCCTTGAATCCCGTCTTGAGCGGGCACGGGCTTAAAGCCGTTTGTCTCAAGCAGGGTGGTGACAAAGATCCGCACGTCTAATTCATCGTCAACAACAAGGACTTTTTTTGCCATCATCCTGTCTCCATAAAATCGACGAAGGCGATTTTATCGGCGAAGCCGCGTTATGTAAAATTGCGAAGCAATTTTATCAATACATGTTCCCCGGCAGCGTGAACTGCTTTGCGGGGTTCCGAATCGCAATGACGTGGCAGTGGGCATACTTCGAAACATTCGCTACGGTGCTCCCATGGGCCATGCGGTCCTGTTCCGCTTTCCCGAGGACGCCCATGACGATCATGTCGACGGCATTTTCCTTTGCGTAACGGATGATTTCCACATCGGGCGAGCCGCTCTTCACAACGAACTGATAATTGTCGAAATCGCCGAGTTTATTCTCATACGCTTCTTTCAAGGCCTCCCTGGCCCGCCGTTTGAATTCCTCATCAAGAAACACTTCTTCGCCCGGATGACCCTCCGGCACGCGCTCGTTAACCCCATGGGTGCAGCGGGCACAGGAAGTGTGAGGAACATGCAGGATATGAAGCATGGCTCCATACTTCTTCGCCAGGTCGAGTGCGTACAGAAAGGCGATGTGGGCGTCCTCCGAAAAATCCGTGCAGTAAAGGATGTTCTTATAGGCGACGATGATTCATCCCCTTTCAATCTTGACGGCTGCGTAAAAAGTCTATGCAGATCACAGAAAGGTGCACGGTTCACGAATTGCTTTTTTTGTTATGTCGGCCGTGCGCCTTGCACCCTGCACCGTCCATGCGCCTCTATCCATTATTCCAGACTTCCACTATTCCGACATTCCGATTGCGGAGCGAAGCGAAGTCAATCTCCATCCGCGTCAGCGGATTTTATGGCTTTTTCCCTGGAAGCCTTACAGTAAACGTGGCGCCTTTCCCTTTCTCAGAGGAAAGAGAAATAACGCCCCCGTGCTCATCCACGATCTTCTTGGCGATCATCAGGCCAAGGCCTGTTCCCTTGGATCCCTTGGTGCTGAAAAAAGTCTGAAAGACCTTTATCTGGGTCTCTTCATCCATACCGCAACCGTTGTCCGACACTTCGTATTCTACGGCCCAGCCTTGGGGCTTTGATGTGCGGACGGTGACCTCCCGTGCCCTCGGCGTGCATGAAAGATCCGTGCAAGCATCAATAGCATTGGTGACAAGGTTTAGGAGAACCCGGTGGATCCCTTCGGTATCAAACCACGCTCTAGGGATGTCCCGGGCCAAATCGGATTTCAAGGACACACCCAGTTCACCGGCGCGGGAGACCATGAGGGAGAAAACCTCTCTTGCCGGAACATTGGGGTCGCCCAATTGATAGTCGGGTTCTCTGTGCTTTGCATAGTTCAGAAGGTCCACGGCCAGGCCCTTGACCTTTTCCACATTTCCCTTGATCATCTGCCAGCCCTGACGGAGGTAGCTCTTGTTGTCCAGTTCCACGCCCTTTTCAAGGACGTACATTCCCCCTGTCAGACCGGAAGTGATATTCTTGATGGCATGGGCCAAACCTGCCACGGTCTGGCCCACAGCGGCAAGCCGTTCCGCTTCCACAAGCTTGCGGGTTTTCTCTTCAACCAGCCTCTCCAGGTTCTCCGTATACTCCTTGAGTTGCTTCTTGTAAGAAAGCCTCTCCAAGGCCCTTCGAAGCGCAATATCCAGAGCGTCGTCATGGATGGGCTTGGTAATGAAATCAGAAGCTTCGTGTTTGAGACTCTGCACCGCCAGTTCCATGTCGCCGTGACCGGTGATCATGATGACTTCGGCGTCCGGGCTTTCTTGCTTCATGCGCTTGAGCAATTCAATCCCGTCCATTCCCGGCATCTTGATATCCGTGAGGACAAGGTCCGGACGGGCATCACGGAAAATTTTCAAGGCCTCTTCCCCATTTTCCGCGGTCAGCACCCGGTACCCGCGGTCAGCAAGGGAGATCCCAAGGACTTTGAGAATGCCCGGCTCATCATCAACGAGGAGGATTTGTTTTTCCATCAGGCCTCGTGAATACGGGGAAACTTGATGATAAAGGTCGTCCCTTCACCCTCGGTGGTCTCCACATGGATCGACCCGTCGTAGTCGTGTACGATCCCATAGCTTATGGAAAGACCGAGTCCTGTTCCCTTGCCCACCTTCTTGGTGGTGAAAAAGGGCTCAAATATTTTGTCCCGAACCGCTTCCGGGATCCCGGCGCCGGTATCGGCAATCTCGATGACAACCATCTCATCCTCGATGGCCGTTTTCAGGGTAATTCGTTTTGCCTGATCTTTGCCGCCCTCCTGCTCCCCTTTCTTTTCGATCGCATCCCTGGCATTGATCAGGAGGTTGACGAAAACCTGCTCCAGACGGTTGCTATCCGCCAGTATTTCCGGAAGGTCTTCGCTAAAATTCTCGACCACGTCGATCT
>Ga0209164_1002499_pt1 | contig 19459 bp, 18 predicted proteins | sample MTBNYHSulfiMetaG_FD_187458 | JGI IMG/M metagenome (GOLD analysis project Ga0209164, IMG submission 187458) | Enrichment culture microbial communities from rom New York Harbor, USA that are MTBE-degrading - MTBE-NYH (New York Harbor Sulfidogenic)... | ecosystem: Environmental > Aquatic > Marine >...
AATGGCTCCAGAGGCTCGATCGCGGTGAAGTCCGACCAGCTGTTGTCGCGAAAGAGGAAGAAGAGCATGACGACGATGACCACCGAGAGCCCCGGAGCCGCGATGCGGTTGAACCACTTGAGCGCCACGGGACCCTTGACCACCACGAGCCACGCCGAGAACAGGGCGGCGAGGCCGAAGAGGGCGACGAGGAAGTGGTCGCCGTCGTAGCTCGTGCCGGCGAGCTGGTTGACGATGTTGACGGAGGCGCGGCCGAACATCACGGCGAGGATCCCCGACCAGCCGATGCAGACGAGGAAGTTGACGATGTAGATGAGCGGCTTGATGCCGTGGCGCCCGAAGACGGCGCGCACCATGGAGAAGTGCTCGAGCCCGTACTTGGTGTCGCCGAGCACGCTGACGACCACGACGCCGACCCCGATCGCGTTGCCGACGACCATGGCGGCGATGCCGGCCTTGAGCCCGAGGAAGTAGACGACGTCGCCGCCGATGAGGAAGGCCCAGGTGGCGATCGCGAGGCCGATCATCACCCAGCTGAAGTCGAAGAACCCCCACACGCGGTCGCCGCGGTTGACGGGGATGGTCCCGAACAGGGCGTCCTTCTCGCTGACGGCGGCGAACTCTTCCTGCACTTCGGTCGCCATCTCAGTACCCCCACACGATGAAGCCCACGGCGCAGACGACGAAGAACCCGATGAAGGCGAGCCAGTCGACACCCGTGAAGTCCTTGCGTGCGGGATCGCTGTAGGTGGGATCGGTGATCTCGATCAGACGTGCCTTGAGGACGGGATCGATGTCTGGTCCCGTCGAGTGCTCACTCATTTGACTGCGTTCCCCCTTCCGGTCGCCGAGCGCCGTCGCTCGGCGGTTCCATCGCCTCCAACGCCATCGCTGCGCCAGACGCACCGCCCCACAGACGTCGTCGTCAGGGCGGCGCCGGCAGGAGCGTGCGCCTGTCGCCGTTCGTGCGTCCGTCGACCCGGCGTCGCCGCGGTCCGAACAGCCACCGAACGTCGCCGACCTCATCCTTCGGCAGCCTCCTCACTTGGCTGGGTAGAATCCGCAGGGCTCGTCGGACATGTTCATGGCGACGTGCTTGACCACCGTGAACTCCTCGAGACCGGGCAGGCCGCCCTCGACACCGACGCCGCTGAGCTTGCGCCCGCCGCCCGCCGCGCTGGCCAGCGAGGCGAACCACGTGTTCACCCAGATAGCCCCAGCCTTGAGCCGGCTGCTGACCCGCAGCGCCCTCGTCAGATTGGACGTCCAGATCCCTGCCGAGAGGCCGTAGTCGGTGTCGTTGGCGAGTGCGACCGCGTGGTCCTCGTCGTCGAAGGGCAGCACGGCCAGCACGGGCCCGAAGATCTCCTCGCGGGCGATGGTCATGCCCGGGGTGACGCCGGCGAAGACCGTGGGTTCAAAGAAGTAGCCCGGCCGGTCGATGCGCTCGCCGCCGCAGACCAGGTGCGCGCCTTCCTCCAGGCCCTTCGCGATGTAACGCTCCACGGTGGCCAACTGCTGCGCCGAGACCAGCGGGCCCATCTCGGTGGCGGGATCGATGGCCGGACCGATGACGAGCCCTTCGGCACGCTCCGCCAGGGCGGCGACGAACTCGTCGTGGAGGCTGCGCTCGACGATCAGCCGCGTGCCGGCGGTGCACACTTGCCCGGCGGTCGTGAACATGGCGAGCATCTGACCCTGGATGGCAGCCTCGAAGTTGCAGTCCGCAAAGACGACGTTGGCGCTCTTGCCGCCCAGTTCGAGCACGCACTTCTTGACGGTCCCCGAGGCGAGACGGCCGACCTCTCGCCCTACCTCGACGCTGCCCGTCAGCGTGACCATGTCGACGAGCGGCGAGGCGGCGAGTGCAGACCCGACCTCGCCGCCGGGGCCGGTGAGCACCTGCACGACGCCCGGCGGCGCCCCCGCTGCGTCGAAAACCTCCGCCAGCAGCAGCGCCGTCAGCGGAGTGATGGAGGCCGGCTTGAGGATCACGCTGTTCCCTGCCGCCAACGCCGGAGCGAGCTTGGTCACGGCGATGTCGATGGGGTAGTTCCACGGCACGATCGCCGCGACGACGCCGACCGGCTCACGGGTGACTGCACTCGAGAGCGTCCCGTCGATCTTGAGTGGCTGCCCCTGCCTGTCACAGGCGAGCCCGGCGAAGAACTCGAAGGTCCTCGCACACCCTTCCACCTCGTCGACGCTCTCGGCGATCAGGTGGCCCTGCTGTAGCGTCTCCAGGTGGCCGATCTCGGCGGCGCGCTCACGCAACCCCATCGCCACGGCTCGCAGCAGATCGGCGCGCTCCAGCCCCGTCGCTCGCCCCCACGGTCCCTCGTCGAACGCCCGGCGCGCGGCGCGGATGGCGCGCTCTGCATCCGCCGCGCCGGCTCTCGTGCAGGTCGCGAAGACCGTGCCGGTCGACGGGTCCTCGATCCCGTCGGCGGCACCGCCCTCCGCTTCCACGAAGGCGCCGTCCACGTACATCCGGTAGTGCCGCCCGTCCAAGCTGCTGCGCCCAGAGCCGGTGTGAGTGCTGTCCGTCATCGTGCCTCCAGACCTTCTCAGACCACCATCGAGCCGCCGTCCACGACGAGCTCGGCGCCGGTGATGTAGGCGGCTTCATCGCTCGCGAGGAAGAGCGCCGCGTTCACGATGTCGCGCGGCTGCGCAAGGCGACCCAGCGGGATGTACTCGCAGGCGCCGGCGATCCACTCCTGGCTCACCGTCTTCTCGGCCTGCATCGGCGTGTCGACGAAACCCGGGTGGATGCAGTTGGCGCGCACGTTCCTGTCGGCGAACTGCACCGCGAGCGAGCGTGTGAGCGAGATGACCGCGCCCTTGCTGCACGTGTAGGCGTCCTGCGGGACAGGGTCGCCGAGCAGGGCCGACACCGAACCGATGTTGACGACTGCTCCCCCACCCGCCTGGATGAGCTTGGGAATGCCGTACTTGCAGACCCAGACCATGCCCTTGAGGTTGATGGCCATGACCCTGTCCCACACGGCGTCGTCGGTCTGCAGGACGCCGAAGTCCTTGTCGCGCCACAGCACCCCTGCGTTGTTGTAGATGATGTGGAGGCCGCCGAAGCGGGCGCAGCCGGCCTCGACTGCGGCCGCGACGGCGGCCTCGTCGGCGACGTCGGCGATGCAGGTGACGATCTCGCCGCCGCCGTCCGCGACGGCGGCGGCAGTCTCCGCCAGCGCAGCCTCGTCGACGTCCAGTGCCACGATGCCGGCGCCCTCGCCGGCGAACACCTCGCAGGCTTCACGGCCCATGCCCATTCCGGCGCCGGTGATCAGTGCCACCTTGTCTCGAAGTCTCTCTCCCATCTGTCGCTCCTGTCTCTGCGCCTGCGGAGCATCTCCCGAGGCGCTCGCCGATGTCGTCAGGCCTGCTCGTACAGCACGGCGCGTTCCCAGTCGGTGACCGCGCTCTCGAAGGTCTCCAGTTCGTGCTCGATGAACGTCACGCAGTGGCGCACCACGTCGGGGGTGAGGATCTCGGCCGCCAACTCCGAGTCGCGGAAGCGCGCGAGCGACGCTGCGAGCGTCTGCGGCAGGCGCTCGACGCCGGGCAGTTCGCGCGCGTTGGTGGTGGCGTACGGTCCCGGCTCCAGCCCGTGCTCCACGCCGTACAGACCGGAGCCGATCATGGCCGTGTAGGCGAGATAGGGGTTCACGTCGGCGCCGGGCACCCGGTTCTCGATGCGCGCCCCGGCGCCCTCACCCACCACACGGAACGCCACGGAGCGGTTGTCGTGACCCCAAGCGTTGGAGCACGGGGCGAAGTCTTCGCCGCGCAGGCGCTTGTAGGAGTTGACGTACGGTGCGTAGAGGGGCATCAGCTCAGCTACGCCGTGCATGAGGCCCCCAAGGAAGTGCCGCATGGCGGCCGGCGTCTCCTCGCCTTCTGCAGCAAACAGATTCACCTCGCCCGCCGCGTCCCACAGGCTGATGTGGATGTGGCAACTCGAGCCCGACACGGGCTGGGCCGACGCCGTCGTCCCGGCGAAGGGCAGGGCCATGAACGTCACGCTCAGGTCGTGTCGCTGGGCGAGTTCCTTCACACCCTCCTTGTAGACGATGTGACGATCGGCCGACTCGAGCGCCTCCGCGTACCGCAGATTCACCTCCGTCTGGCCCCAGCCGTACTCCCCCTTGCTGCACTCCACCGGGACGCCGACGGCGGTGAGAGTGCCGCGCACGTCCGCGAGGAACGGCTCGACCTGCGCCTGGCCGAGGACGAGGTAGTCGTTGCAGAAGCCGGGGGCCGGAGTGAGCTCACGATAGGCCTTCGCCCTCGCCTCGTCGTAGCTCTCGCGAAACACGTGGAACTCGAGCTCTGAGGCGGTCTTGCAGGTGAAGCCGGCGGCGGCGGCGCGGGCGAGCTGCCGGTGGAGCATGGTGCGCGGCGCGATCGAGATGTCGGCGCCGTCCTCCTCGACCAGGTCGCAGATGATGAGCGCTGTCTTCTCCGCCCACGGGACGACGCGCGCCGTCGACATGTCCGGGCGCCCGTGCATGTCGTGGTAGCCGGTGTGCCAGCCGGTGTAGTCGAGCTGGCCGACGAACTCCTGACCGAGATCCCAAGCCACGTTGACCGAGCAGGTCATCATGCCTTGCTCCGGGTCCTCGGCGAAGAACGGCGCGTGCACACGTTTGCCGAAGAGGCGGCCGTAGCGGTCCGGAGCGGCAAGGATCACGGTAGCGACCGCGCCCTGCCCGATCAGCTCGAGCAGCCGCTCTCTCGACACACGACCGACCTGCGGGTCGCCGCGTATGGTCCCATCGCTCACAGTCGCCTCCAATCGTCACCAGGGTCCTCGCCCCCGACTATCGAGATGAGGCCGACGAGCACGCCACAACGTTCGGCCATCGATGCGACCTCGATGTACTCGTCGGGTGAGTGGTCGCGACCCCCGATGGGGCCGAGTCCGTCGAGGGTACGGATGCCGGCACTGGCCGTCCAGCAGCCGTCGGACGCTCCGCCGGTCTCCGTCACACCGATCGATGTCCCCACGCGACCGGCCAAGGAGACGGCCGTCTCTGCCAGCCGGCGGGACCCGTCACTCGGCGCCATGGCCGGCCAGATGTCGCCGTGACGCACGTCGAAGGTCACCCCTTCGGCGCGGCCGATCTCCTTCGCTCGCCGGAGCACCGAGGCCACGACCGCCTCCGTCCAGCCGCGCACGTCGACCTCCATGCGAGCGGCGTCCGGGACGGTCGCGAAGTGGGCGCCGCCATGGAGGCTCCCTACGGACAGGGTCACCCCATCGGAGCGTTCGAACTCGCCGCGCAGAGCGTCGAGCCGCACGGCTTCCCGACACAGCGCAAGGACGGCGTTGCGACCCTGTTCAGGACTCGCGCCTGCGTGCGCCGAAGCGCCCGTCGCGACGATCTCGAGCTTACAGCACGCCTTCCTCCGGACCACCAGGGAGCCGTCCTCTCTGGCGCACTCGAGAACGAAGCAGGCGTCGGCACCACGGATCCTCTTGAACGTGGAGAAGGGACCGGCGTCGCGACTCTCCTCGTCGGGCACGCTGTGCAACTCCACGGTGACTGAGGGCGGGCCGAGAGCCGCCAGGCACTCCATCGCAGCCAGACCCAGCAGCAGGCCACCCTTCATGTCCGCCGTGCCGGGGCCGTAGGCCCGGCCATCCTCCACACGAAGACCCTCCCTCTCGGCGGTGCCGGCCGGAAAGACCGTGTCGTGGTGGCCCAGCAGCACCACCCTGCGCTCGCCGACACCCTGCAACCGGAGCACGAGTGTGCTGCCCGACGGCCCAGGCACCACCTCCGCCGTACAGCCGGCCTCCGAACCCCACTCGGCCAGCATCTCGACCACCTGCTCTCGCCCACTGGGGCTGTCCCGACCGGAGTCGGTGCAGACCAACCTGCGGAGGCGGTCAAGGAGGCGAGGCGCCTGCAGCGACACCCTCTCGGCCGCCGCCCGCGCCGCCGCAGCGGCCACGACTCCCGTCTCGACTGCCCTCACCACCGTCACCTTGTCTCCTCACCGGATGCCTCTCAGCGACAGCGTCGTCATCCTCCTCGCGCAGACCGAAGCGCTGTCCTTTGCCTGCGAGCGTTGTGGAGCATATGCTTCGTTATTGGCTTAGTCAATCAGAATAAGTGCAAACACTTCATCGCCTTCCTGCGGGGCCGGCGGGAGGAGTCGATCTTCAGGGAGGGGGCAGGTCCTCTGGAAGCTGATACTCTCCACCTCACGACAGACGTCCCCCTCTCACCTCCTCGAACACGGGAGAACCCGCGGTGAGCAGAGAGCTCCAGGCCTCCATCGCCCTTCGGCTGCACGAGTGCCTGCCACAGCTGCCCCGCGGCGAGCGGCTCGTCGCCCTGGCTCTCATCAACGACTTCCCGCTCGCCGGCCTGGGAAGCTTGGCCGAACTCGCGAAGAGAGGCGGCGTGAGCGAGGCGACTGTCCTGCGCCTCCTGGCGCGGATGGGGTTCGAGGGCTTCTCCGCCTTCAAGCGTGAGCTCCACCTCGAGCTCAGTGAGCGGACGAAGGGAGCCTCGCTCAAGGACTCTGTCGAGGCCGACCAGGATCTCGAGTCGCCAGAGGCGACGATCTCACGGGTCGCGGCGACCGTCGCAGAGACCGCCAGGAGCTTTCAGTCTGCCGAGTTCGAGCGCGCCGTCAGGCTCCTCGGCGATCCCCGCGTTCGGGTCCACGCGGTCGGGGGCTTCTACTCTCAGTCCGTCGCCTGGTACCTCCGCCTGCACCTCGGCGCGGTCAGGGCCCAGGTCGACTTCCTCCCCTACGCCTCCGCCGAGCTCGCGGAGTGCCTCTCGTCGGCGGGTAGGAGAGACGTCGTCGCCGCCTTCGACTTTCGCCGGTACTCGGCGTCGATCCTGGCGGCGTGTCGGCACGTCAAGGGGAGAGGCGGCAAAGTCGTCCTCTTCACCGACGAGTGGCTGTCGCCGGCCGTCCAGACCGCCGAGGCGGTCCTCGTCGCCCGTACGGAGTCGGTGAAAGGCTTCGACTCGCTCGCCGGCGTCGTCGCCCTCGTGGACGCGCTGCGGGCGAGTGTCTCGAAGATGAACGACTCAGTCGCTGCCGAGCGGGTGGAGGCGCTCGAGTCGCTCCGGGAGACCATCGGCCAGGTCCGGCGTGCCGGCGCGCGCCGCGAGGACGTGTGACAAGGTGATCCACGACAGTGCCTCTACGCGCAGGGCGAGGCTCGCGCGCGCCAGCCTCACCGCGACACGCACGGCCTCTCACGCCTGCATCCTCTGACGGCGAGGGGGCCGGGCGGCGCCTGCCGCCCGGCCCCCTCGCCGTCGGTATGGTCTGAGCGGCGCCCTCTCGCGCCGCCGCGACCTCGCGCGCGTCAGAGCCCGACGCGCGCCCTGAAGCGCTCGACCGAGTTGATCGGGATGTCGAGCAGCTTGCCGATGTTGAACTTGGCCTCGATCATGCCGGCCTCGGCCGGGTGCACGGCAGAGGTGCAGGCCAGGTTCCCGATCCCGTGGTCCTGCCTGATGGTCTCCATCGCGATCGGGTCGGAGAGATCGCGCGTCGAGCAGCCGAGCTTGCCGGCCACGTACTGCTTCGCGTCCTTCAACCGCATCCTGCGGGTCATCTGCATCCGAGCGACCAGGTCTCCGGCCGTCCGGTAACCGCCCATACCCGCGGCGTGCGCGTGCGCGCCCTCCATGCCCTGGGCGTCGCCGGTGCCCGCCTAGTAGCCGTCGATCTTGAGGATCTCGACGAAGGCCTTCGACGCCCTCGACGTCGCGTCGGCCGGCGGGTAGGCGCAGGTCGGCACGCCGCCGACGCCCATGCCCACGTTGACGTGGACGGGGATCTCGGCGATCTCCATGCAGGGCTTGACGATGGTGATGGCGCGGGCGATGTTCCAGGCCGTCGACTTGCCCGTGTTGATGTTGACGCAGGGCCCGAAGATGGAGGCCCCGGCCTTCTGCACGAGCTCGAGCTGCGCCTTGGGCCAGAGGCCGGCGAGGCGCTGCCCGTGATGGGTGACCTGGCCGTGCATGCCGATCACGAACTCGCCGGCCATGCCGATCTCGATGCCGAGGTCGGGGTACTTTGCGCGCAGCGTCTCGCAGGCCTCGAGCGCGGCGAGGAAGTCGCAGTCGCCGGCGGCGCCGGTCGTGTCCACGTCGATGCCGTCGGCGCCGGCCGCGACCAGGTGGTCGGCGACGAACTCGATGTCGTGGACCAGCGCCGTGGCCGCCTCCTCCTGCGACCGGCGCGCCTCGTCGATCTTGCCGAGGGGGAGCAGCTCGGACCAGTTCGGGTACGGCCCGTCCGGGGCGGAGTAGCGGCCCAGGTCGGGCATGGCGCCGTACTGCACCGGGTTGGTGAGCAGCATCTGTGCCATCTTCATCCACTGGGCCTCGTGGTGGACGTTGGTCTTGACGGCCTTGTAGGAGTAGTCGGTCTGCCAGAGCTCGACGATGTCGACCCCGACGACCTGCTCGTAGACCTGCAGGTCCATGCCGACGCTGCCCGTGTACTTGGTGCCGGTGCCGTCGTTCGACAGGACGACCTCGTCGCCGATGTCGACCGCCGTGAAGCGCGCCGACGAGGCGTAGATGTCGAGCAGGTGGTCGAGCTCGCCTTCAGTGAGCTCGGGGGTCTTGGCCTTCTTGGCGGCGAGCTGCGTGCCCGCCTCGAGATCGGCCTTGATCTCGGAGCGCGTCATCTCGACCAGCGAACCGTCGCCCATGCGAGTCGTGATCTTCTGCTCCATGCGCATCACCTCCGCCGCCTCGCGCGAGCCGGCGAGGCCGGGGTCCGAAGGAACGACTTCAGGATGGGCCGCGGCGAAGTGCGCCGGCGGCGCCGCGGCCTCCGCGGCCGCCGGGCAATGCTATCCCGCGGGCACGCCGAGCCGCCACCCGTCGCGGCCGTCGAGAGGCACTCTGAGCTGCTCTCGGTGCTGCACCCGCGCACGGCGCACCCGTGCTGCCCGACGGCTGGGCGCGCCGGCGCCTCCCGGCGGTGCGGGCTGGCGCGAGGGCGCGCGACGGCGGGGGCGGCGGGGCCCGGCTCCACCCGGCCCCGCCGCCCCCGTCGTCCGCCGGCCCTGCGGCCTCTCAGCCCAGCTTGCCCACGAGCCCGGCGAACTCCTCCGCCGTGAACGCGCGCAGCGTCTGCGTCGTCACGTTGCCCTGCATGCCCAGGCCCATGGCGACCATCGCCGCGGACTCGTCGTTCGGCCCGTCGGCGATCGCGACGTAGTCGTACGGACCCATGGTCACGTGGAAGCTCTCCACCTTGGCGCCGGTGGCCTCGGCCATCTTGATCCCCTGCTCGATCCGCGCCGGCGCGTCCTTGAGCTCGGCGAGCCCCTTGGCGGTCAGCTTCATGAGCATGACGTACTTCGGCATGGCACACCCCCATGGTGATGACGCCGCGCCTCTACTCCGCGGCACTCCCGCAGTCTTCCCGGGCGCGCCGCTCGGCAACTGACGGCGCCGTTGGCCCTGGCGCTCGGGCTGTCGCGACGAAGGCTTGGCCCACCGCGTGACGGGCGGCGCGACCAAGGAGGGTCCGCGAATCGGGGAGACGAGGTGCGCGCGGGGCCCCGCAACGGCCGGAGCTGCAGATCCCTGGACGACACACGGACGCGGAAGCCACAGGAAGCGCGCGCAGGAAGCGCGACAGGACTGAGTGGAGCCGGCGGACGGACTCGAACCGTCGACCTGCCGCTTACAAGGCGGCTGCTCTACCAGCTGAGCTACGCCGGCCCGCCGCGCGGTCAGTGTACATCGAAGCGGTCGGGCGGCGGCGCGCAGCGCGCGCCGCCGCCCGGCGTCGGCGCCTCTCGCGGCCCCGAGAGGCGGTGGGCGGCGGCCGGCCCCGTGGCCGCCGCCCGGCCCCAAAACCTCAGTCCGCGCGCAGGCGGCCGCCCACGGCCCGGGCGAAGTGCTCGACGCTCGGGATCGGCACGTCGAGCACCTCGGCGATCCTGAACTTCGCCGCCATCGCGACGGCGTCATCCATCGTCGTCACGTCCTGATGCGAGAGCCCCCCGAGACCCAGGTCGCGTCTCACGTCGAGCATCGTCACGGGGTCGGAGAGGCCGAAGACGTCGCAGTCGAGCCTGTCCGCCACGTACTGCTTGGCCTCCGGGAGCCTCAGGCGCTTCGTCATCTCCACGCGGGCGACCAGGTCTCCGGCCGTCCGCACGCCGCCCATGCCCGAGGCCACGCCGTGGGCGATGCCCTGGCTGTGGCAGTCGCCGGCGCCGATCTACAAACCGTCGAGACGCAGGAGGTCGACACAGGCGCGCGAGGCGCGCGACACGGCGTCGACCGGGATCACCGGGTGCATGGGCACGCCGCCCACGCCCATGCCGACGTTCATGTGCACGGGGACGGTGGCCGCCACCGTGCAGGGTTTCGTGATCGTCACTGCGCGCGCGGTGTTCCAGGCGACCGACTTGCCGGTGTTCACGTTGATCGCGGGGCCGAAGACCGAGACGCCGGCCTCCGCGGCGAGGCGCATCTGCGCCTCGGGCCAGAGGCCGGCGAGCCGCGTGCCGTGGAACTCGAGCTCGCCGTGCATGCCGAGCACGAACTCGCTCGCCATGCCGATCTGGATGCCCCACTCGGGGAACAGCGCACGAAGCCGCTCGACGGCCAGGAGCGAGGCGAGGAAGTCGGCGTCGCCGGCGGCGCCGGCGGTGTCGAGGTTGAGGCCGTCGGCGCCGGCCGCGTGCAGGCTCTCGCCGACGTGGACGATGTCCTCGACGGCGAGCGCGACGGCCTCCTCCTGTGCCGCGCGAGCGTCGTCGATACGCCCCTCGGGCAGCAGCGTCGACCAGTTGGGCACCGGCCCGTCGGGCTCGGTGTAGAGCCCCAGGTCGGGCATGGCGCCGTACTGGCAGGGGAGCGTGAGGAGCAGCTGCGCCCGGCGCATGGTCGCCTGCTCGAAGGGCAACAGGCCCTTGATCGGCTTGTAGGAGTAGTCCATGTGGTAGAGCTCGACGGTGTCGGTGCAGATGACCTGCTCGTAGTAGCGCAGGTCGTCGAGCCGCGACCCGATCTCCTGGCTGCCGACGCCGTCGGAGGAGAGGATCACCTCGTCGCCGAGATCGACGGCGCTGAAGCGCGCCGGAGAGGCGAAGATGTGGACGAGGTGGTCGACCTCGGCGTCGCCGAGGGGCGCCACCTTGGCGCGCTTCACCGCCGCCTCGACGCCGGCGACGACGTCGGCGCGAATCTCGCTCCTGGTCATGAAGGCGCACGAGCCGTCGCCCATGCGCGTCGGGATGCGCTCCTCCATCGGTCCCCCACGCTCGGATCCCGCGCCCGCCGCCGCGCGCCGCGAGGCCGGGTGGGCGCTCTCCTTCATCCGGCAGCCTACCGGCGTCTTCGGCGGCTGTCACCGGCGGATGCTTGGGCAAAGTTGGCGGCACCGGAGCACGAAGCTGCAGGGAGACGCCGAAGGGTCCGCCGCGACGGCGGGCCGGCGGGCGGACGGCCCGCCGCGACGGCGGGCGGGCGGTCCGCCGCGACGGCGGGCCGGTGGGCGGACGGCCCGCCGCGACGGCGGGCGGGCGGCCGGCTCGGGGCGTGCACGTGCGAGGGGGCGCACGTGCGGGGTGCCCGGGCCGGCGGCCGAGGCCGCCGGCCCAAGGCCCGGCCCGCCCGGGGCCAGGGCGGACCGAAGATAGGAGGTACCGGCACAAGGGCCGGCAGCGTGCTTCTTGGAGAGGGGAAGCAGCGCGCCGTGACAGTATCGTCGCCCTACGAAGGACTTCTTAAAGAAGTGTTAACTCCCGTGAAGGCGGCACCCAATATCGCCTGCCGCGTTCGTACAGTTTCAGTCAAGTTCGAGCGCGATTTGACCGTCGTGCTGGGCGTCCTGGAGGAGCTTCAGGAAGGCCGCCTCGTCGAGGACGGGCAGGCCGAGGTCACGCGCCTTGTCGAGCTTCGACCCGGGGGCCTCACCGGCCACGACGGCGGTCGTCGCCCGTGTGACCGAGCTGCCCACCCTGCCGCCGAGGGCCTCGATGCGCGCCTGCGCCTCGCCCCGTGTCAGGGTCTCGAGGCGCCCGGTGAGCACGTACGTCGCGCCGTCGAGCGGCCGCGCGGCGCTCTCGGCGGCTCGCTCCTGGGCGAAGCACAGCCCGTGGGCGCGCAGGGCGGCGATGGTCTGCCGATTGCGCTCGTCGTCGAGGTACTGGCGGACCGCCTCGGCCACCACCTGCCCGACGCCGGGCACGGCGGCGAGCGCCTCGGCCTCGGCCGCTTGCAGGGCGTCGACGTCGCCGAAGTGCGACGCCAGCGCCTCGGCCGTCACCGACCCGACGTGGCGCATGCCGAGGGCGAAGAGGACGCGCGCGAACGGCTGCCGCTTCGACGCCTCCAGCGCGGCGAGCACGTTCTCGGCGAGCTTGCCGGGGACGACGATCTCCTCGCCGTCGGGACCCTTGGCCTTACGGCTGAAGAGCGGCACGTCGACCAGCGCGCTCAGGGAGAGGTCGTAGAGGTCGGCCACGTTCTCGATCAGGCCGGCGGCGTGCAGCGCCGCGACCGCCTCCTCGCCCAGACCCTCGATGTCCATGGCGCCCTTGCTCACGAAGTGCTTGAGGCTCTCGACGATCTGCGCCGGGCAGGAGCGGTTGGGGCAGCGCACCGCGACCTCGCCGGTCTCGCGGACGACCTCGGCGCCGCACGACGGACAGAGGGCCGGCATGCGCCACTCGGGGAGGCCGGCGCGGTACTCGCCGCGCGACACGCGCCGGCCGTCGACCTCGACCTCCCCCCCGGTCACCGGCCCGACGACCTGCGGGATCACGTCGCCGGCGCGCTGCACGATCACGTCGTCGCCGGGGCGCAGGTCCTTGCGACGGATGTCGTCCTCGTTGTGGAGCGTCGCGCGCTCGACGGTCACGCCACCGACGCGGACCGGCTCGAGCACCGCGAAGGGCGTGAGCACGCCGGTGCGCCCGACGTTGACGTCGATCGCGAGGAGCCGCGTCGTCGCCGTGGTCGGGGCGAACTTGAAGGCGATGGCCCAGCGCGGGTCGTGGGCCACCGCGCCGAGGGCCGCCTGCAGCCTGTAGGCGTCGACCTTGACGACCGCGCCGTCGATGTCGTAGTCGAGCTCGGCGCGGCGCTCCTCCCAGCGCCGGCAGGCCCCGGCGGCGGCCTCGATCGAGGGCGCCGTCTCGATGAACGGGTTCACGCGGAAGCCTTGGGCGCGCAGCCACTCCAGCGCCTCGCCGTGCGCGCCCAGCTCGAGCCCTTCGCGGTAGCCGATGCCGTAGCACCACAGGTCGAGCGGGCGCGAGGCGGCGAGCGCCGGGTCGAGCTGGCGGATGGAGCCCGCCGCCGCGTTGCGCGGGTTGGCGAACGTCGCAAGGCCCTGCAGCGTGCGCTCCTCGTTGAGCCGCGCGAAGGACGAGAGCGGCAGGTAGACCTCGCCGCGGACCTCGACGACCGGCGGGGGCGCCTCGCCGAAGAGCCGCAGCGGCAGCGAGCCGATCGTGCGCAGGTTCGCGGTGACGTCCTCCCCCACGACCCCGTTGCCGCGCGTCGCGCCGACCGTGAACAGCCCGTCGCGATACGTCAGCGAGATGGCGAGACCATCGATCTTGGGCTCGACGACGTAGCGCACGTCGTCGTCGAGCCCGGCCGCCTCGAGCAGGCGCCGGTTGCGCGCGTCCCAGGCGAGCAGCTCGTCCTCGTTGCGCGCGTTGGCGAGCGAGAGCATCGGCTCGAGGTGGCGCACCTCGGCGAAGCGCTCGAGCGGCTCGCCGCCGACCCGCTGGGTCGGCGAGTCGGGCGTGCGCAACTCGGGGTGCGCCGCCTCGAGCCCCTGCAGCTCGCGCATGAGCTCGTCGTACTCGGCGTCGTCGATCTCGGGGGCGTCGAGGACGTAGTAGAGGTACGAATGACGGTTGAGCTCGGCGCGGAGCTCGGCGGCGCGAACGGCGTCGGGCGCGCTCACCGCTCCGCCCCCTCCGCGGGGCCGGCGGGCCCCGCCGGCGCCGTGCCGTCGAGACAGAGGGCGAGCAGCTCGGCGGTCGTCTCGACGTAGAAGTCGGGCCCCGAGGCGAGCAGCGCCGGGCGGCCGAAGACGCCCCAGGCGACGGCGACCGTCGCCGTGCCGGCGGCGCGCCCCGCCGCGATGTCGACCGGGCTGTCGCCCACGTAGATCGGACCGCGGGGCGCGCCGCCGGGGTCTCCGGCCGGCTGCGCCGCGGAGGCGCCCGGCACCTCGCTCGTGCCCGGCGACGGCCGGGCGCCCCCGAGGCGCTCGAGGCAGAGCAGGAGCGGCCCGGGCGCGGGTTTGTGCTCGTCGCTGTCGCTCGCCGTGACGACGGCGTCGAAGAACTCGCCGACCCGCACGGCGCGGAAGGCCATCTCCGTGGTGTCGCGGCTCTTCGAGGTGACGATGCCCAGGCGCCGCCCCGCCGCGCGCAGGGCCTCGAGCAGCTCGCGCATGCCCTCGTAGCCGCGCACGAGCTCGTCGTGGCGCCGGTGGTTGTACTCGCGGTAGACGTCGTAGAGCTCCTGCGCGCGCTCCGGCGAGAGACGGCGCATCTGCGTCATGAGGGGCTGCCCGACGCCGGCGAGGAGCTGCTCGTCGGGCAGGTCGAGCCCGAGCACGGTGCGCACCGTGTGGCGGAAGGACGCACGGATGAGCTCGACCGTGTCGACGACCGTGCCGTCGAGGTCGAAGACGACCGGGTCGTACCCCCTGCCGGACCCGGGCGCGGCGGAGTGGCGGCCGGCGCCGCCGGAGGCGGCCGGCTCGTGACAGTTGACGCCGCCCGGATCGGTCACGTCGCTCCTCAGGCCTGGGTGAGGTCGACGTCGAGCTCCCACGCCGCGAGCAGCTCGAGCGCCGCCGCGCCGAAGAGCTCGTACGTCAACGGGGTGATGCTCACCTGCCCGGCGGCGACGGCCTCGAAGTCGGTCGGCGCCCAGTGCTCGGCGGGCACCCGGTCGCACGGCACGTCGTAGTCCTTCTCGACCTCGTGACCGCCGACGACGGTCGCCACCCGCAGGCGGTCGTGGCAGCTCGCCCCACCGAGACGCGTCACGCGGCGGGCGCCGATCGCAGCCGCCGGCCGGTCGGGCAGGTTGATGTTGAGCGCGGTCGCCTCGGGCAGCCCTTGCTCGAGCGCCCGGGCGACCATCTCGCGCAGCAGCGGCGCGCTCTCGTCGAGCCACCGCGGCGTGCGCGACTCGACCGAGAAGGCGAGCCCGGGCAGGCCGCGCACCACGGCCTCGAGCGCGGCCGCGACGGTGCCCGAGTAGGCCACGTCGACGCCCATGTTGCCGCCGAGATTGACGCCGGAGACGACCAGGTCGGGGGGCGGCCCGCACACGCCGACGAGACCGAGACGCACGCAGTCGGAGGGCATGCCGTCGACGGCGTAGCCCTCCCAGCCGTCGCCGAACGTGACGGGGCGCGGATGCAGCGGACGGTCGATCGTGATGCTCCGCGCCACCGCGCTCTTGTTGGCGTCGGGAGCGATGGTGACCACGTCGCCCACACCCTCGAGGGCGCGGCGCGCCACGGCGATGCCCTGGGCGTGGATGCCGTCGTCGTTGGTCAGCAGGATGCGCGTCATGTCCGTCGATTGTACCCGAGCGAGACGACGCTCCCGTCGTGCCCCGCGCAGGGTTGGCCCGGACCCCGTCGTACACAGGAGCGACGAGCCAAGGAGCGTGATGGCCCAGCGAAGTCCGGTCCCCGTCGACGCCCGCGAGCCGCGCTTCACGGCGCGTCGCGCGGCGCTGCTCGGCACGACCCTGGCCCTCGCCTCGGCCCTGGTCGCCGTCACCGGCGTCGAGTACCTCTGGCCCCTCGCCGTCTTCCCGCTCGTCCTGGCCGCCGTCTTCTTCTTCGAGCTCGGCGGCCTGATCGTCACCGCCTGGGCCGGCAACGTCCTCGTCCTCTACCACAGCTTCGTCGCGCCGGCCTCGCCGGCGGCGGTCCGCGACGCCCTCGTCGGCAGCGCCATGTTCTTCGCCGCCGCCCTCCTGCTCGGCGCCGTCCAGCGCCGCCAGCACCGCCGGCGGTGCGTCCTCGCCGCCTCGTCGCTGACCGACCGGCTGACGGGCCTCTACAACTACGCCACCTTCGTCGACGCGCTGCACAACGAGGCGCGCAAGGCCGACCGCTACGGCGGCGACCTCACCCTGCTGATGCTCGACCTCGACCACTTCAAGCGCTTCAACGACCGTCACGGCCACGAGGCCGGCAACGAGCTCCTGCGCGGCGTCGGCGCGCTGCTGCGCGCCTCGGTGCGCGAGGCCGACCTCGCGGCCCGCTACGGCGGTGAGGAGTTCGCCGTGCTGATCCGCGGCGACGAGCGGCAGGGCCGCGAGCTCGCCGAGCGGCTGCGCCACTCCGTCGAGCGCACGGGCGTCGACCTGCGTCACGGCACGGACACGGGCGTCACGGTCTCGGTCGGGGTCGCCGGCGCGCGACGGCCGGTCGACGAGGCCGCGCTCGTCGAGCGCGCCGACCAGGCGCTCTACGCGGCCAAGGCGCGCGGCCGCAACCGCGTCGTGGTCGCGACCGGCGTCCCCGCCGGCGACGAGGCGGCCGCGGCGGCGCTCAGCGCCTGACGCGCCGCGGCCGGTTCAGCCCTCGAAGCTCGCCTTGGGCAGGCGCGTGTCGGCGCGGCCGAAGAGCTCGCCGCTCATGAGCTCCACCCCGGCGCGGCGCAGGGCCTCCGCCTGCTCGGCCGTCCTGACGCCCGGCGCGACGAGCTGCGCCCCGTGCCGCGCCGCGAAGCGCACGAGCAGCTGGATGGTCTCGACCGGCGTGATGCCCTCGGTCACGTTGCCGACCAGCACCGGGTCGAGGATCACGTAGTCGGGCGCGGCTTCGCGCACGAGCTCGAGCGAGGCGAAGTGCGCCCCGAGACCCGAGAGCCCGAGCTGGAAGCCGAGCTCGCGGAGGTTGGCGAGCGTGCGCATGAGCGAGACGGTGTTGACGACGAGCTCGGCGGCGTCGAGCTCGAAGACGACGTGCTGCGGCACGAGCGCCCTGTTGAGCGAGTAGAACTCGCTGAGGGCGACGACCCCGGCGTTGGGCAGCTCGACGGAGGCGCAGGCGAGGAACAGGAGGTCGTCGGGCCGCAGGCCCTGGGCGGCACGGACCGTGGTCGCCCGCGCCGCGATGCCGTAGGAGTCGAGGAGGACCGAGCGCCGGGCCACGTCGAGGAGCACGTCGGGCAGGCGGAGCGGTGAGTAGAACGGCCCGCGCACGCTGCTCCGGTAGCCGATCACCGCGCGGGCCTCGGGGTCGACGACGGGCTCGAAGAGCGGCTCGAGCTCGTCGTGGTCGATGCAGTCGGCGAGCGCCTTCTCGAGCTCCTCGTCGTAGACCTGGGACTGGTTCTCGGCGGCCTCCATGGCGAGGGCGACGCCGCGCTGCAGGTTCTGCTCGAAGGTCAGCGCGGCGTCGGCGGCCACGCTGGCGGCGCCGACCGACGGGTGCACGCGGTCGAAGACGCCCGGCGCGAGGTCGTTGAGGAGGAGGGACTGCAGGCGCTCGTACACGCGCCGTGACACCGCCGCGAGCTCGTCGTCGGAGATCGTGTCGCCGGAGCGCGGCGGCGAGAGGAGCACGACGAAGGCGTTGTCGGAGAGCGTGAAGTCGGCGACGACGTCGAGCCGCCGCAGGGTGCTGCCGACCATGCCGCTGAGGCTCTCGGCGACGGCGTCGAGGATGTCGCCGACGATGCTCCAGCCGAAGATCGACTCGAGGCTCCCGTAGCGGTCGAGGCGCACGTAGATGATGGCCACGCGCCCACGGCGCTCGAGCTCGAGTCGGATCGCGTCGGCGACGGCGTTGAGGGAAGGGAGCGGCGACGTGCCGTCGCTGACCAGGCTCCTCAGCGTGATGCGGGCGCGACGCAGGTTGTCCTCGGACGGCCCCACGACTGCCTCTCGCCGCCGTCAGCCGGCGGGTTGCTTCTCCTTCTTGCGCCCCGCCTCGGAGGAGCCGGAGGCGGCGCCGTCGCCCTTGGCGGCGGATGCGGCGGCCTTGCCGGCCGCCTCGCCGCCGCCGGACTCGCCGGCGCCCTTGTCGGCCTCGCCCTCGCTCTTGCCCGCGCGGCGGGCGCCGGAGCGGCCGTAGTCGGTGGTGTAGAAGCCCGAGCCCTTGAAGTGGATGGCCACCGGGTAGAGCACCTTGCGCACCGGCGACCCGCACGCCTCGCAGGTCTCGAGAGGCGGGTCGGACATCTTCTGGAAGATCTCGTAGGTCGCGCCGCAGGCGTCGCAGCGGTATTCGTACGTCGGCACAGTCGCTCCCGTCGCCTCGCTCAGAAAGAGAAGTCTAGCACAGCGGCAGGCTCGAGCAGGGCCGCGCGCGGGCGGCCGGGGGACCGCCGGCGCACGGCACGCGGGACGGCGGGCGGCCGGGAGGCCGCCGACTCACGGCACACGGGACGGCAGGCGGCCGGGGGGCCGCCGGCTCACAGTGCACGGGACGGCAGGCGGCCGGCGGGCCGCCGGCTCACGGGGCGAAAGGCGGCAGGTGACCGGCGACCAGGAGGTCCGGCTCGAAGGCGCGCAGGCGACGCCAGGCGGCGAGCCGCGCGGGGGCGTCCTCGCCCTCCCCCGGGTCCATGGCGAGGAAGGGCGCCGCCTGCGGCCCCACGGTGTCGCCGCAGAGCACGGTCGTGCCGGCCGGCGTGCGACAGCAGAGGGCGATGGACCCCGGGGTGTGCGCGGGCGTCAGCGCCCAGCGCAGGCCCGGGGCGAGCTCGCCCTCCTCCCCCTCGAGAAGCCGCAGCCGATGCTGCTCGAGCACGCCGCTCACGGCCGCCCAGTGCCGGCCGCCCGTCTCGCGCTCGTGCAGCACGACGGGCAGCTCGGGCGGGAAGTCGACGAGCGCGTCGGCGTGGTCGTCGTGCGCGTGCGTCAGCGCGACCATGTCGAGGTCGCCCGGGTCCAGGCCACGTGCCGCCAGCGCCCGGAGCACCGGCTCGTTCTGCAGCTGGAGGCCGGGGTCGACGAGGACGGTGCGCGGGCCGCGGAGCAGCACCGTGTTGGGGAACGTCGTCATGCCCACCACCGGCCGCTCGGCGCGCAGGCGCGCGTAGGCGGCCGCCGCCTCGGGCGAACGATGCTCGGGCAGCACCTCGACGCGCGTGCCCTCGACGCTGAAGACGAAGCGCGCGGTCGGGATCAGCAGGTCGAGCTCGTAGAGCTCCCCGTCGCGCGGCCGGCTCGTCATCGGGCCCCGCCCACGCTCAGCCCCGCGGGGTCTCGGCGCCCTCCGCCGCGGCCGCCCGGTCCTCCTCGTCGCGCGCGTAGATGAAGTCGACCTTCTCGAGGTTCAGCACGACGAACGGCGCCGTGTCGATGATCTCGTTGCGCTCGCGGCTGTAGATGCGCACGTCCGCGAGGGTCATCTTGGAGTCGGAGAAGGCGCGGATGTAGTCGGACGCGCGCCGGGACGAGGCCCGCTGACCGTTTCG
>Ga0209164_1002502_pt1 | contig 19454 bp, 17 predicted proteins | sample MTBNYHSulfiMetaG_FD_187458 | JGI IMG/M metagenome (GOLD analysis project Ga0209164, IMG submission 187458) | Enrichment culture microbial communities from rom New York Harbor, USA that are MTBE-degrading - MTBE-NYH (New York Harbor Sulfidogenic)... | ecosystem: Environmental > Aquatic > Marine >...
CGTGCTCTACGAGATGCTGAGCGGGGACGCCCCCTACCTGGCGTCCACGCCCCAGGCCATGCTGGCGAAAAAGCTGAGCGAACCGGTGCCGCGGATCTCGGTGGTGCGGGAGGCGGTGCCGACGGGGGTGGAGGCCGCGCTGGCGAAAGCCCTGGCCCGGGTCCCGGCGGACCGGTACCGAACGGCGGAGGAGTTCGGGGCGGCGCTGGAGCGGGCGGCTTCCGGAGCGCCAGCCCAGGCGAAGACCCGCTGGGGCCGTACCAGGGCGGTGGTGTACGCCGGGACGGTGGTGCTGGGGCTGGTGACGGTGGGGGTCATCGCATCGGATTGGGGATCGGGCGGGTCAGAGCTGGGAGAAGACACCCGGCCAGGGATCGCGGTGCTCCCGTGCGAGAACCTCAGCGCCAGGACCGAGGACGCCCAGTACGCGGACGCGCTGCACAACCAGATCCTCACCAAGCTCCAGATGGTCTCGGGCATCGTTCCCACGGGGCTGACCTCCGTGATGACGTACCGGGACCATCCTGCTCCCCCCGCACGCATCGCCGAGGAGCTGGACGTCGCCTACCTGGGAGAGTGCAGCGTCCAGAAGGAAGAGAATCGCGTCCAGGTGGCCTTCCGCCTCGTGGAGGCCCGCTCCGGCCGGCAGATCTGGGCCGAGTTGTTCGATGCCGTGATGGAGGTGGGCGGTATCATCGACATGCAGTCGGAGATCGCGCTGAAGGTCGTGGACGGCGTGGGCGCCCGGGTGACCACGGAGGAGCAGACCCGCATCGAGGCGAGGCCCACTGAGAGCCTGGACGCTTATGAACTGTACATGATCGGAATGAACCGCTTCGACCAGCTCACCGCGGAGAAGCTCGCAGAAGCTATTGACTACTTCGAAGCTTCCATCCGTGAGGATTCCACGTTCGCATTGGCCTACGCGGGCATGGGAGCGGCACTGGTCATCCTACCCAGGCACGACTTGACCCGGCAGCCCCTCGAAGTCATGGAGCAGGCCAGAGCGGCGGTAACCCGGGCACTGGATCTGGACCCTTCTGCAGGAAAGGTCCATGCCGCCGTAGGCCTCTATCTGTACTCCCTCGCGTGGGCTTGGCTCGATGCCGAACAGCATTTCATAGAGGCGCTGCGCCTAGACCCTGGGGACATACACACGCACGTATGGTACGGAGGGTTCCTGTCGGCACTGGGCCGAGTGGAGGAAGGCGCCCATGAGGCCAAGCTCGTGCTGGCCATGGATCCCAAGGCCAGCGGAAGGCTAGGGGCCCAGGCGGCTCGACTCTGGTGGGCCCGGCGTGTGGACGAGGCCCGGGAGATACTCGAGCGAGCCATCCGAGTCCAGCCGCCGGCCCCGGCGGCCCTCCAATTCCTGGCTTTCAGCTATGCCCGGGAGGAGCCGAAGGACCCCGCGATAGCGAAGGACCTGATGTCAAGGTTCCTTGCATCATTCCGTTTTCCCTACCCGGAACGAACGGCGACCCTGGTTGAAGCGCTCGGAGGAGATGCGGATCTTCAGGAGGTTGCGACGGCAGTCCTGGACGCCATCGCCGCCTCGACGGTTCTGAGTCGCGTGGACTTCTTCCTGGAGTACGCTGCGATCGCACCCGCCGACGTGTTCTTCGATGTCCTGGAGGAAGCGGTTCGCGTCAGGCATTCATTGGTACCGTGGATACCGATCCAGACCAGCATCACGAATCCTGAGCGCCTCGACGACCCCCGCTGGACGGACTTCATGAAGACGATCAACCACCCCGGCCTCGAGCCTTTCTGATGGACGCCGAGGAGCGCCTCAGCAGGGCCCTGGCCAACCGCTACCGCATTGAGCGCCCGATCGGTCGCGGCCGCATGGCCACGGTCGATGCCCCGCGGACCGTCCGCCCACCGTTAGGCCGTGGTCCGGAAGCCGTAGGTCGAACGAGAGGATCCGCGTGAAGACCCTTTTACTGGCACTCCTCCCGGGCCTCTTGGCCCTCTCCTGGCAAGCGCCGGGTCGTGACGGGTGGAACCGAGGAGGGCAGATGACCACGATCACGGCCTGTTCCCGCATCGTGGCCGGCATGGCCGCAACCCGTCCGGAGCTCCCACCGGACCTCATTCTCGGCAGAGAGCCGCCGACGGAGGAGGCGCTCGACGTGGGCCGCTACTTCGAGGTCCTCACCCACCTGTCCATGCAAGAAGGGTATACGCTGCGCTGGGTCTACCGGGACGACAAACTCGGCGGCTTCCCGGTCCTCTACGCGCTTCCCGCCGGACAGGAGCCCTTCGCCTCCCTGGCGGAGGTGCCTGCGGGCGTCGAGTTGCCCAGTCCCTTCGAGCACCTCCGAGCCGACGGGACCGAACGCTCCTTCTTCGAGCTCGTCGTGTTCCGGATCATGGCCGGCCAGTTCTTCCTGGTCTGGCATGCCGCCTACAACGATGCGCAGATCGTCTGCGATGCGGACGCGGCCCAGGCGATCGTGGAGAGCGTCAACGCGGGGGGCTTCGGCAGGGCGCTGGACGCCGCGCAGCGGGCGCAGGTGCGCGCCATGACGGCCATCGAGCCGCGGGTGAGGTTGACCGCCACGAGCGCCATCGTGGAGATGGTCGTCTTCAGCAAGTGGGGCGGGTTCTCCCGGCACACCTACACCGTTCGCCGATCCTCTCCGCACAGGATCGAGGTGCAGATGGAGACCCTGGTCCGGTACGACTGCGGGATCCTGTTCTGAGTGTGGAAGCACCACCGCGAGGCGTCCATGGCGCGGGCCATGAGCAGTCGAGCCGCAGGCCGGCCCTCGTGCTATCCCCCGCCTCCTACAACAAGAAGACGGGCCTGGCGCTTCTTTGCCCCGTCACAATCCCAGCAACACCTCTGCCGGGATGCCCAGGCGCCGGTGCAGCGCCTCGACCTGCGCCTTGGAGAGACTCCGTCTTCCGGAAAAGAACTCGGAGACGCGGCTCCTCCCTCCCATGAGCTCCGAGAGCTCAGACCGGCTCATCCCCTTCTGCTGGAGCATGAACTCCACGGCCTCCTGAGGGGTGACGCTCGCCGGCGGCTCATGCTCCTCCTCGTAGGCCTGAGCCAGGAGCGAGAGGAGCTCCAGGCGGTCATGGGCCTCCGACTCCGGCTCCGGATCCTCGTCCAGCAAGGCCTCGATCTCCCGGATGGCCGCCTCGTAGTCGGCCTCGCTCTTCAGCACGCGGGGCCGCGAACGGTCCAGTACCGTCTTCATGATGCCTCCTTCTCTTTGGCCGGACGCCTCATATCCGGCCTTCCAGACTCCGCCAGTCATATTCTGCGTGGGTGAGGACCTCGCGGACGTACACCGTGCCCAGGTCATACCTCATGTCCACTACAAGGCGGTAGCGATTCCGGCCAATGTTGAACACCGTCCGCCGTGCGCCAAGGAAGCTCGCCGAAGGGAAGTCCCTACGGACTTCGTGCGGGCTCCCGTACTTCTTCCACCGCATGACGGCGAACCAGGCCTTTAACGGCGCCTCGGCGTCGGCATGCCGTTCCCAGAACTCCCGCAGTCGTCGGCGCGAGATGACCCTCACCTTCCGGCGTTCCTCTCCTTGTTCCCAATGCGGGAATCCTCGTTCCCAATCTTGTAACCCGAATGTACCCCGTCAAGGTTCCCGCAATCGGGGCACTGATCTTGATCGACGATCGGGCCACTCCCTGGGCCGGAACATGGCAGGAGGGGACGCGACCAAATCAGCGCTCGCGCGAAGGCCAGATGAGAGAAGGGGTGCCCCCCTTCCCGGAGGGCACCCCAAAGGTGGAGGACGGGGCAGAGACTCGTCGCGCGACAGGTCCTACCAGATCACGCCCCGGAATTGGTACACAGGCACCCCTGGATTCGCCTCGTTCGTGGAGAAGGCCTTGAGCCGCTTTCCTGCGAAGTCGCCCGTCCCGAGACACCCGGAGGTCACCCCGTGCTGGACAATCGCCGTGCTGAGGTCCTCGATCTTGAAGGAGTTGTTGCACTCGAAGGTGCCCACGCCCACTGCTGAAGCCTCGATGACGAAGAGCGCAGGGAGGGCACGAGACCTGCCCATACCCGTCTTGGGGTTCAGATTGTAATCCCCTTGAAAGTACCAGTACCCCTCGAGGTCGCCCTCCATCCCGAACTCGTTGATCACTTGCTTGACGTGGATCACTCCGCTGGGCGTGACGCGAATCTCCCCCGGTTCAACCGTCCCAAGGAAGGTTGCTGTGGCCACAAACTCCCATCCGCCGGGCACCTTCGTCCCCGGCGCGTCGGCCAACAGGACGAGATCAGGGGAATCCTCCGGCACCGGTTGGAGCATGCCGGCGTCGGCGCAGGCAGCCGCCAGCACGAGCAGCGATAGAGCTATGAGCGTTCTCATGGTTCATTCTCCTTGCTGATGCAGTGTTAGGACGTACGCCCCCCCGGCGGAGGGGGGCGGCTCCCAGCCGTGAGCGGCTCCCCCCCGCTCCGGCGATCTCATGTCACTTGCTCGAGCCCACCGAGGAGATCCAACCCTCCATGGCAAAGGTCCCTCCGAACAGGTGATCCCCCCAGAGATGGTAGGTTCCCTCAGCCGTCAGGAACCGGCCCGTCCCTCCCACGATGGGCGCAGGCCAGATCTCGAAGCTCAGGTCGGGATGGACCAGCAGCACGGTTCCGTCGCCTGCGGCTGAGCCGCGGGCGTAGAGGAGATCTCCATTCGCCGCCACCATCCTTTGCGAGTGCAGCAACAGGACATACGACCCGTCTGGCTGAATTACGAGGCAGTTTGTCGCTGAGCCCGTCACGCGCCCCATGTGTGTGCTGGTACCCTCCCATTCCAGGTATCGGGACGCCGCCTCGGGATAGGGCTCGCAGGGGCTTGGGTCTCCAGTGGGCGTCGGCCACCACGTGCCCTTCATCTTGAGCGGCACCATCTTCACGACGTTGTTCCCACCCCCTGGCGCCTGGGCCACCAGCAGCTCAGGCCCCTCCTCCAGTTCCGGCTGAACGGGCGTGGCATCCTGGCAGGCCAAGACCAAGAGCGCGAGCGATACGATGACAAGCGTCCTCATGAGATCCTCCTTGGGCGAACGTGGATGCAGGACGAGGAAGGCACCCGCCCAACCGAGGCCGGAGGCAACCCTCGTGCGCGGGTGACCCCTGTGGCCGGCCGGTGCCTGCGCCGGTGCATACCCTGTCCAAGACGCGTGACGTAGTTGTATTATGGCAGGAAGGAATCTCCCAGCTATCGTCTGATCATCGTCTGAGGATCGTCTGTCGGACCCGTTGCCCGGAGCGGCGCCGTGGTCTCCCTCTGTCTGCTGGGGAACCCGAGAGTGGAAGGGCCGTCAGGCCCGGTGACCGGCCACGCCACGCAACGGCGCCCGATGGCACTCCTGGCCCTGCTGGCCACCGCCGGCAGGGCCGGCTGGAGCCGCGACAAGCTCGTGGCGCTCCTGTGGCCTGAGAGCCCGCCGGGCTCGGCCCGCCACTCCCTGGCCGACACGGTCTACCGCCTGCGCAAGGCCCTGGGGGAGGGCAGCATCCTGGGCGAGGGTGAGACCCTTCGCCTGAACCCGGAGGTCATCCACACCGACGTCCATGCCTTCGAGGCCTCGTTGGTGGAAGGAAGGCAGGAAGATGCGGCCAGCCTGTACGGCGGCGCCTTCCTGGACGGTTTTCACCTGGCCGAGTCCCACGAGTTCGAGGATTGGAGGGAGGGGGAAGCGCGCCGCCTGCGGGGCCGGTTCGAAAGTGCGTTGGAGGAGATGGCCCATCGGGCCGAGGCGACAGGGGACTGGCAAAGGGCAGGGGCTCACTGGGCACGGCTCGCAGGGGACGACCCGTTCAACACCCGTTTCGTCCTGGGATGGATGCGCGCCCTGGCCGGGAGTGGAGACACGGGAAACGCCATCCGCCTCGGGGAGGAGCACATCCGGCGGCTGCGAAGCGAGCTGCAGGCCGAGCCCACCTCACAGCTCCTGGCCCTCCTGGAAGGGCTGAGGACCGGCGCGCTCGCTCCCCCCTCCCCCACCCCACCTCCCGAACCCACGGGATGCCCCCAGGACCTGCCTTTCCGCGGGGAGGCGCCGGAACCAGGCCCTCGGGCCGGGCCGGCGTTCGTGGGACGGGAGCGGGAGCTGGCACGGCTGGGTACCTTCCTGGACCGGGCGCTGGCGGGCGAGGGGTGCGTGGCCTTCGTCACCGGCGACGCCGGGACGGGGAAGACCGCTCTGGCCGTGGAATTCTGCCGGCGATCGCTGTCGGCCCACCCCGAGCTGGTGGTAGCCCGGGGGAACGGCAACGCCCACACGGGGCCGGGTGATCCCTACCTGCCTTTCCGCGAGATTCTGGCTCTTCTCACCGGGGACGTGGAGGCCCGCTACGTGGCGGGTTCCCTCCCCCGCGACCCGGCGCTCCGGCTCTGGAACCTGATCCCGGTTTCCGTGGGGGCGCTCCTGGACGTGGGCCCCGACCTGGTGGACACCTTCCTGCACCGGGCGCGGGTGTATGCGCGGGTCTCGGCGTTCGCCCAGCGCCACGCCGGCCCCGGCGGAGCGTGGGCATCCCTGCCGAGAGACCCCCCGGCCCAGGGGCATCCACCACAGCAGCCGGCCCTCTTCCTCCAGTTCGTCCGGACGCTCCAGGCCGTGGCCAGGGCACGTCCGCTCCTGCTGGTGCTGGACGACCTCCAGTGGGCCGACGCCGGCTCGCTGGACCTCCTCTTCCAGCTTGGGCGCGCCCTGGAGGGGAGCCGGATCCTCGTGCTGGGTTTCTACCGCCCCCTCGAGGTGGCCCTGGGCCGGGAGGGTAGACGCCACACCCTGGAGTCGGTGGTCAACGAGATGAGGCGCACCTTCGGCGACGTTGAGGTGGCGCTGGGGGAGGGAGGCGACCGGGCTCTCCTCGACGCCCTGGTGGACGCCGAGCCCAACGAACTGGGGGAGGCGTTCCGCACAACGCTCTTCCGGCAGACCGGGGGCAATGCCCTCTTCACGGTAGAACTGCTGGGGGCCATGCGGGAGAAGGGTGCCCTGGCGCGGGACGCCGCGGGCCGGTGGAGGGAAGGGCCGTCCCTGCGGTGGGACATCCTACCGGCGCGGGTGGAGGCGGTGATCGCCGAGCGCCTGGCCCGTCTGCCGCGACCGCTGCAACGAGCCCTGGCCGTGGCCTCGGTGGACGGGGAGCTCTTCTGCCTGGAAGCGGTGGCGGCGGCGCTCGGGGTTGGCGCGGACGAGCTGTTGGCCACCATGACGGAAGAGGCGGAGAAGGTCCACCGGCTCGTGCGGGTCCTGGGGATCCGCCGGCTGGACCATGGTCGCCAGACCACCTACCGGTTCAACCACATCCTCTTCCAGCGGTTCCTCTACGGACGCCTGGGCCAGGTGGAGCGCGCCGAGGCGCACCAGCGGCTGGGAGAGGCGTGGGAGGCCCTGGGCAGCCAGGAGAGGGACGACATCTCCCTCCAGTTGGCCAGGCATTTCCGGGAGGCCGGGGCCTTCTCGAAGGCGGTGGACTACCTGCGCCAGGCGGGAGAGGGCGCGAAGCGGACCGGCGCGTACAAGGAGTGCACCGGAGCGTGGAGGGAGGCGCTTCGCCTCCTCGAGAGCCTGCCGGGCTCACGGTCCCGCGACCGGATGGAGATGGATCTCCTGCTCGACCTCTGCCACGAATGGTGGGGTGAATTCCTCGAACCGGAAGAGATGGAGCGCTACCTCGCACGGGCTCACGCACTGGCCACCAGGCTCGAAGACCGTGCCCACCTTTTCTCGGCGCTCCTGGCGGCCTTCGTCCGCTCCCATTTTCTGGGCGAGCAGGACCGGTGCCGGACCTACCTCGACCAGGCCGAGCCCTGGGTCGCGGGCTCGGTAAACGCGGAAGAGGCGTTCCTCTTCCGCCATTACCGGGCACTCAACTCCCTGAACCGGGCCCGGTTTGCCGAGGCCCTACAGAACAGCGTTCATGCCGAGAGCCTTTACGAGCCAGAGATGCTCCGCTCCTCCTCGTGGTGCGGGCACCCGGGATGGCTCCCGGTCCTCCATGCCTTGAGAGGTATCATCTATTGCTGCCTGGGATACGCCGAGAGGGCTTACGCCTCTTTGGAGAAGGCCAGGGTTCTGGCGTGTGCGGAGGACGCCATCACCTGGCTCCACATCCACTACTATGAGGCCATTGTAGACTGGTTCAGCGGGAATGGGCCGGGGGCCGAGGTCGGCGCCGAGGCTACTCGCGCGCTGGCGGCCGAGGTGGGTGCCTCCGCCTGGGAAGCGTTCGCTGCCGTCATCCGGGGCTGGGCACTGGCCGAGAGGGGATCGGTGGACGACGGCGTGCGGGCCATCCGCACGGCCCTGGGCCAGCTCGACCGTCAAGGCTGGATGGTGTGGAGGCCCTACGTGGAAGCTACCCTCGCCGATGCCCTCCGCAGAGTCGGCCAGGCCGAGGAGGGACTGGAGATGCTGGACCGGGGGCTCGCCACCATCGAGCGCACCGGGGAACGCATCCATGAACCGGAGGTGAACCGCATCCGGGGGGAGGTCCTCCTGGCCCCGCCCGTCCCGGACGAAGAGGGCGCCGAGGGAGCCTTCCGGCGGGCCCGCGATGTTGCCCGGGCCCAGGAGGCACGGCTCTTCGAGCTGCGCGCCACCGTCAGCATCGCCCGCCTCCTCCACGCCCAGGGCCGAAGCGCCGAAGCCCTTCTTCTCCTCCGCGAGACATACGACTGGTTCACGGAGGGGTTCGACACCCGGGACCTCAGGGAGGCGGCCGACCTCCTGGAGGTGCTGGAGGCGGGCTCCTGAAGAGGCCCGAACCTCTCACCCCCACGTGGAGACCGCACCCGCCTCCAAACCCCCGACCAGCGACCCGCAGATGCCTCGCCGGGCCGACCCCCCCCAGGAACACAGAGGGAGCCGGGACGGCCCAGCGGGTCCTCCGTGCGGTGCTCGGGGTCTGGACGGACACGGCGGACCCGGGAGGTCGAGAGGGGCGGCATGCGGCTTCTCGACCTCACGCAGGGTCCATCGGGGTGCAGGCCACCCCGGCACGGGCACAGGAAGCTGTCCGGAAGGGGGACCTGGACATCGACGATCGGAGCGCCGCGCTGGAGATGGCCGCCGGCGCCCGATTCTACCTCGGGGACCGGAGGCGGGTATCGGTACGGGCCGACGCCCTGTGGACGCGGGCCGGAGTATTCGAAGGGTGGTCCACCCACACGAGCGTTTCCCTGGGCGTGGCCTACCGGATCGGGCCGGATTCGACGATGAGGGCGATGTCGTCCGCGTTCCGCTCTACCGTGCCGATGGTGGTCCAATAGGCGCCGTATCCAACGCCGGCGGAGAAGGTGCCTCCGGACTGGGGAAGTCTCTCGACCCGGCGAGCCGCCTGTGCGATCCGTCGTTGGGGGGCGGCTCCCTCCTGGACCTGGGCGTCTACCGGGTGGCCCTGGCCTCCCTCCTCTTCGGGCCTCGTGGGGGATGCGATATCCGGGGGAGTGAGGGCCGCAGGGAGGTGGGCGACCCGCGACCTTCCTCCTGCCTCTCGTGCCGTTCCTACGGCCGTCCGCCCGCGGCTCCCGATGGGCTGACCTTGACGGGGGGTGGGGTCTCCGGGAAGGCTTTGATGGCCTCTACGATCCCCCGGGCGGCCCGGTCGGGATCGTCCAGGATCACCCGGCGGTCTCCGGCGCTGGTGAGGTACCCCGTCTCCAGGATCACCCCGATGGTCATGGGGTGCAGGGCGTGCTGATAGCGGCGGAAGTTGAAGGCGTAGTAGCTGGACATGCGACGGGTGACGTCGGGCAGGCGCCGCAGTCCCGTCTCCTTCCCGTAGCTCTCCTCCAGCAGCGTCACGAAGCCGCCGGCTCGGCCGGTGGCGTCGCGGCGGGGCGCCGACACCCGGTAGCCCGCGGCCTGCGCGTCGGAGCTCCCGTCGGCGTGGATGGAGACAAAGAGGTGGGCACGGTAGCCCGGCGGCACCACGGCGGGAAGGACGTCCACCTGGTAGCCCACCTCCTCGAGGAGGGCGCCGGCGCGCTGGGCGATCTCCAGGTTGACCTCCCACTCGGGCTTGCTCTGCCAGCGGGTACCGTTGTCCCGAATGCCCGCCAGCTCGGCGGGGGCCTCGTTGGCTTTCCAGTGACCCGCCTGCAGAGCGATGCGCACAGGGCCTTCCGGCGGCACCCACTCCTCGGGGGTGGGGATGGGTCCGGGGTAGCGGTAACTCGATCGGCGCCAGGAGCGTGACTCCTGGGGCTCGGGGGAACGGCGCACCTCCTGGAGACGCTCGCGAGGCGGGTCGGTGGAGGGGACGGCGACGGAGGGCGCGGGGTCCACGGGGATCTCCGCCGCAACGGCGACCGTCGCCTCGAGGCGCGGAGTCTCCTCGGCGGTCGCCATGGAGGGAGCGACCACACGAAGGTCCTGGGAACCCTGCAGCCGGTCCCGCACGCTGAACCCGACGACGCCCACCGTCAGCGCGAGGGCACATACGTACCCTGCAAACCTCATGGACTGCTCCTGGATGGACGATGGACTCCGCACCCGCAGGGTCGCACGGCGGACCCGGCGGAAGCCCCAACCTTACCTCCAAGGCGGCGTGATGCCAGGAAAACGTTGGGGAGGGGTGACCATAACAGAATCCCCGACGGCCACCGCCGCCGGGGATTCCTTTCCTCGGGCCGGATTCGCGGGCGTCAGGGCCGGCCGCCTCCGCCCCCCACCTCCCGGAGCGCCCTCTCCATCCCGGCCTGGGCCCGCTCCATCTCGGCCTGGACGCGGGCCTGGTCCACTCCGGCCCGCTCCATCTCCGCCTGCGCCCGGGCGATCTCGGCCTGTGCCCTCTCCCTCTCCGCCTGGACCTTCGCCTGGATCTCCTTCTGAAGATCGGTCCTCACCCGTACGCGGACCCGGTCCACCGCCTCCATGGCGCAGCCGTGGGCGCTCTGGACGCGGACGTCGGGGCGTACCAAGATCGTGCGGACGCCGTCCTTTCCGGAGACCACCACGTTGGGCGCAACCGCCACGGCCTCCACCGCGCAGTGCGCCCGGTGCGGTAGCCGAGCCTCCATCGTCGCGAGCGTCACCCCTCCGCTGAGCGCCGCCCCGGTCAGGATGCAGGCCACCGCCAGTGCATCGGTCCCCAACATGCTCATGATCCCGCTCCTCCGTCACCCTGGTTGCCGTGAATGCCTCTCAGACGCCGGAAGGGGGGGGAAGGGTTGCGTCGCCCCCCCACCCCTTCCCTGACCTTCCCCGGGAGACGTAGGTTGCGCGGGTATCGTCGCAGCTCTGCTCAGCGGCGAGCGTGGCGACCGCGACCCGCCTCGGCGGGCACCGCCGGCGGAGAAGCGCGCCACGAAAGGACGTTCCAGGAGCGAGGGCTCTCCATGCGACCGAAGGGTCCCGACGACACGGCCATCATCCAGGTCTCCCTCGACCACGGGGGAAGGGCGCCGCTGTACCGGCAAATCGTCGACCGCGTCTGGCTCGACGTCATCGAAGGGGCGCTGGAGCCGGGGACCCGCCTTCCCACGGTGCGCCAGCTCGCCGTCCACCTGGGGGTCCATCTGGACACGGTGGCGAGAGCCTATCAGCAGCTCGAGGATCTCGGTGTGGTCCACACCCACCCCGGGGCCGGGACCTTCGTGGGGCTCCACGCTCCCCGGCAGGCCGAGATCGAGCGACAGCGGCGGATCGAGGAGATCTGCCGGGTGGCCATCGAGGACGCTCGGGCTGTGGGCGCGACGGTGGAGGACCTTCTGGACGCGCTGCGGGAGATGCGGCGCGGAACCAAACGCGAGGAGACACCATGAGCAAGAACGTCCTGCCGGCCCTGCGATCCCGGAACCTCCCCGGTGGCAGCTCCCCCGACGACACCCGCTTCCCGGTCCCCGCCATCGTGGGGGGTGTCCTGGGGGCCGCGGCTACGGCGGGCCTCATGGCGCTCCTTCCCCTGGCCGCATCCGTCGGGTGGATCGTTCCCGCCGCGGCGGCTGTGGTGGGTGGCCTCATCGCCTCCTCCATGAAGTTCGCCGACCAGTGGGAGCGGGCGGTGGTGCTCCGCCTCGGGAAGTACCGGGGGCTCCGGGGACCGGGGATGTTCTGGGTGATTCCCGTCATCGACCGGATCCCCTACCACATCGACCAGCGGATCCGGACCACGGACTTCGGCGCGGAGTCGTGCCTCACCAAGGACACGGTCCCGGTGAACGTGGACGCCATCGCCTTCTGGGTGGTCTACGACGCCGAGCGGGCGGCGCTGGAGGTGCAGGCGTACAGGGAGGCGGTGGTGCTGGCCGCGCAGACCGCGCTGCGGGACGCCATCGGGAAGCACGACCTGGCGGAGCTGATCCAGTCGCGCCGGGAACTGGGTGCCATCCTCCAGGAAGCCCTCGACCGGAAGATGCACGACTGGGGCGTGCAGGTGCAGTCGGTGGAGATCCGGGACGTGATCATCCCCCAGGGGCTGGAAGAGGCCATGTCCCGCCAGGCGCAGGCGGAGCGGGAGCGGCAGGCACGCATCATCCTGGGGACGGCGGAGGCGGAGATCGCGTCGAAGTTCGTCGAAGCGGCGGAGACGTACCGGGAGAACCCGGTGGCGCTGAACCTGCGGGCGATGAACATGCTCTACGAGAGCATCGCCAAGCGCGGGTCGCTGATGGTGGTGCCCTCGGGGATGGCCGACTCCCTGAACACGGGGAACCTCCTGGGGCTCGCCGGCGCCGCCGCCGCGGACCTCTCCGATCCCGAGAAGCTGTTCAAGAAGGAGGCGCTGCCGGCGGAGAACAAGACGGAGGAGTGATCCCGGCCAGGATCCAGTTCTCGCCTACTTCACCGCATCCACCGCCAGCACGCCCACGTCCAGGTCCCGGTGGCCCTCTCCGATGAGGGCCTCCATGCGCTCCGCCAGCCCCACCGAGCGGCAGGACGTCGGACAGGAGACCGACGACCCCGATGATGAGGGCGTTCCCCATGAGCTTGATCACGGCCGCCCGGTCGGGTCTTTCCCCCAGGTAGGCCAGCCGTCCCGTCATCTGCGTGAGATCCGGCTCCACCCGCTCGAAGAGGGCCTTCGATGAGCAGGCATTCCAAGGGCCCTCTGAGGCATTGGGCCACTGGAGGGAATCGGTGGGAGGGTGGTGAGGATGGGCAAGCAGGAGTGGAGTGGATAGGGATGTGATTGGGATGTAATAGGGACGCGGCCCGGTGTTTGTGGGGGGTACCTCCGGGATGGCCGGAGGCGACCCGAGGCCATGATCCCCAGCTCTGGTCAGCGTGAACCTCAGCAATGGGCTCGGGCTAGGCGGGATCAAACCCGGGCGTTGGGTCAGGGACGTCCCGGGGGGAAGCCTGGGGGGTCTCCTCGACGGTCGCCATAGCAGCAGGAGCAGCCTTCGGCGTACCCACGGGTCCCGCTTCTCGAACCCTCCTCCCACCACGCCCGCTGATCCCTTGCTCGACCCGGCCTTCGCCAAGCAGATTCCGCCAGCGAGCTCGGCCCGAGAGGGCTCTTGGATACGCTCCTGACCGCAAGGAGACCTCTGCTCCCTTCGTCGAAAGACCTCCGCACCTGGGCGATCCCCGCCGACGGCCGCCCGCGGCAGGCGCGGCTCTGGATGGGTGGCCTGCTCGTCCTGGGGTCCATCGGGCTGCAGGCTACCTCGGCGCGGGCACAGGAAGCTGTCCGGAAGGGGGATCTGGAGTTGGGCCTGGACCTGGGATGGAGCGGGTTCCAGTCAAACCTGGTCAAACCGAACGGGACCCGCCTCTCAATCTACGGCGACTACCATCTCACCCGCCGCATCGCCCTCGTCGCCGACATCACCTGCCTGGGGGGCTCGGAGCGGGCCCCTGCCGACAGCCTCAACTTCACCCTGTGCACCGGGAGCCTGGGCGGGTCCTTGGACCTGCGGGCTCGATCTCGCCTGGTCCCCTACCTACGAATGAGCGTCGGGCAGGCTCAGCTCGATCGCGATGCCCGGGAGGGGGAGTTCGACATCGACGATCGGAGCGCCGCACTGGAGGCGGCTGCCGGCGCCCGTCTCTACCTCGGGAAGCGGAGGCGGATGTCGGTACGGGCCGACGCCCTGTGGACGCGGGCCGGAGTATTCGAAGGGTGGTCCACCCACACGAGCGTTTCCCTGGGCGTGGCCTACCGGATCGGGCCGGATTCGACGCAGGTCAACGAGGGTGGAAGAAGAGACCGAAGTCGGCGCTGACCATGTACTGCGTGGCCCGCCCGGCCACTCGCACGTATCGAAGGTCGGAGGTCCACCCCCATACGGCACCCAGGCATCCCACGTGGGCCACCCCCTGGCCCCGGAGCACGAGTTGGTCGCTCACGCGCCAATCGTGGCCGGCTCCCACGATGAACGCGATGCCGTCCGCGCTCCGCTCCACCGTATTGATGGTGGTCCAATAGGCGCCGTATCCAATGCCGGCTCGGGCGAAGGCGCCGTGGCCCGGCAGAGGGAAGTAGAAGGCATGGATCGCCAGGTCGCCCCGCTGAATCTGGTTTTTCTGGTTGCTGGTGAGGGCTCCGTGCCCGCTGATCCAGACGTAGGGCTCCGCGGCGACGATCCAATGCTCGCTGAGGCCCCAGCCGACGCTGGCGGAGAAGGTGCCGCCGGTCACTCGTTCTTCGTCGGCGCAACCGCCGCAGCTCTCCCATGCGGCCCCGACGCCGGGAGCGAGCCCGATCCAGAACCCCTGGCGGCTGAACGGCTCGCCCGTGGGCGCCGGGTTCTGCCCACCCAGGTTGCCGGGAGCCAGTGCAGTCGCGGCTGCCAGAACCCAGGCGATTCCGAGGCGCTGCGCGGTGCTTCCCAAGGGGTCTCTCTGAATGTGTTCCGATGAGGGGGATCCTGCCGGGAGGGAAGTTGATGTCCCGGGGACGGGGAAGGTGGGATCCCGAGGGAGATCCGGGCAAGGAGGGGGAGAGGGCCCGGGACGGGCCCGGGCCTATTCTCGGTAGGCGGCCGGATCCCCCGGCGTACGCGCTTCCAGCAGCCTCCGGTCGAAGTCCTGGGCTTCCCGCAGGCGCCGCACCGCTTCCGAAAGGGCCTGGACCTCCTGGGTCAGGCCCTCGAGTTGGTGCTGCGTGCCCTGTGGGGAAGAGAAACCCGACTCCCGGAGGGCGGCCGCGATGGTCTCGGCCAGGGGCTTCAGGGCGAAGCGGGTGGTGAGGATCACGGTCAGCCCCAGGATCGGGACGAGGAGAACCGAGAAGATGGCCAGCAGGGGGATGAGGACCTCGATGCCCATAGCTTTCTCCCAGTGAGAGGGTCCCCGGTCCCTACGGTCCCCGTCTCGCTGGGTTTCGCCCGTCCATCGGGGGAGGCGCTCTCCCCTCCGCCTCCCCTGGCTCCGGATCCCTCCCGCCTACGCCATCGCCGCCCTCACCCGCTCCGGGGTGAAGGGCATGGTGAACATGCGGGCCCCACAGGCGTCGAAGATGGCGTTGGCGATGGTCGCCCCGATGCAGACGATGGCCGGCTCGCCCCCTCCCTGGGGCGTCAGGTCGTCGTTGGGAACCAGAACCGTGTGGATCTCCGGGAGGTCCTGGAAACCGGGTATCCGATAGGTGTTGAAATTGCGGTCCAGGATGTCCCCGCCCCGGAAGCGGATGTGCTCCATGAGGGCATAGCCCAGCCCCATGGTGATGCACCCTTCCATCTGCATGGTGGCGCCCTCCGGGTTCACCACCACGCCCATCTCCTGGGCGCACCACATGCGCTCTACCCGGACGCTCCCCGTGGCCCGGTCCACGCTGACCTCGGCCACGTGGGCCACGTAGGTGCCGGCGTCGAGCCCGCAGGCGATCCCCAGGCCGCGGCCGCTGGGGGCCGGGCCCGGCCTCCAGTCGGCCAGCTTCGCCACCGCTTCCAGCGTGTTCCGTACCCTCGAGTCGGTGGCGTTTCGCAGCCGGAATTCCAGGGGATCGATGCCGGCATCCGCCGCCATGATGTCGATCTGGGATTCCCGGGCGAAGATGTTGGTGTTGGCTCCCGGACCCCGCCACGGCCCCGTGGCGAAGGGGTGGGCGTCGTTCGACGAGTGGGACACCACCGCCGCGTTGGGTACCTCGTACAGGACTTCGGCCCCCCTTGTGCCCGCCATGTACACGTGGTAGTCCCAGAGCTGCACCCGCCCGCCAGCGTCCAGACCGGACCGGATCTTCACCACCGCCGCCGAATGGAAGGTGTCGTAGAAGAACTCCTCCTCCCGCGTCCACATGACCTGCACCGGACGCCCGGTGAGCCAGGCGAGCTGGGCCGCTTCCACGGCCTGGCCGCCGGAGGCCTTCCCGCCGAAACCCCCGCCCACGTAGGGGGTGATGACCCGAACCTGGGCCTGGTCGATCCCCAGGGTCCGGGCGATGCGCCCCTGGTCCCCGAAGGGGCTCTGGGTGGAGCTCCACACGGTGATCCGGTCCCCCTCCCGGTGGGCCAGGGAGGTGTGGGGCTCGATGGGGGCGTGGGCCACGTAGTGGTCGTAGTAGGTGTGCTCGAAGGTCTTGGTGGAGGCCCGCTCGCCCACGGCCAGGTCCCCCGCCTCCTCCCCGGTGCGACCGGTGGGGGCCGCCGCCACCAGGTGGTCCCAGATGGTCTCGTGGTCCACCGTGGGCTCGGGCACCTGGAACTCGGCTCGGAGGAGGCCCAGGGCCCGGTCGGCGGTTTCCCGGTCCTCGTGGAGGACGGCGACCATCCCGCCCTCGTTCACCACCACCACCCCCGGCACGGCCTCGGCCGCCGAGGTGTCCACGCTGGTGAGGGTAGCGCCGTGGGCCGGTGGGCGCAGGATCCGGGCCCTCAGCATCCCCGGCAGCCGGATGTCCCCGGCGTACCTGGCCTTGCCGGTGACCTTCTCCACCCGGTCGAGGCGTCTGGGGGACGTGCCCATCAGGGTGAACTCGTTCACGGCCCGAAGCACCGCTTCCCGGTCCAGAGTCCTCTCGATTCTCTGGCCCTTGGCCAGCTCGGCGTAGGTCACCCTCCCCCCTTCCCCATCCGCAGATACCACGCCGTTCTCCACCTGCAAGCGAGCCAGGGGCACGCCCAGACGTTCAGACGCCAGGTCCAGGAGCACCTCCCGGGCCTTGGCGCACCCGGCCCGGAGAGCTGGCCCGAAGACGCGGGTGGTGAGGGACCCCCAGGTGCCGGCGTCCCACGGGCAGAGGTCCGTGTCCCCCAGCACCATGTCCACGGAGTCCAGCGATACCCGTAGCTCCTCCGCGGCCATCTGGGCCTGGGAGGTCTCCACGCCCTGCCCCATCTCGATCTTGCCGGAGAACACCGTGACCCGGCCGTCCTCCCCCACCAGGACGTAGGCATTGAAGTCCGCGGGGTAGCCCCGCTGCTGGGCCATCGCCTCCGAGAGGGGGGAGGCGTCCTTCAGCATGATGGCCACGGCGATCCCGCCGCCGGTGAACTTCAGGAAGTCACGCCGGTCCACCGCCATGGGCCCCAGATCGTTCCTCTTCATGGCTCCCTCCTCACAGGCGTTGGGCGGCCGCTTCGATGGCTTCCACGATCCTCTTGTGGGCGCCGCAGCGACACAGGTTGCCGTTCATCCCGCTCAGGATCTCCGACCGGGTGGGACGGGGGTTCTTCTGAAGGAGGCTGTACGCTTCCATGAGCATCCCCGGCGTGCAGAAACCGCACTGGAACGCCCCCCGCTCGGCGAACTCCTCCTGGAGGGGATGGAGATCGTCGCCGGAGGCCAGCCCCTCGATGGTGAGGACCTCGGCACCCTGGATCTGGGACACCGGGTAGAGGCAGGAACGGACCGGCTCGCCGTTCACCAGGACCGTACAGGCGCCGCACTCCGAAATCCCGCACCCGTACTTTGTGCCCGTGAGCTCCAGGTCGTCCCGCAGCACCCAGAGCAGCATCCGGGTTCCCTCGGTCTCCAGCGTGGTCTCCCGGCCGTTCAACCGGAAGCGGATCGTCTCGCGCATCGCTCGCTCCTGCAGGGGGGCAGAATGAAGATGCCTCAGCGTATCAGGCGAGGCGCGATTCGTCCAGGCGGGGAGTAGGGGCTCCTGGGCTCCTGGCACTTCGCCCAGTGGGCGCCCTTTCCCACCGAGGCCATGGTGGCGGAGATCAACGCCGACATGGTGAGCCGGTACCGGCCATCTTCTTCTTCTCCGGCCTCCACCGAGAGTTCCACAGCCGCGGGACGAGGTGGAGCCTGCAGGACCCCCGGGAGCGGTCCGGGACCGGCCCCCCGGCCCCACGGCCCCACGACCGTCCCGCGCCTGGACCGCACACCCCCTCACTCGTCCGTGGGCGATCCCTCCAGGAGCCCCTCCAGGGCCGGGCTCTCGGAGCCGTTCTCGGTGCAAAGGGCATAACGGCTCTCGCTCGCCCCGTACATGGCCACCCCGGCGTACTCCCCCTTCTTGTTCAAGACGAAGAAGCGGATGTCGAAAGCGGGCAGCCCCCGCTCGTTCAACAGGCGCGTCTCCACCGTGTTGGCCTGGATGCGCCGCAGCGCCGCCATGCCGGCGTCCTTCGGGTGCATCCCCTGGCGCATGAGCTCGACGATCAGGAAGGCGGTGAGATTGTAGAGGTTGGCCTCTCCCCTCCCTGTGGACCCGGCCGCCCCCACGTCGCCATCCACGTAGAGGCCAGCCCCCAGGATGGGAGAGTCCCCCACCCGGCCGGGGATCTTCCAGGCCAGGCCGCTGGTGGTGGTCACGCCGCAGATCTCTCCCGCGGCGTTGATCCCGTTGCTGTTGGTGGTGCCCCAGAAGGAATCGGCGTCAATAAGCCCCTCCCGCACCATCTGCAGCCCTACCTCGTACCCGATACGGCTTCGCCGGGCCGGATCCAGGAAATGCTCAGGGTCCACCCTCCGCTTCCACTCCAGCCAGCGCTCCCGGGACCGGGCGGTGTTCAGGTCCTCCTCGATGGTGAAGCCCAGCTGCCGGGCGAAGTCCTGGGCCCCCCTCCCCACCAGCAGGTGGTGGTCGGTGTACTCCATCACGGCCTTGGCCACCAGGGACGGCGTCCTGACGCCCTCCAGCGCCGCCACCCCCCCGGCCTGCTTCCTGGGCCCGTGCATGCAGGAGGCGTCGAGCTGGACCACGCCGTCGGCGTTGGGAAGCCCCCCGTAGCCGATCCCGGTCTCCTCGGGATCGAGCTCGGGGATGTTCACCCCGGCCACGAGCGCGTCGAGCACGTCCTCCCCTTCCGTGATCCCTCGAAAGGCCCTCTCCACCGAGTTCTCGGAGCCTCCGTTCCGGTAACGGTACCCGCTGACGTCGGAGACGACGACCGGCTTCACTGCCAGGCGCGTGTGGACGAAAGGGGCCTCCAGGGGTTCCGGCCCGGCAGGGGCGAGGCGCTGGCGCTCCTCGGCACCCAGGGCTTGCGCGGGCAACGCCGCGGCGGCCCCTGCCGCAGCGGAGGCGGCAACGAAGGTGCGGCGGGTCATCATCTGGCTCATGGAATGCTCTTCCTCCTCGGGGGTTCCGAACCATGCCAAAGGGAGACAT
>Ga0209164_1002503_pt1 | contig 19453 bp, 16 predicted proteins | sample MTBNYHSulfiMetaG_FD_187458 | JGI IMG/M metagenome (GOLD analysis project Ga0209164, IMG submission 187458) | Enrichment culture microbial communities from rom New York Harbor, USA that are MTBE-degrading - MTBE-NYH (New York Harbor Sulfidogenic)... | ecosystem: Environmental > Aquatic > Marine >...
TCAAGGCCTTCGTGGTCCTGGCCCCCGGCAAAAGCGCCAGCGCCGAGGAGATCATCGCCTATTGCCAGGGCAAGCTCAAGCGCTTCAAATCCCCCAAGGAGGTCGTCTTCCTCCAGGCCCTGCCCAAGAGCCTGGTGGGCAAGATACTGCGCAAGGAACTGAGGAAAATGATCGACAGGATGCCTTAACTTTCATACTTTCCGACCTTCATACTTTTCACTTTAATCTTTAAACTTCTTAACCACCATGATATCCACCCCCTCCATGAAAAAACTGAAAATCGCCTTGATCGCCCCGCCCTATCCCCTCGAAGAGGCGCCGTCACCTCCCCTGGGACTCTGCTATGTGGCCGCCGCCTGCGAAGCAGCCGGTGCCGAGGTGAAAATCTTCGATTACATCGTCAGCAAGTACACCCCCGAAAAACTGAGGACTGCCCTGGACGCGTTCCGGCCCGATGTGGTGGGCGCCACCTCGGTCACCATGAACTTTCCCCAGGCCATCGGTATCATCCAGGACGCCAGGACCCACATGCCGCAGCTCATCACCATGATGGGCGGTCCGCACGTCAGTTTTGACGTGGAAAACACCCTGCGACGCTATCCGCAGCTCGACCTGATCGTCATCGGTGAAGCCGAACAGACGCTGCACGATCTGATCCCGGCGCTCCAATCCCCCACCGCGTGGCAAGCCATCGAGGGCATCGCCTTTCGTCAGGACGACCAGGTGCTGCGAACCCCGGCCCGCCCCCTGATCGCCGACCTGGATGCCTTGCCGCTGCCGGCCCGTCATCTGCTGCCCATGTCCCGCTACGAGGCCCTTGGATTTCCGGTGAGCATCATTACCAGCCGGGGCTGTCCCAATCAGTGCATCTTCTGCCTGGGCCGGCGCATGGTGGGCCAAAAACCCCGCTTCAGGGATCCTGTCCGGGTGGTGGACGAAATCCAAGGGCTCCTGGCCGAAGGAATGACCATCATCAACGTGGCCGACGACCTGTTCACCGCCAACCGGAAGCGGGTGCACGCCCTTTGCGCGGAGATCCGGCGCCGCAACCTCGACTTCATCTGGAGTGTCTTCGCCCGGGTCAACACGGTGGATCCGGAACTGCTCCAGGACATGCGATCGGCCGGCTGCTATAGCATCAGCTTCGGCATCGAATCGGGTAATCCCGAAATCCTCAAGCGGGTCAAGAAAGGCATTACCCTGGCCCAGGCGCGCCAGGCCGTGGCGTGGAGCAAGGCCGCCGGTCTGCGCACCCACGCCTCGTTCATGGTGGGGTTGCCCGGTGAGACCCCGGCCACCCTGGAAGAGACCCGTCGGTTCGCCGAATCCCTGGGCATCGAATACGGCTTTCATTTCCTCTCGCCTTTTCCCGGCACGACGGTAAGAGAAAACATCGAGCAATACGACCTGGAGATCCTTACCGACGAATGGCGTCTGTACGACGCCAACCAGGCCATCGTGCGCACCGCCGGACTGACGCCCGAACAGATGGATGCCTTCGTGGCCGACGCCTATCGCAAGCAGATCGAAGAACGAGATACCGTGGAAGCCCGTTATCTGCAGGGCACCTGTTCGGACGAGGAATTTTTCACCTTCGAGGGTTTCTATCGGATGAAGCTGGCTTACGCTATCCTGTCCGAAGACATTATCAGTGAAAGCGAAATCCTGCCTGCAGACACGACCGATCCCACGGCCCCCCTGGCGGCCCATGTGACCCGCACCACCGGCATGGACCCCACCCTGGTGGCGCGGACCATTAAAAATTACTACGAGCGCGGCTTTTTAAAATACCAGCAGGCACCGGAAGGCCTGCACTGGTTCTGGACCCACAACCGCCATTGCCCAACCCTATCCGCAACGGCCCTGCCATAGGCGGCCTGGCAGACCGGCCGCGTCGTCCAATCACCATAGCCATAGACCCCCACCACACCCTACCGGGTGGATTCACCCCCCATTTTACCCCACATAATTCATCGTTAAGTGCGCTCTGTGCATGACGATACTACCGTAGAATGATTTCATCTGCGGCGGCAGGACTCCGCATAATGGTTTTTTGCCCATTGAAATCAAAAAATTTTTGACCGTTTGGCATCATTTTTTGGATCTAAAAGCGGATCAACTTATCCAGGAGGAAAGCGTTCAATGAAAATCAATCTCAGAACCATTTCATCGAAGCTGATCATTGGCGGTCTCATTTTAGTGCTGGTTCCCGTCTTTGTGGTCGGCTTCATCGCCTTTCAAAAAGCCGGCAACGCGCTGCAAAAACAATCCATGGAGCAGGCCCAGGGCATTGCCTCGGACCTGGCGCGAATGACCACGAATATTATAGAGAGCGAAATGAGCAAAGCGGCATCCATGGCCGCACAGCAAAGAATCCGGGAAATGGCCGAAGCGGTGGCGTCCAATGGCATTGAGGGTTCCCAGCACCGTATCGATGATGTGTTCGGCGCCCTGGCCAGACAGTTTTCGGAAATGGGAAACACCTACCAGGGGATCTTCATCGCCGATGCCAAGGGCCAGGTGTATAACGGCATTCTCGACAACGGAGCCCGCTATCAGGACATCGACATCTCCACTCAGGACTTTTTTGTGGAAACCAAGTCGGCCGGCAAGACCATCATCGGCAAAATGGTCGTCTCCAAGGCCACAGGCAAACCGGTTCTAACCATCTGCGCTCCCATCCAGGGCGACCGCAGGCAGTTCCTTGGTCTGCTGGGCATCGCGGTCAAGGCGGAATATCTGACGGACCTGATTGCCAACCGTAAGATCGGCCAAACCGGTTACGGGTACATGATCAACGAAACCGGCATGATTCTGGCGCATCCCAAAGCCGATAACATCCTCAAGTTGGATGTCACCACGATGGCGGAAATGAAAAGCATCAACGACAAGATGCTCGCCGGTCAGACCGGTGTGGAATCGTATCATTTTCAGGGCGTCGACAAAATCGCCGGTTTCGCGCCGGTTGCCATTGCCGGCTGGTCCATCTGCGCCACCCAGGACGAAAGCGAGTTTCTCGCCGCTTCCAACGCCATTCGCAACGCCACCCTGTTCATTGCCATCGTCACGAGTATGGTCGTCGCGGTCGTCATTTTACTGGGCGCCCGAACCATCACCGCGCCCATTATCAAGGCTGTGGGCATCTCCGAACAGTTGAGCAAAGGTGACCTGACCGTGAAAATTGCAGTCGACAGCAAGGACGAAACCGGCCAACTGCTGAACGCCATGAAGAATATGGTGGAAAAACTGCGCAATATCGTGGCCGACGTGCAGTCCGCGGCCGATAACGTGGCCTCGGGCAGCCAGGAACTGAGCTCGAGCAGCGAAGAGATGAGCCAGGGGGCCACCGAGCAGGCCGCATCGGCCGAAGAAGCCTCTTCCTCAATGGAGCAGATGGCGGCCAACATCAAGCAGAACGCCGACAACGCCACCCAGACCGAGAAGATCGCCCTCAAGGCCGCAGAGGACGCCGAAAACGGCGGCCAGGCCGTGTCCCGCACCGTGACCGCCATGAAGGAGATCGCCCAGAAGATCTCGATCATCGAGGAGATCGCCCGCCAGACCGACCTGCTGGCCCTCAACGCGGCCATCGAGGCGGCCCGGGCCGGCGAGCACGGCAAGGGGTTCGCCGTGGTGGCCTCGGAAGTACGCAAGCTGGCGGAGCGCAGCCAGACCGCGGCCGGTGAGATCAGCAGCCTGTCAGGTTCCAGCGTGGAGGTAGCTGAAAAGGCTGGCGAAATGTTGGGCCGCATCGTGCCCGACATTCAAAAAACAGCCGAACTGGTCCAGGAGATCAGCGCGGCCAGCAACGAACAGAACAGCGGTGCCGATCAGGTCAACAAGGCGATCCAGCAGCTCGATCAGGTGATCCAGCAAAACGCTTCGGCCTCCGAGGAGATGGCCTCAACCGCAGAGGAGCTCTCCAGCCAGGCCGAACGGCTGCAGGATGCCGTGGCATTTTTCAAGATCGACACCCAAGGAATATCATCGGCCAAGCGGACCAAGGCCCCCGGTGCGCCGCGCAAGACGCCCAAGGCGGATATCGCCGACCACTTTCATCCCGCAGCCGCCAAGCCTGCGTCCGGAAACGGCAACGGCCACGCCCGGGCAGCCTTTCATCCGGTCTCGGCGGACGGTGGTATCGACCTGGAGATGGACGGCGGTGACGATCGCGATGCCGAATTCGAGCGCTACTAAACGCGAAAGGAGGACACTATGGCGGAACATACGGACAACCAAGCATTACACCAGTATCTGACCTTTCGCCTGGGCGAAGAGATGTTTGCCCTGGATGTCTCCCAGGTGCGTGAAATCCTGGATGTCACCACCATCACCAAGGTGCCCCGCTCGCCGGCCTTCATGCGAGGGGTTATCAACGTACGCGGCAGCGTGGTACCGGTGGTGGATCTGAGTCTCAAGTTCGGCATGGAAAAAATCGAACGCACCCTGGACACCCGCATCGTGGTGATGGAGATCTCCCTGGACGGCGAAATCACCATCATCGGGGCACTGGCCGACGCGGTGCACAACGTGATGGAGATGGAGACCAGCCAGATCGAGGCAGCCCCCAAGATCGGTGCCAAATGGAACACCGAATTCATCAAGGGCATCGGCAAACACGACGATCAATTCATCATCATTCTGGATGTGGACCGCATTTTCTCCGTGGACGAGCTGTCCATGGTTCAGCCCCACGGAACCGATGCTCAGCAGGCCGCATAAACATTAAAAGGGAGGGGCTAGCCCCTCCCTGAACCTTTGTCGGCACCAATGGATAATGACCTATGGCCAACGTGCTCATCGTCGAAGACAGTCAGCCGGCTGCCAACGCCCAGGCCCACTCGCTCTGGGCATCGGGACACACGGTAGAGTTTGCCGGCAACGGCAAGACGGCCCTTGAACAGTTTCAGGCGCAACACTTTGATGTGATCCTGCTCGACTACGATCTGCCGGACACCACCGGCCTGGCGCTTTACCACCGCCTGCGTCATATCGACAAAAACGTTTCGGTGGTGATGATTACCGGTCGGGGAGACGAAAGGCTGGCGGCCAGAATTCTGAAGGAGGGGGCCAAAGATTATCTGACCAAATCCAACGGCCTGCTGGAGGTCCTTCCCGAAGTGGTGCAGCGGGTGGTCAACGATCGAAAAATCCAAAAACAGCTGGCCGAGCAGGAAGAAGCGCTCAGGCGGGCCCATGAGGAGCTGGAGCAGAAGGTGGCCCGGCGTACGGCAGAACTCAAACAGGCCAACCAGCGGCTGGAGCAGGAGATCGACTACCGGCGCCGCGTGGAAAAGGTGCTGCTGCAAACCAACCGGGACATGCTGTTCATTCTGGACAATGTGAACGACGGCTTTGTCTCTCTCGACGGCACCGGACGCATCAGCTACATCAACCGCGCGGCCCGAGAGTGGTTGACACCGGAGTGCCCCGACCCGATCAACAGTGCCTTCCCCGACGCCTTTCCCTGGGCGGAGGGAACGGGGTTGGAAGAAAAAGTGATCCAAACGACAACGCTCGGAAAGGGGTGCACCTTCGACATCAGGGTGGACAGCGATCGATTGAAAGACATCGTCGAATGCCGCCTCTATCCAAGGCCCCATGGCGTGACGGTGCACTTGCAAATCGCCGGTCAAAGCAAATCTCAGCAAATGCGTCTTGGAAATGACCGATGATGTGTCAATCAACATCTCGACCGACCAGCGAACGGCAGGAGGAGAAGACCGTCACCATGATGGGATGGACCGCATTGACATCCGCCTTGCGATTTCTGACGCGATCGTCGCTGTTTCGGCGTGGGATCGAATGGATCCGACGGATGGTCCCGCAGCGCATGGCAGGTCCATACCGGCACCTACCATCACCGCTTGAAGCAGCGTGCGAGGCGACTGCCCCTCTTCTTGAAAAGAGAGAAGAAGACCATCGGTCGCCGGCGCCTTGGGTCGACACCCAATCCTTGATGGATGCGCTTCACCGCAGCGGCAAACGGCTCACCGAACTGTGCGGCCATACCGAAAATGATTTTCTCGACCTGGGCGGCCGGCTGCAGACCATCCAGGCCGAGGCACGACAGCTGACCCAAGCCATCGTGGCGATGCTGGGGGAAGAGCAGGATGCTTCGATCCGGGGTGCTCTCAGAGCCATCGAGAACCATGCCGCCGGGGCCATCGATGAGGTCAAGACCCGCCGGCAGCAACTGGCCGCCGATCTCGACGGATTGCAGCGGATTCAGTCCGATTTGGCCGCATTGCACCTTCAGAACCAGCAGTTCAAGGTAGTGGCCAAAAACCTCAAAATGGTCGGTCTGGCCATCAGCATCGAAAGCGCCCGCAGTCAGGCGGCGACCGAGGCATTTCAAGCCCTGGCCGAAGAGATCGCGCAACTATCGCGCACGGTCTACAGCGCTGTGGGCCATATCGGCGAAGACACTCAAACCGCCCAACGGGCCCTCGATAACGTCCGCACTGATATCGGTGCGCGTATGGCCCAACTGGAAACCCTTATGGCCGATGCCCAGGCATCGGTCCGCAGCGCCCTGGATCAAGTGGCCTGTTTCATGAACCTGACCATGGAGGCCCTGGACCGTATCGGCGAACAATCCCGGCAGATCGACCAGCAGGTGGGCCGCCTGGTCGTGGGTGTTCAGATCCACGACAACATCTCCCAACGCGCGGCCCACATCCAGGAAGCACTGGACGAGGCCGAACAGATCCTGAACCGGACGATCGGCGTCTCGCTGCCGCAGACCTCCATGCAGGCCATGCTCGGCCGCGTCTACGGCATCGTTCGTCTGCAGATGGCCCAGATACAAACCGTCTGCGAGGATGTGGCCGCGGTGCGGGAAGAGAGCCGGTCGGCCCTGGGCGCCTTGCAAACGGCCGTAGCAGCGGTCACCCGTGCCGAAGCCCTGGACACCCTGGAAATCGATGCCGCCTACCCGGTCGCTGGCAGCCGTGCCCGCCATCCGGTGATGGTGCTGACCCAGGAACTGGAACGGCTCACCGGCCTGTTCGACGAGGGCATGGCACAAATCCAACGACTGGCCGAAGCCCGTAAAGAGATCGGCCAGACCGTTGCCCGCATGAACACCCACATCGACCAGGTGCGCGACATCAATTTCGACATCCGTCTCAAGGCCCTCAATGCGGTCATCCGCTCCTCCCGCCTGGGGGACGCAGGGCGCGCCATCGCCGCCATCGTCAACGAAATGAAAGTGCTGGCAGAGCAGTCCAATACCACCATCGGTGCCGTCACCGATATCATGGCGCGCATCGCCGAAGCCTCCCGATCCATCCGATCCATGGAGAGCGCCGGGGAGGATCGGGGAGGAGCCGACGGCGCCGGTGCGCTGCTGCGCCAGGGTATCGAAGGCTTTTCCATCGCCTGTGTCACCTTCAAAACCGAGTCCCGGCAGGTGTTGGGAATGGGGCAACGATTGGAGCAGCGCATCGCAGAGGGTCAAGCGCACCTCGGCTTTTTCGACACCCTGGCCGATGGCGGCCAGGCACAACTATCGCGCCTGGCGGACGTCCAAAACATGTTGCAACCCTTTGCCGAGGCCGCTCCGGACGACTGGCAGGCCGAAGAGCGACGCATCATGGCACGTTACACCATGGAGCGCGAACGCGAAGCCCACCTGGGTCAGCCCGGCCCGGAACGTGCCCCTGCGCCGGAACCGTTGGATCGACCCCACGAGGCCGACGATACGGCCGTGGAACCCGAGATGTTTGATGACAACGTGGAATTGTTTTGATGAGAAGGGAAATCCCATGCCCATAGAAAGCCAAACCATTGACCATCGCCGCACGGTATTCATCCGCGGCGCCCTGAGCATCTGGGAAGCCGCCGACACGTGGCGCGGCCTGTTGCCCCTGCTTTCGTCGCCAGATCCAATGACCGTCGATCTCAGCGAGGTGGAGAGCTGCGATGGCGCCGGCCTCCAAATCATTTGCCAGATCGTGCGCGCCGCCGGCTCACCGGATGCGGACATCACCCTCGGCCCACCATCACCCGCGGTTACAGCGGCCCTGGTGCAAGCCGGCCTGCAGATGGAACCCTTTTCAAACAGAACCCAAGAGACTTAGCCTATGGATACCCAACGCGAAGCGTATAAGATCGAAGCCAACGAACTGCTGGCCGAATTGGAGACCTCGCTGCTCGAGCTGGAACAATCCCCCGACGATACGGCACTGGTGGACCGCGTCTTTCGCGCCATGCACACCATCAAGGGATCGGGCGCCATGTTCGGCTTCGACGACATCGCCGCCTTTACCCACGACGTGGAAACCGTTTTCGACCGGGTGCGCGACGGCCGCATCCCGGTCACCACCCATCTCGTCAACCTGGCCCTGCTGGCAAGGGACCACATCAAAGGTTTGCTGGACGGCAGCGCTGAAGGCGAGGCCAACGATCCTGACAAAGGCGCCGGTATCCTGACCGGCTTTCGCGCCCTCCTGACCCCGGACGATGCACAGGTACCAGACGATCCCGAGGCCCTTTCCAGCCAAGAGCCGTCCGCGCCGGCATCGTCGAACCCGGTCCCGGAACAGATCTTCCGCATCGGCTTCACCCCTTATGCCGACCTGTTCCGCAACGGTACGAACCCGCTGGCCCTGATAGACGAGCTGGCCGGCCTGGGCCCCTGCCGTGCGATCGGTTACACCGACCGTCTGCCCGAACCAGCCCTTTTCGACCCGGAAAGCTGTTATCTGCATTGGGAGGTGCTGCTGACCACCAACCGGGGGATCGACGCGATAAAGGATGTCTTCATCTTCGCCGAAGACGCTTGCCATCTGACGATCGAACCGATCGACGACCCGGAGACCGAAGCCGGGCCACCTCCGCGCCTGGGTGAAATTCTGGTCGCCCGGGGCGATGTGGCCCCCGAGGCAGTGAAAACCGCCCTGCAGGGTCAGAAACGGTTGGGTGAACTCCTGGTGGAATCCCAGACGGTCAAACCCGAACAGGTGGGCGCAGCCCTGGCCGAACAGGCGTTTGTCCAGGAAACCCGTCAACGGCGCGAGCAGCAATCATCGGCCGGCAGCGTGAGGGTGGCCGCCGAAAAACTCGACGCCCTGGTCAACCTGGTGGGCGAGCTGGTAACCGTCCAGGCCCGGCTGAGCCAGAAAGCCACCTCCGACCGCGACCCCGAGCTGCTGGCCATCACCGAAGTGGTCGAACGGCTGACCGCCGAACTGCGCGACCATGTGTTGAGCGTGCGCATGCTGCCCATCGAGACGGCCTTTGCCAAGCTGCGCCGCCTGGTGCGCGATCTTTCCGGCGAGCTGGGCAAACGCATCCAATTGCACACCGAAGGGGGGGAGACCGAGCTGGACAAGACGGTCATCGAGCAGCTCAACGATCCCCTGGTGCATCTCCTGCGCAACAGCATCGACCATGGCATCGAAACCCCCGAAAAGCGTGGCGCGGCAGGCAAGCCCGAACAGGGCACCATCCGCATCCATGCCGAGCACTCCGGGGCCAATGTGCTGATCCACATCCAGGACGACGGGGCGGGCATCGATCCCCAGCAGATCCGGCGCAAGGCCATCGAAAAGGGGCTTCTTTCCCCGGATGTCGATAAGAGCGATAAGGAACTGCTCCAGATGATCTTCCTGCCCGGCTTTTCCACTGCCGGTGCGGTAACCAGCGTTTCCGGGCGGGGTGTGGGCATGGACGTGGTCAAACGCAGCCTCGAGACGCTGCGCGGCAGCATCGACATCACCAGCCGCAAGGGCCGGGGCACCACCATCACCCTCAAGCTGCCCCTCACCCTGGCCATCATCGACGGCCTGCTGGTGGAACTGGGCGATGAAAAATTCGTCCTGCCCCTGGCGGCCATCGAGTCGTGCGTGGAGCTGACCCGCAAGCATGTGGCCGACGCCCATGGCCGCAACATCCTCAACATCCGCGGCCAGATCGTGCCCTACATCCCCTTGCGCGAACGGTTCGGCGTGGAAGGAACGCCGCCGGCCATCGAGCAGGTGGTCATCAACCAGCTCGACGGTCAGCAGGTGGGCATCGTGGTGGACCGGGTGATCGGCGAACACCAGATCGTCATCAAGACCATGAACACGCTTTACAAGGATGTGCAGGAGATCTCGGGAGCCACCATCCTGGGTGACGGCAGCGTGGCGTTGATCCTCGATGTGCAGAAGTTGCTGCACGAGTTGGACGACGAAGCCATGGCAGCGTAACGGACCCTTCATCATGCCCATGCCCCACCATGCCGATCTGCCGCAGCACTACCTGAAGCCGGGAGAGATTTACTGCACCGAACGGCCGGTGGTGGTGACCACGGTGCTGGGGTCTTGCGTGTCGGTGACCTTTTACCATCGCGCCACCGGCCTGGCGGCCATATGCCATGTGTTGCAACCCCAATGCCCACGACCGACGGCGTGCACGACGGGTTGTGAGGTCATGGGCCGTTATGCAGCGTGTGCCGTCGACGCCATGGGCCGCTGGATGGCCGACTGCGGCGTGCGCCCGGGGCAAGTCGAGGTGAAGCTTTTCGGCGGGGCCGCCATGATGGGCCGGGGGACCCGGCGGATCCAGCCGCCGAGCGTCGGCCGGCTCAATGTGCAGGCCACCCTGTCGTCGCTCCAGCACCTGGGCTTCAGGCTAAAGGTCGCGGATGTGGGTGGCGCCACGGGCCGCAAGATCCTCTTCGACACCGCCAGCGGCGAAGTGTGGCTGAAACGACTGACCCCCGCCTTGGCGGTCGACCGGATGGAACTGGAAAGGAACCAACCATGAAAACCCTGATCGCGGATGATGAGTTTGCTTCACGAACCATCGCCCAACGGCTGCTCGGCCGTCTCGGACCATGTGACGCGGTGACAAACGGCGCCGATGCGGTGCAGGCTTTCGAGCGCGCGTGGCAGGAGAACCGGCCCTACAACCTCATCTGTCTGGACATCTTGATGCCCGACATGGATGGCCAGGAAGCCCTGGTTCGCATCCGCGAGATAGAAAAAGCAAAAGACATACGCGACCCCCGAAAGGTCAAGGTGATCATGGTCACGGCCCTGGACCATCCCCAATCGGTAATGACGGCGATCTACCAGGGCGGCGCCACCGCTTACCTGGTCAAACCCATACGGGAGCGCCAATTGATGTCCGAGCTGTTCCAGCTGGGTTTGGTGGCGCAAACGGAAGGCACGCTGTCCGGTGCGCCATCCTTGCGAATGATCACAGGATAAGAGACATGAAAACCAAAATGCAAGTCCTCATCGTGGATGATTCGGCGGTGGTGCGCAACACCCTGACCGAGATCATCAACGCCGACCCGCGGCTGGCGGTGATGGCCACGGCCCAGGATCCGTTCATCGCCGCCGAACGCATGCGCAAACAAGCGCCGGATGTCATCACACTGGATCTTGAAATGCCGCGCATGGACGGGCTCACCTTCCTGGAGAAGATCATGAGCCAGCATCCCGTGCCCGTGGTGGTCTGTTCGAGTCTGACCGAAAAGGGTTCCCTGTCGGCTCTCAAAGCCATGGAGCTGGGGGCCGTGGAAGTCATCGCCAAGCCCCGTGTGGGCACCCGCAACTTCCTGGAAGAGTCCCGGGTGCGCATCTGCGATGCGATATGCGCCGCGGCCGCCGCCCGGGTCAAACGCATTGCGCCCCCGCGACGCATCGAACCCAAACTGACGGCCGATGCGGTGATCGCCAAACCGGTCAGCCAAGCCATGGTGCGCACTACCGACAAGGTGATCGCCGTAGGCGCCTCCACCGGCGGCACCGAGGCACTGCGCGTCTTTCTGGAAATGCTGCCGGCCGACGCCCCGGGCCTCGTGATTGTCCAACACATGCCCGAGCACTTCACACGCGCCTTTGCCGAACGCCTCAACACCACCTGCCAGGTGACGGTCAAAGAGGCGGAAAACGACGATACGGTGATGCGCGGCCGGGCCCTGATCGCCCCGGGCAATCGTCATGCCCTGCTCAAACGCAGCGGTGCGCGCTACTTCGTGGAGGTCAAAGAGGGGCCGCTGGTGAGCCGCCACCGGCCGTCGGTGGATGTGCTGTTCCGTTCCACGGCACGCTATGCCGGCGCCAACGCCGTGGGGGTCCTGATGACCGGCATGGGCGACGACGGGGCCCAGGGCTTGCTGGAGATGAAAGAGGCCGGGGCCTATACCATCGCCCAGGACGAAGCCACCTGCGTGGTGTTCGGCATGCCCAAGGAGGCGATCAAGAAAGGCGCCGTGGACAAGGTAATGCCCCTCGAGGGCATCGCCAATCTGGTGTTGCGGCAATGTTTGTAGATACCGTCTATCCGTTATTCGTCATCAACCGTCCGTGGGTGGCACGACACAAGGAGGCAATCAGAAAATGAGTAAAAAAATCATGACCGTGGACGACTCGGCCAGCGTACGCCAGATGGTCTCGTTCACCCTCAAGGGGGCCGGTTACGAGGTCAGCGAAGCCCAGGACGGCCGGGATGCTTTAAACAAGCTCAACGGCGCCGGCGTGCAGATGGTGATCACCGACCTGAATATGCCCAATATGAACGGCCTGGAACTGATCAAGGCCCTGCGTGCCAAACCCGAGTGCGAATTCATGCCCATCGTCTTTCTGACCACCGAGTCCCAGGCGGAAAAGAAGAGCGAGGCCAAGGCCGCCGGGGCCACCGGCTGGATCGTCAAACCCTTCAAACCCGACCAGCTGCTGGCCGTGGTAAAAAAGGTGCTCGGTTAACCAGGAGAAATCGCCATGTCCGCCGACCTCGCCGCCCGCACGTCAAGAGGCACCCTGCTCACGCCCCGGCTGTTCGACGACCTGAGCCGGTTCATCACGGCCGAGCTGGGTATCAAGATGCCGCCCTCCAAGCGCACCATGCTCCAGTCCCGGCTGCAGAAACGGCTGCGCCGGCTGCGCCTGGACAGTTTCGAGGCCTACCACGACTATGTGTTCAGCGACGAGGGGCGTGACCGGGAATTGCACCACCTGCTCGACGCGGTGACCACCAACAAAACCGACTTTTTCCGCGAGCCGCGCCACTTCCAGGTGCTGATGGAAACCACCCTCCCCGACCTGCTGAACCAAACCGGCGCCGGGCTGCGTCGGCCCCTGAAATTGTGGAGTGCGGGCTGTTCCACCGGTGCCGAGGCCTACACCCTGACCATGGTGCTCAGTGAATATGCCGGACAAGTGCCCGGCTTCGCCTACCAGATTCTGGCCACCGACATCTCCACCCGGGTACTGGAAATCGGCCGCCAGGCCATCTACGAAGATCGCGAAGTCGAACCGGTCCCCATGGCCCTGAAGAAAAAATACCTGCTGCGCAGCAAAGACCGCCGACGGCCCCGGGTGCGCATCATCCCGGCCTTGCGCGGCCGGGTGAAATTCCAACGGCTCAACCTGATGGACGCCGACTATGGCCGCACCGCGGAAATGGACATCATCTTCTGCCGCAATGTGATCATCTACTTCGACCGCCCCACCCAGCAAGCCGTGCTGACGCGTCTGTGTCGATGCCTCAAACCGGGCGGCTATCTTTTTATGGGTCACTCGGAGACCCTCAACGGCTTCAACCTGCCGCTGCGGCAGATCGCCACAACGGTGTATCGAAAGCTGTAGCACGACGATGCACGCCATCCGGATTCATCAGGCGGCTTGAATCGCCGCCGTCACCTCTTCCAGCACGATCCCTTCGGACAGGCGCTCGAGCTCGACCAGCTTCGCGCGGGCCGGCCCGCCGCCGATGCGTCCCAGGGCCCAGGCCGCCATGGCGCGCACCCGTTCGTCCGGATTGCTGCGGACGGCATCGGCCAGATCGTCGACGTAGCGTTGGTCGCGGGTGTTGCCCATGGCCCGCGCCGCATTCATCTGCCAGCGCCAGATTTGGTCAGCGGGCATGTAAAACATGTGCGGCCAGACATGGGCTTCGAAATAGGCGGTATCCATGCGCAGCAGCCGATCCAGGCGGAAATAATCCGCCTTGGCCGCCACCCTGGGATTGGGGGGCAACTCCTCGGCAAGCCAGGCCGCATTGCGGGGGCAAACATTCTGGCAACGGTCGCACCCGTAGACGTAAAGGCCCATGGGTTCGCGCAATTCCATGGGTGTCAGGCCCTCGCCGTAGTAGCTCAAATAGGAGATGCACCGCAGTGGATCGATGGTCCCATCGCCTTTCAGGGCCCGGGTGGGGCAGGCGGCGATGCACGCGTTGCGGCACCAGTCGGGGCACGCCTTACGAATGGTGGGCGGGTCCGGCTCGAAGCGGCGATCCACCACCACGGTAATGGGCAGCACCCACGAACTCTGGCGGGCCGCCTTTCTCGAGAAAAACAGGCAGTTCTTGCCGAAGGTGCCCATGCCCGCCCGGGCCGCGGCCATGCGGTGGGGCAGGTTGAAGGGCACTTTGGATTGGATGCCGTGGTCGCGCAGATATCCGCGGAACGCCTTGATCCGCAGGGCCAGACCGTCTTTGGTGACCCGGTCATCGTCCAGATAGCAGCGCCCGAAATGGGCCTCCAGAAAGGTCGGATTGACCATCTTGTAGTAGGCTTCCATCAATACGATGATTGTCTCGGCCCCGGGCAGGGTGCTCTTGGGATCGGTCCCCTGGAGCAGCCCTAAGCCGCTCGCCTCGACCCATCCGTACTCTTTCTGGTGCTGCTCCAGAAAGGTCCGATGGGTGTCGAACGGCTCGGCCGAAGTGAAACCGACATCATCGAAACCCTGTTCCATGGCCTTGGCGATCACATCCGCTTTGGTAATCATGTCCGCTCCTGTTGTATGAATTCTGTTCCACAGGATACCTGATGCGAACCGCAGATATCAAGTGTGGTCTTGCCGGATCAGCGATTCTCATTGAATGCCATTCATTAAATCCGGCCCGGGTGGGACAGGTGGCCGATGCCACACGCCAAGCGGTCAAGTGCCGGTAAAATGCACGGCGGGCGACCCAGAAACTCGCTGCGCTCAAACAGTCTGGGCCGCTTGTCCGCCGTTTGCATTAAACCGGCACTAACCCGCATGGCTCACGTGGCCCTGGCCACCTGCCCCACCCGGGCCTGCCATAACCGTTACCATGCGAATCTTTTTACCAAACAAGGCCTGGAAAGCATGCCATTCAGCGTGAATCACATTCAGTCAGAACTTCTGTTACCGGGTCCCCTGGGCAGGAAGGGTATAATTTGAGGTGACCCGTTTCATATGAAGATATGCCATCGATTGGATGCACCGCTTCCAGAAACCCTCGGATGCTTGAAAAACGCCACGGCTCATGTATGATCCACCTACGTTGAACCACCCGTCTGCTATGCCGAGAGGAAAGTGACCGCCTGATATGTCGTCCGACAGCGATGCCATTCCCAACCAGGGTCTGCGCTGGCTTCTGGCGCGGGCCAGACCCGCAGCACTGTGGATTACCGTCTCCATCGGATTGGGAGCGGCCGCCGGGATGGTGTTGATCATTCAGGCCGGGTGCCTGGCGCGCATCGTTCACGCCGTGGCCATCGACGGCATGCCGAGGGAAGAGTTGCTGTTCGATTTCTTCGTGCTGATAGCGGCCGCCATCGTCAAAGCCGCGCTGGTCTGGGGCCGGGGAAAAGCCGGTTTTCGGGCCGGGGCCCAGGTGCGCGGCCAGGTTCGCATGGCGCTGGTCGATCATATCACCCGCCTGGGTCCAGTGTATGCCGCCGGTCACGCCAGCGGCACACTGACCAGTGCGGTCATGGAGCAGGTCGAGGGCCTGCACGGCTTTTTCGCCCACTATCTGCCCCAGCTGGCGCTGGCCGTGGCCGTGCCGCTGGCCATCCTGGCATTTGTCTTTCCCATCAGCTGGGCGGCCGGTGGCCTGTTGCTGGTTACCGCACCGCTGATCCCGTTTTTCATGGTGCTGATCGGCATGGGCGCCCGAAGCATCAGCCAACGTTACTTTACGGCCCTGGCCCGCCTCAGCGCCCATTTTCTGGATGCCCTGCAGGGATTGCCGACGCTCAAACTCTTCGACCGTGCCCGCGCCGAGGCCGACCGGGTGGCCGAAACCTCCGGCACCTATCGGGTGCAGACCATGCGCGTGCTGCGGGTGGCCTTTTTATCGTCGGCCGTGCTCGAATTTTTCAGCGCCATCGCCATCGCCCTGGTGGCCGTCTATCTCGGCATGAGCTTTCTGGGGTATTACGATTTCGGTGCCTGGGACCGCCCCCTGACGCTTTACGGGGGGCTCTTCATCCTGCTGCTGGCCCCGGAATTCTACCATCCCCTGCGGGAGTTGGGCGCGCACTACCACACCCGCGCCCAAGCCGCCGGCGCCGCCGAGGAAATCATAAACATCCTGAACACGCCCCTGCCCGAAACGGCGGCGACCGCCCGGGACCCAATCCGCGACGACCGCATCGATCTGCGCGTCGAGAACCTCTGCCTTCGCTACCCCAATACGGATAGAGCGGTCCTCTCCGATATCGACCTCGACATCCAGGCCGGCCAGCGCATCGCCCTTGTGGGCGAAAGCGGTGCCGGAAAAACCTCCCTGCTCAACGCCATCCTGGGATTCGTACATCCCGAACAGGGCCAAATATCGGCCAACGGGGTGCCGTTGCACGATCTGGCCCCGGAACGGCGGCAGGACACCTTTGCCTGGGTCGGACAGAATCCGATCCTGTTTTTCGGTACCATCCGGGAGAACATCCTCATGGGCCGTCGGGGCGCCCATGCCGCTGATGTCCAGGCCGCCGCTCGGGCGACCGGCGTGCTGGAATTCGCCCAACGCCTGCCGGACGGACTCGAAACACGGGTCGGCGAAGGTGGCTATGGTCTTTCCCGCGGCCAGGCCCAGCGCGTGGCCCTTGCCCGGGCCTGGTTGAAAGCGGCGCCGATCCTGGTGCTCGACGAACCCACCGCCGGTCTGGACCCGGTCAGCGCCGGAATGATCATGGCCGCCCTGGAGCGTCTGCCCCGTGACCGCAACGTGCTGATGGCGACCCATCGGCTGGTCGCGCTGGCCGGAATGGATCGCATCGCACTCATGGCCGACGGCCGGATCGTGGCGTGCGACACCTACGCCGCGCTGATGGCCGAACGGGGCGCGTTCTACCACCTGGTCACCCGGATACAAGGAGGCGCGGATGACGATGCCTCGTGAGTGGCGGCCTCTCCTGAGCGGTGTACAAGGCCACAAAGGCCCCATGGCGTTGGGCAGCCTGCTGGGATGGCTGGCGGTGCTGGCCGCCGTCGGCCTGCTGGCCCTGGCCGGATGGTTCCTGACGGCCGCCGCGGTGGCCGGCCTGACAGCGACCGGTGCCGCGCAGTTCAACTTCTTTTTGCCCAGCGTGGGCGTGCGGCTCTTCGCCTTCGTACGTACCCTGGCGCGCTATGGAGAGCGGATCGTCAGCCACGACGCCACCTTCCGCATTCTTGAAAGTCTCAGAGACTGGTTTTTCAGACGCATCGAACCCCTGGTGCCGGCCGTTCTCTTCCGCTACCCCAGCGGTGACATCCTCGGTCGGGCGGTGGAGGACATCGATACCCTGGACAATTTCTACCTGCGCGTGCTCTCGCCGACCGCCATCGCGGCCACGGCAACCGTGCTGCTGGGCCTGTTCCTCTGGCACCTGGACCCGATCGTGGCCTTGGCCGCAGGGGCAGTATGGGCCCTGACCGCCACGCTCCCCTTCGGCAGCGCGCTTCTGGGACGAGCCGCGGGCAAAGAGCTCTCCCGCGCCGGGGCCGTGCTGCGGGCACGCACCGTCGCCCATCTCCAGGGGCTGGCGGAAATTTGGGTCTACGGCGCCGACGGTCATCACCTGGAAACCATCCGACGAGACGACCGGGCATTGCAGGCGGTCCAGGGCCGCATGAACGCCCTGAACGGGGCATCCGGGGCGATGCTCACCCTGCTCTCCGGTCTCGGCGTGGTCCTGGTGCTCTATGTCGGGGCGGGCCGCTGCGCCGACGGTCGGCTCGATGGCGCCCGATTGGCCCTGGCCATGCTGGCCTTTCTGGCGTCGTTCGACGCCTTCTGGCCGCTGCCCAACGCCTTTCTCTACCTGTCGCGCACCCGGGAAGCGGCCAGGCGCCTGGTCGAAATCACCGATGCCGCCGCACCGGTCGATTTTCCAATCGTGAGCGCAGCACCGCCGGACGGATGCGATCTGACCTTTGAAAATGTCCGCTTTGCTTATTCTCCCGGAACGCCACCGGCCCTCGACCGATTCAACCTGCGTGTGGTCCATGGCCGTCGGGTGGCCATCCTCGGCGCCTCGGGGGCGGGCAAAAGCACCCTGGCCCATCTGTTGGCCCGGTTCCAGGATCCTGATGAGGGCCGCATCCTGATCGGCGGCCGCGACCTGCGGATGTTCAGCGAACCGGATTTACGGCGCTGGGTGTGCATCATTTCCCAGCAGGCCCATATCTTCAACGCCACCCTGGCCGACAATCTGCGGCTGTCCAATCCCGAGGCCTCACAGGCGCAATTGCACGATGCCCTGGCCGCGGCCGGCCTGGCGCAACTCTCCGCCGAGCTGCCCGACGGCCTGGAGACCTGGCTGGGCCAGGCCGGCCGTCGGCTGTCCGGCGGACAGGCCAGACGCCTGGCCGTGGCCCGGGCCTTCCTGAGCGATGCGCCGCTATGGGTCCTGGACGAACCCACCGAAGGCCTCGATCCCCGCACGGCCCGGGCATTGATGACCTCCATCCTGGAGCGAACCGCCGGCAAGACCCTCCTGTGGATCACCCACCGCCCGTCCGAGGCGGCCCTGTTGGATCGCGTGGTGTTTCTCGATGGCGGCCGGGTGATGGCCGAGGGCGATCACCAGACCCTTTGCGCTCACCATCAACGCTGAGCAATTCTACCTGAATGTGATTCACCTTGAAGGGCATGCATTGCAGAAGTTGTTCGATAAAAATAATCTCAGTGCAACATCCATGGCAGGCGTGGGTGGGGCAGGTGGCCAGGGCCACGTACGCCTGCGGTCAATAGTGCCAGTTGAATGCAAACGGCGGACAAGCGGCCCAGACTGTTTGACCCCGGAGCAGGCCGGGGGAGTTTCTGGGCCGCCCGCCGTGCATTTTACCGGCACTTGACCGCTTGGCGTGTGGCATCGGCCACCTGTTCCACCCACGCCGGGTTTAATGAATCGCATTCAGTTAGAATCCCTGATCAGCGCTCTATGGACTGTTAGCGCTCTAGGGACTTGATATCCGGGGGCGTTTTGTCGTAGCATGCTTTTTCGGAATGATGATCGGACGGTTCGATGCCGGTCCGTGCCCTTCAGGCAAAAGACCCCCAAGCAAGCCTATCAAAGAAAAAGGATCGTTTATGGATGCACTATTGCTGTCGAGATTTCAGTTCGCGGCCACGACCATGTTCCATTTTCTCTTCGTGCCCCTGACCCTGGGGCTGTCGATCATCGTGGCCTACATGGAAACCAAGTACGTCCGCACCGGAGACAAGACCTACCTGGACATGACCAAGTTCTGGGCCAAGCTGTTTCTCATCA
>Ga0209164_1002505_pt1 | contig 19441 bp, 20 predicted proteins | sample MTBNYHSulfiMetaG_FD_187458 | JGI IMG/M metagenome (GOLD analysis project Ga0209164, IMG submission 187458) | Enrichment culture microbial communities from rom New York Harbor, USA that are MTBE-degrading - MTBE-NYH (New York Harbor Sulfidogenic)... | ecosystem: Environmental > Aquatic > Marine >...
CCTCTATCCGCTGATCATCGCCTCGCAGATGGTCCCGGTGTTCGCGATCGCGCCGCTTCTCGTTGTCTGGATGGGCTACGGTGTGTGGCCGAAAGCGGTCGTCGCGGCGTTGATCGGGTTCTTTCCGATTGTCGTCAACGCCTCGGACGGGCTGCGCGCGCCGAGCGAGGAGACGGTCGAGCTCTTCCGCTCTCTCGGTGCGACGCGGGGCCAGATCCTCCGGAAGCTCCGGCTCCCGGCGAGCCTGCCGACGCTCTTTGCAGGGCTGAAGGTCGCGGCGACCCTGTGCGTCGTCGGCGCGACGATCGGGGAGTGGGTCGGGGCGCAGCGCGGGCTCGGGTATCTGATGCTCCAGTCGAACGCGCTGTTGCGGGTCGACCTCGTGTTCGCGGCGATCGCGATGCTCTCGCTGCTCGGGTTGCTGCTGTTCGCGGTGCTCCGGATAATCGAGCGGCGCGTGCTCCGCTGGCGGGGCACGGGATGAGCCGCAAGGGGGGGGAGAGGATGAGGATCGGGACGCTCGCGGTGCTGTTCGGTGCGCTGTTCTCGGTCCCGACGTACGGCGGTGGGACGTTGCGTGTCAGCCTCGACTTCTTCGTCAACCCGAACCACGTGCCGCTCGTCGTCTGTCACGAGTCCGGGTGGTTCGCCGAGGAAGGGCTCGACGTCAGGCTGTTCGTGCCGGCCGGCGCGAGCGACCCGGTGAAGCTGGCGGCGGCGCGCGCGGCCGAGATCGCCCTCACACCGCAGATCAACTACCTGATCGCCCGATCGGAGGGGCTGCCGCTCGTCGCGATCGGGGCTCTGATCGGCCGGGGGCTCGGAGGGCTGCTCGCGCTTCGGAACCGCGGCGTCGAGCGGATCGACGACCTGCGCGGCAAGCGGATTGGGTACTCCCTCGCGCCGCTCGAACCGATCCTGTGGACGGCGATGCTCGGCTCCGTCGGGATCCGCGAGGGGGAGTTCCGGCTGATCCAGGTCGGATTCAACACGATGCAGGCGCTTCTCGCCGGGAGCGTTGACGCCATCGGCGCGTTCCGCAACTTTGAGCCGATCCAGGCGAGGCTGGAGGGCGCCGACCCGGTCTTCTTCGCCCAGGAGGACTACGGCGTCCCGGAGACGTACGACCTCCTGCTCGTCGTCCATCCGCGGCTGATCGAGGAGCGGAGCGGTGACCTTGCGGCGTTTCTCCGCGTGCTCGTGCGAGGGATCGAGCGGACCAACGCCGATCCGGATGCGGCGTTTGACGCATTTCTCGCTGCGCATCCGGATCTCGATGACGAGCTGAACCGCTGTTCGTTCGAGGCGACGCTCCCGCTCTACGCCGCGGGAGCTCGTCACGACGATTGCGAAGTGTGGTCGACGATGTGCGACTACCTGGTCGAACGTGGGTTGATCGGCGAGCGGCTTTGCCGGGAGGAGCTGTTCACGGATGCGTTGTTGCCCGCCGTCGAGTAGCCGAGCGGGGAGGGGAGGGGGGCCGCGATGCATACGGCGAACCGCCGGCTCGAGGTGATCGTCGGCTGCATGTATTCCGGGAAGACGGAGGAGCTGATCCGCCGCCTAGAGCGGGTCCGGATCGCGGGGCGGAAGATCCTGTTGTTCAAGCCGACGATCGACGATCGGTACCGGACGAACGCGATTGTCACCCACTACGGGCGCGAGTTCGCAGCCCACCTCCTCCAGCCAGGCGACGAGGCGGTGGAGGCGCTCGCTGCCTTGGTGGGGGAGAGCGCGTTGCGCGAGGCCGCTGTCGTCGCGTTCGACGAGGGGAACTTCTTCTCCGATCGGCTGCCCGATCTGTGTCAGGAGCTGGTCGGGATGGGGAAGCGGGTGGTCGTTGCCGGGCTCGATCTGACCTTTGCCGAGGAGCCGTTCGAGCCGATGCCGAAGCTGATGGCGCTCGCCGATCGTGTCGACAAGCTGCAAGCGGTTTGCGTCGTCTGCGGGGGCGTCGCCACCCGCTCGCAGCGGTTGATCGACGGGAAGCCAGCTCCTGTGGACGGCCCGGTCATCCAAGTCGGGGGGGTCGGCACCTACGAGGCGCGCTGCCGCGCCTGCTACCGGAGGTAGCGGCATCGTAGATGGCGGCCGTCTCGCTCTGCGAAGGGGGGCTTGACGCAAGCGCCGGGCAGAGGCCCCGACGCGCGACGGCGCAGCGACGTCTTCTCGCGAATGAGCGCAGTTTCCTTCGCGACGCGCCTTGCGCGCGCCGCCCGCGCTACACGTGGTACGTCTTGCCGTCCTCACACAGCTCGACTCCGTCAAGCGGCTCCGGCGGCTTGGCCATGTGGGTGGCGAAGACGCGCGTGCCGCGGTCGCGAAGCCGTTCGACCCGCGCCGCGATCGCGTGGGAGTCCATGTGCCCCGGATCGTTCGACCGCGCCGGATGGGTCCATTCGAGGATTGCTATGTCGGCGCCTTCGAGCAGCTCGTCGACCTGGTCGCAGTCGGCGGTGTCTCCGGTGTAGGCGAAGATCCTCCCCTTGTACCCGAAGCGGTAGCCAAACGCGGCGAGGCGGAAGTGCTCCATCCGGATCGCGGTGAATCGAAGGTCGCCCGCGACGTACTCGCCGTTGCTGGCGATCTCGACGTAGGTCACCGGGACGCGCGGTTCGAACCCGCTGCTGCGCATGTCCGGCCACGCGAGGTCGCAGAGCGTCTTGCTGCGCCGTTCGATTCCCTTGGGGCCGACGATGTGGAGCGGGCGTTCCCTGCGCAAGCGAATGCAGTAGTCGAGGAGCAGGAACGGGAGGCCGAATAGGTGGTCGGCGTGGACGTGGGTGATGAAGATCACATCGATCTCGGTCGGGTCAAGGCGGAGCCGCTGAAGTTGGAGCACCGCCGTCGGCGGGAGATCGAGCAGAATCCTGCCGTCGAGGAGGAGCGAACTCCACTGGCGCCCGTCGGCGAGGGCCGCCGCGGACCCGAGGCAAATGAGCGGGATGCGGTCGCGCAAGGTCGTTCTAGTTCGCGGTGTGCAGCGCCTCGTCGGTCGCGCGAAGCCTTCGGACGAGCTCTTCGAGCATCCCCTGGGCGATCTCCGGATGGTTCTCGATCAGGCTCTTCATCGCCCATTGGGTGACCACGAGGCAGGTCGTGTCGGTTACCGCGACGACGTCCGCCGTGCGCAGAGCGCCATCGATCACGCTGAGCTCGCCGAAGAAGTTGCCGACGCCCAGCTGCGCGAGCTTCTCGCCTTGGCGGATGACCTCCGCCTTTCCCTCGAGGATCAGGTAGAAGCCGACCCCGCCCTTTCCTTGCTCGACGATCTTCGTGCCGGCAGCGGCCGTCTTCTGGACCGCGGCTTTCAGTACGCTTTTCAGCCCGGCCTCTTTCATCCGGGAGAAGATCGGCGTCGCTTGCATCAACGAGATGATCCGCCTGTCGTCCATTCCGTCCGCTCCTTTCGTCGCACTCGGGACCGAGGACGATGATATAATGCGCTGATCCGCTTTTCCAGCATCAACGCACGTGAGGGGGCCCATGTCCTGGAGCAGAACGCTCAAGATGCGCCAGACGATTCGCGCTCAACTCGAATCGGGCGAGGAGATCGCGATCTTGTTCAGCGATCTGCGCGGCTTCTCCACGTACACCGCGCGAGAAGGGGATCGCGCCGCCTACGTGCTGGCGCAGTCGCACGAGGAGGTCCTGCGCCCGCGGATCGAGGAGTACGGCATCCTCGTCAAGTCGCTCGGCGACGGCATCATGGCGGCGTTTGAGACGGCCGAGGACGCGATTCGCGCTGCGGCGAGGATCCAAGAGGCGGTGCGCGAGCGGAACCGCGGCGTCCCCGGCGATCCGATCGACGTCGGGATCGGGATCTCCAGCGGGCGGCCGGTGATGACGGATATCGACTTCATCGGGCACGCAGTGAACCTGGCGCAGCGGCTCTCCGACCTCGCGAAGGGCGGGCAGATCCTGGTCACGAAGCGGGTGCGGGAGCTGGCGGGGGCCGGGCAGGGGTTGAGGTTCGCGCCCCTGGGCGAGCGGGGTCTGAAGGGCCTCGGACAGCAGGAGGTCGTCGAGGTGGTCTGGATGAGGGAGGTGGCGCGCCTCTCGGACGCGGCCGACCGCATGACCCTCATCTTGACGGAGCGGGGGACGATCGTCGTCGAGCTCGCGAAGGACGCGAAGCAGGACCTCCGAGACGCCCTGGATCGGCTGCAGGAAGCGCGGGCGGAAGAGGAGGGCGCGTTCTCCGCGTGGCTGCAGCGCGCGATCGCACGGTTCACGCGACGGATGATCCGCGCCTCTCTCGAGGTGTTCGGCATGGCGCGCGAGCGGGAACTCGAGCGCGTGGAGCTGTCGATCCGCGGGGAGACCCTCGTGCTCGAGACCCCGGACGGGACCTTCCGGGTGCGCAATGTGGATTCCGAGCGCGCTAGGCGGTTCGTGGCGGAGGCGAAACGGATCCGGGGAAGCGGCGGCCCGGCGGCTTCCTAGCTGCAGGCGTCCGCGGAGGGGACGGCGATTGTCGGAAAGTATCTGGGAACCTGCTTGAAGCGACGCGCGGCTTGACCTAGAATGGCGTCAAGCCAAGAAATGGGGGGAACATGGGTAAGCGAGAGGTCCTGGAAAGCACACTCAAACAGATCAAGAAGGCGTATGGCGAGGGCTCCATCATGTGGCTCGGCGAAGGGGCTCAGGTTCTCCAAGTCGAGTCCATCCCGTCGGGATCGCTCGCGCTTGACATCGCCCTCGGGGTCGGCGGCATCCCGCGCGGCAGGATCGTCGAGGTTTTCGGGATGGAAGCGAGCGGGAAGACGACCCTCGCGCTGCACATGATCGCTGAGGTGCAGAAGCGGGGCGGCACGGCGGCGTTCATCGACGCGGAGCACGCCCTCGATCCGACGTACAGCCGGGCGCTTGGCGTTGACCTCGACCACATGCTGATCTCCCAGCCGAACTCGGGGGAGCAGGCGCTGGAGATCACCGAGCAGCTCACGCGCAGCGGGGCGATCGACATCATCGTGATCGACTCGGTGGCGGCGCTCGTTCCGACGGCGGAGATCGAGGGACAGATGGGGGAAGCGACGGTCGGTCTGCAGGCGCGGCTCATGAGTCAGGCGATGCGGAAGCTGTCCGGCGCGATCTCCCAGTCGAAGACGATCGTCGTGTTCACGAACCAGATGCGATCGATGATCTCGACGTCCCGGTTCGGACCGTCGACGACGACGTCGGGCGGATGGGCGCTCAAGTTCTACGCGTCGCTGCGGCTGCAGATGTGGGGATCGGGCCGGATCGAGGAGGGGACGGAGCGGATCGGGCACAACATCAACGTCCGCGTTGTGAAGAACAAGGTCGCGCCGCCGTTCAAGGAGGCGACGTTCGACATCATCTACGGCAGGGGCATCGTCCGATCCCGCGACCTGATTAACACCGGAGAAGCGCTTGGCCTCGTGACGCGAAGCGGTTCTTGGTACTCGTTCGGGGACCAGCGCCTCGGCCAGGGGATCGGGAACAGCGCCGCCGCGCTTGAAGAGAACGTCGCACTGGCCGACGAGCTCGAGGCGGCGATCCGCGAAAAGGCCGGGCTGGATCGGTCCGCGCCTGGGAAGGCCGACCGGCATGAAGGAAAGGCCGACGACGAGGAGTGATCCTTGGGCGGATCTGGTCCGGGTTCTGCGGCAGCGGCCCCGGAGCGTGTCCGAGGCGCGCGACCTGCTGCGACGGCGCGGGCACGAGGCGGAAGCTGTCGAGCAGGCGTTGTGCGCCGCGCTGGACGCCGGACTGCTTGACGATCGATCTGTGGCGCGGCTGTGGGTGAACGATCGTCTCTGGCATCATCCGCTGTCTCGGGCCGCGGTGGTGCAGGAGCTGCGCGGCAAGGGGCTCGACCGCGAGACGATCGACGCGGCGCTGGAGGTGGAGGGATACACCGCGGCGCGGGAGACCGAGCTGGTGCGGGAGCTCGCGGAGGCGCGGTACCGGCGGTTGCGGGGGGTCGACCCGGATCGCCGCAGGGCGAGGACGCTCAGCTACTTGACGCGCCGCGGGTTCTCGACGGCGCAAGCGCATGAGGCCCTGCGGCGCGTGGCCGCCGAGGCGGAGGGGGAAGATGGCTGACCGACGGGTCGGCATCGGCTACGACGTGCACCGGCTCGTCCCCGGCCGCCCGCTCGTCCTCGGCGGGGTCGTGATCCCCCATGAGATGGGGCTGCTTGGCCATTCCGATGCCGACGTCCTGACCCATGCGATCTGCGACGCGCTGCTCGGCGCGGCCGGGTTGGGGGATATCGGAGCGCAGTTCCCGGACTCGGACGCGCGCTACCGCGGCATCTCCAGCCTGCGGCTGCTCGAGGAGGTCGTACGGCTTGTCGGCGCGGCCGGCTACTCGCCGCACAACGTCGACGCGACCGTGCTCGCGGAGCTGCCGAAGCTCGCGCCGCACCTCGGCGGGATGAAGGCGGCGCTTGGAAGAATCTTGCGGCTGCCGCCGGATCGGATTGGGATCAAAGCGACGACGACCGAGTCCCTCGGTGCGGTCGGGCGCGGCGAGGGGATCAGCGCGATCGCCGTCTGCCTTGTCGAATCGGCTGGAGAGGGGGCGGCTCAGCGGAGCAGTCGCGCGATGTCCTGATAGGTCACGAGGAGCATCACCCCAAGCAGGATGAGGAAACCGACGGCGTGGATCAGGCCCTCCCGCTCGGGCGGAATCGGCTTGTGCCGCAGCGATTCGTACAGCGCGAACGCGACGCGGCTTCCATCGAGCGCCGGGAAGGGGATCAGGTTCAACAGGCCGAAGTTGATGCTCAGGAACGCGAGCAGCCCGAAGAAGACGGCGCCCCCCATCCGCACCCCCTGACCGAGGACCTCGGCGAGGCCGATCGGCCCGGCGATCGCGTCCCCGGCCGCGACCTCCCCAAAGAGGAGCTGGCGCGCCCATGTCGCGAGCAGTGCGACGTTGCCCGCGAACTCCTCGCCGGCGAGCCGGAGGCCGAGGAAGAGGCCGGGGCGCTGGTTCACCTCTCCGAGCTCTCCAAACGTCACTCCCGCGAACAGGTTGCCGATCGTGGTCCGCGTCGCGGCGAGTTCGAGTTCGCGGATCTCCTCACCCCGCTCCACGGTGAGCGTCCCGGCGGCCTCTTGATCCAGGTCGTCGAAGTGGGTGAGGAGGTCGAGCGCGGTATCGACGTCGTCGCCGTCGATGGCGATGATCTGGTCTCCGACGTGTAGGCCGGCGAGACGCAGCGGCGCTGCCGGGGCCAAGGCGACGATCTCGCGGGTGTAGGTGTTCGTCAGGAAGTACGCCCCCAGGACGTATCGTCCCTCCTCCTCCTCGAATCGAGGGGTGATCTCGATGCGCATCAGCTCGGATCCACGCACCAGCTCGACGGCGACCGGCGCCCCTCCGGATCGCTGGATCGCCCCGGTGATGTCCTCGAGGCGATAGACCGGCGCGGCGTCGATCGACCGCACACGGTCCCCGGGAAGAAGGTGTTGCGCAGCGGCGGAGCCGGGGATGACATCGGCGACCTGCAGCATCGGCAGGCCGAAGCCCCACAGGACAAGCAGGATGACGACGAACGCGCCCAAGAGGTTCGCGAGCGGCCCGGCGAGGCTGATCATGGCGCGCACGCCGGGCGGCTTGTTGTAGAGGATCCGATCCGAGGGGATCTGCTCATCGGTCTCCCGGCGGTCCTCGCCCGCCATCCGGACGAACCCGCCGAGCGGGATCGCGCGGAGGGTGTAGTGGGTCTCCTTGCCTCGGAACGTCAGAAGACGCGGTCCGAAGCCGATGGCGAACTCCTTGACGAGGACGCCGGACAACTTCGCGACGAAGAAGTGGCCCGCCTCATGGAGACCGACGAGCCCGACGATCGAGCCGAAGAAGACGATCAGCGTGAGGATCATCGCCGCCACCTCGCCTGCATCGTGAGGTACCGTCTCGTGTCCTCCCCAAGGCGGACGGCCTCGGAGAGGCGAACGCCGACGACCCAGACGATCTTCTCTTGGTCGCAGAGCAGGGGGATCCTGCCGCGATCGGGATCGGGAAGGCGCGCGTTGACAAGGAAGTCCTTGAGTTTCGTCTCCGTCCCCAGTCCGAGCGGCGCGAAGCGGTCTCCGGCATGGCGGGACCGCAGCGACAACGGGAAGGCGATGCGATCTGCGTCCGCCACTTCGTCCCAGCGATCGGATGGTCGCAGCGGAGGCCGGCCTGCCTCATGGACCGAGAGCGTCAACGTGATCGGAGGGTCGGGGATCTCGGTGCGCCCGAGCTCGACGGGGAAGGCCCACGGGCCCACGGAGGGCTGCTCCTCCCGCGACAGCACGAGCTCGTTCCCCGCAGCCTGCGCGTGGAGCCCCGGCAAGTCCAGGCGCTGGCGCAGAGAAGCGGCGAGGAGGTGCTGAAGGGAGAGGACGTGTCCCTCGTCGATCCCGCGGAGGGTTCCTCGTGCGCGGCGCACCCCCTCCCGCAGGAGAAGCCGCCGCACCCCCGGCGGATAGCAGGAGAGGACGTTCCGACGGAACACGACGCGCTGTGACCGCTGCTCGGAACACACGCCATTCCAGAGGTTCGAGACGAGGAATGTGGCGATGTCCTCCGCACCCGCGGCGTGTCCCGATGCGCGGCAGATCGCCTCCACGGCGCGCGGGTTGATCTGCTCCAGCTCCGGGAGGACCCGGTGGCGGATGCGGTTGCGTGCGAACGCCGGGTCGGCATTCGTGGCGTCGTCGCGCCACATCAGGCGGCGCGTTTCAGCGTAGGCGAGAATCTCCGAGCGCGTCAGGCCGAGCAACGGTCGAATGAACGGTCCTCGGATTGGCGGGATGCCGCGGAGCCCCGCAATTCCCGCCCCCCGAACGAGTCGATGAAGGATCGTCTCCGCTTGATCGCTCGCCGTGTGGCCGAGCGCGATCCGATGCGCGCCGATGCCGGCTGCTTGCCGCTCGAGGAAGGCGTACCTCGCCTCGCGAGCCGCCCCCTCCGTGCCGTGCCCCCGTGCGGCGGCGAGCGCCCCGGGAGGAAGTCGCTCGGCGTGGAGCGGCATCCCGAGCCGTGCCGCCAGCTGCGCTACGAACCGCGCGTCCTCGGCGGACGCCTCAGCGCGGAGGCCGTGGTCGAGATGGGCGACATGGAGAGAGAGCCCGTATTCCGGCGCCAATCGGCCGAGGACATCGAGGAGGGCGACGGAATCCACCCCGCCCGAAACCGCCACGAGGACGGTCTCGTCGCCGGTGAGCATTCGGTGCTCGTCGATGACGGCGCGAACCCGTTTGAGGACCATGTCTGCGATTGTGTCGATACGAACCGGCAAAATCAACGGTTGGCCGGTTGAGACGGCAGCGGTATGCTCGTCAAGAGATGAACCGATGGGTGATCTTCCTGGTCGCGATCTGGGTCGGCGTCGGTACGTCCGCCGCGCCGGTCGGCGGTGCGCACGCGATGATCCTCCTCCCCGCGGGCGGGACACGGGTCGAGATCGCGTGGGGGATGTCCGGTCCGGCGGTCGAATGGTCGCGGATCGTCTCGCCTCGGATGGAAGTGATCGCCTCTTCGTCGCCGGCTGACCTGTTCTCCATTCGTGCCAAGGTGCTCCTCGTGGGAGAACTGGTTCCGCTCTTCGTGGCCGCCCTTGTCGGCACGGACGGCCACGGCGTCGTGGGGACCCTGTTCCTCGGACCGGTCGAAGTGAGCGCCGGGCGGAGGTTGGGCAAGAGCGCGTGCCGTTGGGCGCACGTCCAGCTCGCCGCGGAGCCGGGCGTGTCCCTGGTGCTCGGAGGGGAGGCGTTCGGAGAGGGCTGGCAGCCGTTCGCGGCGGTGCGAATCTTCCCCCAACGCGACGCCGTTTGGGAGATCGGCCTCTCGATTCGCGGCGATGGGATCCGCCTCTCTCTTGGGGGCTGGCTGTGAGGTGGATGGTCCCGCTCGCGGCCGCGATAGTCCTCCTTCGGGCGATTGCTGCGGTCGGCGCCCCGCTCACCGTCCTTTACACGAACGACCTCCACCTTCGGTTCGCGCGGCTGGACTCCCTCGAGCACCGGATCGAAGAGGTGAGGGCCGAAGCGGATTCGGTGCTGCTTGTCGACGCAGGGGACGCGTGGCATGACTTTCGCCGCCCGCTCACGGCGGTCTGGGGGGCGGACGAGATGGTGTCCTGGATGAATCAGGTGGGTTACGACGCGATGGCGCTCGGCAACCACGACCTGTACTGGGGCGCGCTGCGCCTTGCTGTGCTGGCGCGTGCGGCGGATTTCCCGATTCTCTGTGCCAATGCGAAGCAGGTCGGATCGGCCCGCGTGCCGTTCGTCGCCTCGACCCGGGTTCTGACGACTGCCACGCCCGTCCTGGTCATCGGGCTCATCACCGAGGAGTTCCTCCCCTACCCCGCGTACCCCGGCCTTCGGCTCGTCGGACCGGCGGGCGCTGTCCGCGAAGAGATCCGCCATAGAGCAACCGACGCGGACCTGATCCTCGTCCTCGCCCACCTCCCGGTCGCCGACGCGGCGGACCTTGCGCGGGCGGTGCCCGAGATCGATCTGCTCGTCAGCGGGCACTCCCACGAGACGACGTTCGAGCCGCTCCGGATCGGACAGACATGGATCGTGCAGTCTGGCGCATTCGGCGCGTATCTCGGCAAGCTCGTCCTCGATGTCGATCCTCACGGCGGTCGACACCGGCTGATCGCAAACGAGCTTCTTCCCACAGAGAAGGCCCCGACCGCCCCCGGTCGAGGCCTTCGCAGGCTGCTATCCGTCTTGACGGCCGCGGTGGCCGTCGCGCTGTTCGTCCTGCGCTAGAACGCGAGGGCGAAGCCGGGCTTCCCGTCGACGATGCCGATCGTAAACCCGCGGTCCTTGGCGACCGTATACGCATCGTACCCGCTGTAGAGCGCCCACCCCAGGTGCGCGAGCCCCACGAGCGGATAGCCCAAGTACCCGAACGGGAGCAACGTGACCAGGTAGAACGCCCCCACATCGATCGCGACGGCGATGCCCAGGTGCAGGAACGCCTTGCCGACTTCATCGTTCAGGAACTGCCCGAGGCCAGGCAGGATCAGGGACGCGACTCCCGGGATCCACGCCTCGCTCGGCTGCGCCAGTGTGCCGAACGACAGCCCGAGCAAACCAATCACCACACAACCGACCGCCACCCGCCTCTTCATCCGCTCCTCCTTCTCTTGCGATGCGCACCGGACACGCGTCATGCGTTCAACCGTTCCAGCACGTCGTCATCGATGTCGAAATTCGCGAAAACCTCTTGGACGTCCTCATTCTCATCGAGGGCGTCGATCAGCCGCAGCACCTTCTCCGCCGAGCTTCCGTCCACATGGACTGTGGTTCGAGGGATCATCGTCGCTTCGGCGCGGATCGCGGTCAGCCCCCGATCCCGCACTGCCTCGCCGACGGCGGCCAGCGCGGACGGGTCGCATGTGATCTCGATCGTGTCCTCCTCGCGGCGGATGTCGTCCGCGCCCGCTTCGATCAGCGCCATCTCCAGCTCATCCGAATCGACGTCGTCGGCTGGATCTGCGAGGACGACGACACCTTTACGGTCGAACAGCCACGCGACGCTGCCGGCAGAGGCCATGTTCGCGCCATGCTTGCTGAAGATGTGGCGCACGCCGGCGGAGGCGCGATTGCGGTTGTCGGTGACGACGCGGACGAGGACCGCGACGCCGTCCGCAGCATACCCTTCGTAAGTGGCCTCCTCGTAGCTGACCCCCTCGAGATCGCCGGTCGCGCGCTTGATCGCTCGATCGATGTTGTCCTTCGGCAGATTCGCCGCTTTGGCTCGCTCAAGTGCCTGCGCAAGGCCCGGATTGTGCGCGGGGTCCGGATCCCCGTTGCGGGCTTGGAGCGTGATCTCCTTGATCAGCTTGGCGAAAAGCCCGGAGCGCCTCTTGTCCTGGCGCTCCTTGCGGTACTTGATGTTCGCCCACTTGGAATGTCCAGCCATCCGTTCCCCCCGTCTGTCGGTCGAAAGCGACACATCATAGCCCTCGCGAGACGGGCCGACAAACACGGCCGCCGGAGGGCCCCCTGAACGCGGCGTGCTTGACAGGCCGGCACCGCCGCGGCAGAGTCTCTCTCGCCTCATGCAGGCGGAAGGGGGAGAAATGGGCGTTCGCGTCCGCTGGACGGTCTTTCTTGGAGGGATGCTGGGAATCCTCCTCCTGTCTGGCTGTCTGTTCAACACCTTCCAGACGGCGACGTTGGTGCAGCGCGGCGAGGCTGCACTCGTTTTGGGCTCCGGATTGCTCGATGTCTCGCCGGGCGGCGGCGGCCCGGCCTGGGCCCTGACGCCGCAGGTGCGGCTGGCGTTTGGCCTCTGCGGGCGTGCGAACCTCGGGTTCCAGACCGGCGCGATGATTCCCCTCGCCACCGGGAGCCTCGGGTGGTTGGGGGCGTCAAGCGACCTCAAGCTCTTGCTCTTCGAGGACCCCGGGATCGTCTCCCTTGCGATCGGGATCGGGGGAGGATACGGGATCGAGTTCCTCGGCTGGGGCGTCTTCGGCGAGTTGTTCCTCGAGAGCCATGTCGGGTTGCTGCCGCTGTTCGTCGCCTACCAGCCGGCGGTGCCGCTGTCGAGGAAGGATTTCACCGTCTGGCACCACCTCGCCGCCGGGGTGGTCGTTCGGCTGTCGAGTCGGGCGCGGCTTCTGTTGCAGGTCGACTGGAAGGTGCCGAGTCTCAGCTTCGGGTTCGCGGTCGACATCGGGCATCGCGCGGCGGGGCAGGGTTCGACGGCGGAGGGACTCCGCCCGGGGGGCGAGGGGGAGTGAAGCGACAGGAGGGTCCGGAAGTGAGACCGATTAGACGGTTCATCGTGTGCGTCCTGGTTTTCGCCTGCCCGCTCTCGGGGCTCGCAGTCAACCTTCTCGAGACCGCTCGTCCGCTCGGGGGGCAGCGAATCGCCCTCACGTTCGGCTTCGGCGTCGCCGTTGCGGATTTGGACGCCGCGGGCCCGTGGTTTCTCGTCCCTCAAGGGCGCCTCGCCATCGGGCTGCTGGAGGGGTTGGATCTCGGGCTCCACAGCGGCTGGGCATCCGAACTCGGCACCGGTACGGGCTCCTGGCTGGGGCTGCTCGTCGACGCGAAGGTCGCTGCCGCCCACCTGCCGGGCCGATACAGCCTCGCGTGGGGTGCCGGCGGCGGGTTCGGGCTCGACTTCTTCGGCGATGGCTGGGGGGTGTTCCTCCAGCTCTTGTTCGAGAGCCACTCCCCGTCCTTTCCCGTGTTCGTCACGTACCGGTTCGTTCTCCCCCTTGCTGGAGGCGCCGGAGCCGGGATCGCGTTTGAGGGTTACATTTCCGGCGGCATGTGGCTCCCGCTCTCGCCGATCGCCAGGCTGCTCCTCGCCCTCGACGTCTTCCGAGGGCTTCCCTCCCTCGGTGTCGGTCTGGAGATCGACTTCTAGCGCTCAAGACGTCGTTCGAGCGCATCGATGACCCGCCGGTCCGCTGTTGAAAACGCGTAGTTCCGAAGCTGCTCGCGCGAAGCCCATGCCCAATCGGCGCAGTCGATCGCCCTCGGCTCCCCGGCGATGTGGCGGCAGTGGTAGACGTGCAGGGTGATTCGCAAGTGCGTGTACGCGTGCCGCAGCTTGAGGAACGGCTCGAGGACCTCGATCTGGATTCCCAGCTCCTCGCGCAGCTCGCGGCGCAGCGCCTCCTCAAACGACTCGCCCGCCTCGACCCGCCCGCCGGGGAACTCCCACAACCCGCCGAGCAGATCGTTCTCGTTCCGCCGCCCGATCAGGAGGTAGGCGCCCGGGGAGAAGGGGGCGCCATCCCAGATGACCCCGCCGACGACGTCGACGTGCGGGATGGCGCGTCGGGCACGTCTCTGCGGATAGCTCCCGGTCTCCCCTCGGTGATGTGCATCACAGTGGGGTGAGAGCGGGCATGCATCGCAGCGTGGTGCGCGGGGGCGGGGGACGCAGATCCTCGCTCCTAGATCCATCAGCGCTTGGTTGAAACGCGACGCGTCACCGGGCGGGAGGAGGTTCGTCGCGACCTGCCGCAGGGTCGTGCGGACGGCCGCTCGGCCCGGGTCGCCGGCGACGCAGCGAAGCCGGCTGAGGACGCGGATCGTGTTCCCGTCGAGAACCGGTGCGTCTCGTCCGAAAGCGATGCTCGCGATGGCTGCGGCGGTGTACGGTCCGATCCCGGGGAGCCTGCGGAGCTCGGCGACCGTGGTGGGAAGCTGGCCACCGCGTTCGTCGCGGACGACGCGGGCCGCGGCGTGCAGATTGCGGGCGCGGCGGTAATAACCGAACCCTTCCCACGCCTTGAGCACATCGTCGACCGACGCGGCGGCGAGCGATGCAACGGACGGAAAGCGCGTGAGGAACTTGCTGTACTGCGATCGAGCCGTCTCGACCTGCGTCTGCTGGAGCAGGACCTCCGAGATCCAGATCGCGTAGGGATCGCTCGTCTGACGCCACGGGAGATCGCGCGCCTCGACTTCGTACCAGGCGAGCAGGCGCGAGCGGATCCCCTCGACGGTCGCCTCGGTCACGGTCGCCTGGTCCGCTGCTTGCGGGTCCCGCCCCTCTGGCGGAAAGGTATTCCCGTCACGGGAGGTCCCGCACCAGGAGCTTCATGTACTCGCCGACCGTTCGAACGTCCTCAAGTCCGAGCGTTGCGTCGACGGCGCGGTCGATCGCCCGGTCGGTCAGCGCCTGCGACGCGTTGGCGCGGAACTTCGCGATCAGTTCGTCGTCGGAGAGCGGTCGCTCGGGGCTGCCCTTCGCGAAGTCCTCCTGGAGCGTGTACGCCTGCCCGTCTTCGGTCCGAATCGTGACGACCGCCCGCTTCACCTTCGGGAACAGCGAGTCGATCTCCGGATCGGCGACGACGCGGATGCGCGAGAGCATCTCCCAGACGAACGGTTCGGCGAGCGCCTCGGGCTCGAAGTCGGAGGGAAGGACGTTTCCCTTGGTGACGGCGACGGCGATGCAGTATGGCAGGCTGTGGTCCGCGGTCTCCTTCGTCCGTGGCTCGTACTTCGACGGGTCGGAGAGGATGTCCGCCCCCCGGGTTGTCGTACGGACCGTCACCTCGGACACGGCGTGCGGATCGATCCGATGCGCGCGCATGACCTCAAGCGCCGCGGTGATCGGCTGGTGGGTCAGCGCTTCGGTCGGGAACGCTTTGTAGCCGCATTCGGTGATCAGGAACTCCTCCCCCAGCCCCGAGAGGATCTTGTCTTGATCCCAGCGGACATTGCGCAGGACTTCGAATACACCCTCCTTCCCCTCGAACAGCTCGACCGGCCCGGAGTACCCGGTGGCGGCGAGCAGCGCCGCGCGGACCCCGGCCTCCGTCGCCATTGGGTCGGCGGTGTTCTTCATGTTCGTGAGGTGTCCGGCGACGACGCCGCCGAGGGTGAAGTGGCTCGATCCGGAGATCCCGCACGCGGCGACCGCTTGATCCTCGGTCAGTCCGAGCATCCTCGCCGCGACGAGCGGGGAGACGAACTGCGTCAGGCTGGCATGGTGCCATCCGACCTCGCGGACGCCCGGCGTCGCCGCGAGGCAGAGGCGCATCTCGAGCTCGTACGCGATGAGAATCCCTACGAGGAGTTCCTTCCCGTCGAGCTTCCGATGCTCGGCAGGCGCGAGCGCTGCCGGAAGGATGTCCGAGGGATGGGACGGATCCTGCTTCCAGTAGATGTCGTTGTAGTCCATCGCTCGGATCAGGAGGGAGTTCATCAACGCGGCGTTGGGGAGGTTCGTCTTCGTCCCGTGCCCGAGGATCATCGCCTGCTTCCGGCCGCCGAGGCTGTTCAGATACTCGTACGCTTGGCGCATGTCCTCATGGTCAAGCGCGGCGAGGGCGCAGCCGACCGAGTCGAGGAGGAACCGCGCTGCCTCGCGGCAGGCTCGCTTCGGGATTCCCTCGTAGGTGAGTGAGAGCGCGAATCGCGCCATCCTGCGGCTGATCGAGTCGCCCATCCTATGCCTCCTCTGCGGCGCGGGCGATCGCTTCGGCCATCTGCGTCGTCGTCGAAGCCCCACCCATGTCGTACGTCCGCACCGTTCCCTCGGCGACGACCCTGGTCACCGCGGCCTCGATCCGCCCCGCCCGCTCCGTCTCGCCGAGATGGTCGAGCATCATCTTCGCCGCGCGAATCGTCGCGATCGGGTTCACCTTGTTCTGGCCTGCGTACTTCGGCGCCGAGCCGTGCGTCGGCTCGAAGATGCCGTAGTCGTCTCCCAGGTTGCCGGCGGCGGCGAATCCCAGCCCGCCGACGATCTGCGCCGCGAGGTCGGAGAGGATGTCGCCGAACATGTTCGAGCTTACGAGCACGCCGTAGTCTTGGGGGTTCTTCACCAGCCACATGCACATCGCATCGATGTTCGTTTCCCACAACTCGATCCCCGGGAACTCCTTCGCCATCTCGCGCGCCTCGCGCACCATGAGTCCGGAGGTCTCGCGGATGACGTTCGGCTTCTCGACGACGGTCACCGTCGGGTAGCCATGCCGCTTGGCGTACTCGAACGTGTCGCGGAGGATCGCGCGGCAACCCTTGCGGGTGAAGATCCGAGTCGAGATCGCGAGGTCCTCGTTCGAGACGCCGTCGAACATCGACATCTTCTTGTGGGTGTCGAGCGCGGCGCGAACCAGCTCCGGCACGGGATGCCACTCGACACCGGCGTACAGCCCTTCGGTGTTCTCGCGGAAGACGACGAGATCGATGTCGTCGCGCAGGTTGAGCGGGTTGCCCGGGTACGCCTTGCACGGGCGCAGGTTCGTGTGCAGATGGAACAGCTGCCGCAGCGCGACGATCGGGCTCGCGTATGTGAACCCCTTGTCCCGAAGCTTGGGGTCCAGCTCCGCCGTCGCCTCGTCCTTCGGCTTCGACGTGATCGCGCCGAACAGGCAGCAGTCGGTCCGCTTCAGAAGATCGATCGTTCGGTCGGGGAGCGGATTCCCCTCCGTCCGCCAGAACTCCCACCCGATATCGCCGTACTCGTAGTCCGCCTTGAATCCGATGGCGTCGAGCACGCCCTTGGCCGCCTCGAGGACGTCGCGCCCGACGCCGTCGCCGGGCAGCAGCGCGATCTTGTAGGTCATGGACGCCTCCCGCAGCTGGAGTGATGGGCGCATGATACCGGGACGGTTCGGGCAAGTCATGCCGGGAATCCGGACTTGTGGATCCGCCGGAGGCTACGAGATCAGCGTCAAGGCTTCGCTTCGCTGCGCGGCGTTCCGGTAGAAGCTCCCACGGATCGCCGACGTGACCATGGTCGTCCCCGGCTTCCTGACCCCGCGAAGCGTCATGCACAGGTGCGTCGCCTCGATGCGTACGAGCACACCCTGCGGACCGATCCGCCGCACCAGCGAGTCGGCGATTTGCGTGGTCAGGCGCTCCTGAAGCTGCGGGCGGGAGGCGGCCACGTCGACGGCGCGCGCGAGCTTGCTCGCGCCGACGATCCGTCCGTCGCTCGGGATGTAGACGATGTCGGCCGTGCCGACGAACGGGAGGAAGTGGTGTTCGCAGATCGAGAAAAACGGAATGTCCTTGAGCACGATCATCTCTTCGTAGGGCTCTTGGTAGAGCACCTCGAGGACGTCGGCGGGGTCCTGGTCGATCTTGTCGAAGAACTCGGCGTACATCGCCGCGACGCGCCGCGGCGTGTTCGCGAGGACCTCGGCATTGAGGCGGTCCGCTCCGATCCCCTCAAGCAACTCCTCCATCGCCCGCTCGACGCGCTCCCGATTCATTCGATCACTCCCTCGAGCCAAAGGATAGGCAACGTCGAGCCACGCGACAACTGGCAAGGGGTTCTTGACCGGTGCCTGCGCTTGAGGAAGCTTCGCCGCTTTCCTACACTCGACGGGCGGAGGGGAAGCCCTGAGGCAGTAGGCGAGAGGATGACCGAGGAGGAACCGATGCCGGCAGCCACAGCAGGATACCGAACCATCGCGGAGATGCCGTACGAACCGGCTCCGGTGGAGCGCGGATACACCGGGAGGACGCTCTACGTCAACGTGCAGACCGGCGCGATCGAGGCGCGCCCCGTCACTCAAGAGATGAAGGAGCTGTTCGTGGGCGGCCGCGGATTCGGGCTGTGGCGGTTGTGGAAGGCGGTCGAGGGAACGACGAGGTGGAATGATCCAGAGAACGAGATCGTAATATCATCCGGCCCCGTCGCCGGGACCACGGCGTATCCGGGGTCGGGGAAGTCAATCGCCGTCAGCCTGTCGCCGTTGACCGACAACGTGATCGACTCGAACGTCGGAGGGTACTTCGGACCGTATCTGAAGTTCGCTGGGTGGGACGCGTTCGAGCTGCAGGGCAAGAGCGACGAGAACGTCGTGGTCTTCATCGACGGGCCGAAGGGGATTGTCCAGATCCTTTCCTGTCCGGAGCGTGACCTGAACACGCACATTCTCGCCGAAAGGCTGATGCATGCGTTCGCGGATTCGGAGGTTCCGAAGGATGTGGCGGCGGTCTCGACGGTGACGACCGGCGCAGCGGCGGAGCACACGCGGTGGGGGTGTCTCAACTTCAGCTTCTTCGACCTGAAGCGGCAGGGAATCCGCATCAAGCAGGCCGGCCGCGGCGGGATCGGGACGGTGTTCCGAGACAAGGGGATCGCCGCATTGATCGTGAAGAGCCCGCCGGTGACCGCGCAGTCGAATCGACCGGCCGATCTCGCGCGCGTGCAGGCCGCGGGACGGCGGATCAACAAGGAGATCCTCGAGCTTGACGCGAGCCAGTGCGACATGCGGCGTGTGGGGACATCCCACTTGGTCGAGATCATGGACGAGTACGACCTCTTGCCGACCCACAACTACAAGTTCGGATCCCATCCGGAGGCAGGGGGGATCGCTTCCCCCGTCTGGCGGGCGCGGTTCGGTCAGAACATGCCCGACGGCTGCTGGCTGGGCTGTACGATGTCCTGTTCTCACGCGGTCGACAACTTCGAACTGCGGACCGGCCCGTATCGGGGACAGAAGGTGCTCGTCGACGGACCGGAGTACGAAACCGCTGGCGGCGCATCGAATCTCGGCATCTACGATCCGAGCTTCGTTCTGGAGATGAACTTCTACTGTGACACCTACGGGATCGACACGATCTCGTTTACGACCGGCCTCGCGTTCGTGATGGAGTGCTACGAGAACGGGATCCTCGATCGGAAAGCAACCGGCGGGCTCGACCTGCGCTTCGGCAGCGCCGACGCGGCGCTCGAGGTGCTGCACCAGATGGCGAGGGGAGAGGGGTTCGGCGTCGTCGTCGGGCAAGGAATCCGCCGCATGAAATCCCACTTCGCGGAGGCGTTCGGCGCCGACCCCGGGTTCCTCCGGGACATCGGGATGGAGGCGAAGGGGCTCGAGTACTCCGAGTACGTTACCAAGGAGTCCCTGGCGATGCAGGGCGGCTACGGCCTCGCGCTCAAGGGGCCGCAACACGACGAGGCGTGGCTCATCTTCATGGACATGGTCAACAACCAGATCCCGACCTTCGCGGACAAGGCCGA
>Ga0209164_1002507_pt1 | contig 19433 bp, 13 predicted proteins | sample MTBNYHSulfiMetaG_FD_187458 | JGI IMG/M metagenome (GOLD analysis project Ga0209164, IMG submission 187458) | Enrichment culture microbial communities from rom New York Harbor, USA that are MTBE-degrading - MTBE-NYH (New York Harbor Sulfidogenic)... | ecosystem: Environmental > Aquatic > Marine >...
AGTAAAAAATATTAAAAATGAAGCAAAAAAAAATATAAAAAATAATGAAAAAAAACATAAATTGATTATTAAAGAATATAAAATTAAAAAGAATAAGGCAGCAGATGAAAATGAAAAATTACAAATTGATATGATGATAGAAAATGAAGACAATATATTTGAAAAAATAATTGAAGAAATAGAATTTAAAGAAAATCAGGATTTAGAGAATGAAAAAATAATTTTTAAAAATAAAAAATTAAGAAGTAATAAAGAATGCAGAAGCATAATTAAAAGAAAAGAATTAGATTATAAAAAAAATATTTTAGAGCCGTTAAATAAAATGCTAAATGACATAGAAAATGAATATGAATTAATTCTTTATGAAATATCTGATAAAAAAGAAGAGATTGAAAATATACTTGATGAAGAATATAAAAAGAATAAAGAATTATTAGAAAAAGAATATGAAATGAAAATAAATAATATTGAAGAAAAATACAATCAGGAAAAAGAACTTAGAAATACAAAAGAAGGAATGTATATAATATTGTTAAGAAAAGTATCTATGCTTAACAGTATTATTTCAGCGTTAGATGAAAGAGCTATAACTTTTGTTACAAATGGAACAAGAATTAATAGATCAAGAAGCATTGAAGAATATTATTTTAGTCTTGATGATGATACTGATAGTGAAAAATTTGCTGATGAAGTTGCACATTTTTTAAAATCTAAAAAGGGTTTTTATTTAAAATGGCGGGGTGATAATAATGATAAGGCACGAAGGGACGCAGCAGAAAACTTTTTACCAATTATAATTAATAAAATAAAAATTAGTGCAGAAAAATATAATATTTCTCAGTTTGAATTGCCTATAAATCTTGTTGGTCATAGTCATGGAGGCAATATAATGATCTTATTGGCTAATATTCTTGAAGAAAAAGGATATAATGTTCAATTATTATTTACTATGAGTACACCTGTTAGAGAATATCAATTAAAATATAACATAAAGCATATTCAACTTTATTCTTATAGTGATAAATATCAAAAAATAGGCGGTTGGGATTTTGACTGGTTATGGTATGATCTTGATTATTCCGGACCTGGAAAAAGAAAGTTTAAAAATGCATTAAATATAAATATTGCATATTATTTAGACAATAATACTGAAAAATTTTTTAAAGAAAAATTTAAAAAGATATATCCTGCTTCTTCCAATTATCCACATCAGATAACCAGATATATAGGTTTATTAAAAAAAATTATTTCAGGTAAATTGAACTTACAAGCCGGTATTTAATTTTTTTTAATCATAAAAAAAATAATTATTATATTTAATATCTTATATTTTAAAATAAAAAACTAATGTACATTATTAAATAAATATGATAAAAAAATGAAAAAATTAATATTAATTCTTAAATTCTGATAATATAAAGGGGATATAATGAAATTTGGATTTTTTGATGACAATAATAAAGAATATGCTATTACTAAACCTGCAACACCATATCCTTGGATAAATTATCTGGGTAACCAGAAGTTTTTTTCTTTGATCTCAAATACTGCAGGAGGCTATGCATTTTATTTAGATGCACTTTATAGAAGACTTACAAGGTACAGATATCATAATGTACCCATAGACACTGGAGGCAGATATTATTATATAAAAGATGATGATATAATTTGGAATCCGGGATGGAAACCGGTTAAAACAGAGCTTGATGAATATGAATGCAGACATGGTTTGGGATATACAAAAATAAAAGGTAAAAAAAATGGTATTACTGCTGATGTTTTATTTTTTGTGCCTCAGGATTTTAATGGCGAAATACATAAATTAAAGTTAACAAATAATTCTAATAAAACAAAAAAAATAAAATTATTTTCCTTTTTAGAGTTTTGTTTATGGAATGCACAAACAGATATGGAAAATTTTCAGAGAAATTTAAGTGTTGGTGAAGTAGAAATAGACGGATCCACTATTTATCATAAAACAGAATATAGAGAGAGAAGAAATCATTACTCATTTTATACGGTTAATTGTAAAATTAATGGTTATGATACAGACAGAGATACTTTTTTCGGATTATATAACGGTTTTGATTCTCCTGATGTTGTATGTAACGGGATATCCAAAAATTCTGTAGCAGACGGATGGGCACCTGTAGCTTCACATTATATTGAAATAGAATTAAAAGATGGGGAGAGCAGGGATTTAATTTTTATATTAGGATATGTGGAAAATAAAGATGAAGAAAAATGGGAGTCTCATAAGGTTATTAATAAGAAAAAAGCAAAAGAAATGATTGAGAGATTTAACACTGTTGAAAAAGTAGAAAAAGGATTAAAAGAATTAAAAGCATATTGGGATAATTTATTGGATAAAATTACTGTAAAAACAGATAATGAGCATGTAGATAGAATGGTTAATATCTGGAATCAGTATCAATGTATGATAACATTTAATCTTGCAAGAAGTGCATCTTATTTTGAGTCCGGTATAGGAAGAGGATTGGGTTTTAGAGATACAAATCAGGACATTCTTGGTTTTGTACATCAGGTTCCTGAAAGGGCAAAAGAAAGAATACTTGATGTTGCCTCAACTCAATTTGAAGATGGGGGTGCATATCATCAATATCAGCCTTTAACAAAAAAAGGAAATGATTCTATCGGAAGCAATTTTAATGATGATCCTTTATGGCTGATATTATCCGTAAGTGCATATATTAAAGAAACAGGAGATTGGGATATACTCAATATAAATGTACCGTTTGATAATGATAAGACTAATGCAAAACCTCTTTTTGAACATTTAAAAAGATCTTTTGATCATGTAATAAATAATCTTGGTCCTAATAAATTGCCGCTTATCGGAAGAGCTGATTGGAATGACTGTTTAAATTTAAATTGTTTTTCTAACAATCCAAATGATTCATTCCAGACATGTACTAATAAAGATGGTAATGTTGCTGAATCGGTAATGATTGCAGGGTTATTTGTTTATAGCGGTAGAGAGTATTCTAAAATATGTGAAAAACTCGGTAAAAATGATGAGGTAAAAAGAGCAGATATCGAGATTGAAAAAATGATAAAGGTTGTTGAAGATAAAGGATGGGATGGTGATTGGTATATAAGAGCTTATGATGATTTTGGAAAAAAGGTAGGAAGTAAAGAAAATGAAGAGGGCAAGATATTTATAGAATCACAGGGCTGGTGCAGTATGGCTGAAATCGGAGTAGATAAAAATATGCCTCACAAAGCTTTGGATGCTACAAAAAAATATCTTGATACAAAATACGGTATCGTATTATTAAACCCGGCATTTACTAAATACTATATTCATTTAGGTGAGGTGTCAAGTTATCCTGAAGGTTATAAAGAAAATGCAGGTATTTTTTGTCATAATAATCCATGGATTATGATAGGAGAGACTAAAATAGGTAGGGGTAATGATGCTTTTGATCATTATATTAAAATTTGTCCTTCATATCTAGAAGATATAAGTGAAATTCATAAAATGGAGCCTTATGTTTATTCTCAAATGATAGCAGGCAAGGATGCTAAGAGACAAGGTGAAGCAAAAAACTCATGGTTAACCGGAACGGCAGCATGGAATTTCGTTGCAATTTCACAATGGATTTTAGGAGTTAGATCTGATTTTGACGGTTTAAGAGTTGATCCTTGTATTCCTGATACATGGGACGGTTATAGTTATAAAAGAGTATTCAGAGGTACTGTTTATAATATTGTTATTAAAAATCCGGATCATGTATGTAAAGGCGTGAAAAAACTTACAGTTGACGGTAAAGAATTAGAAGGTAATTTAATACCTATTTTTAATGATAAAAAAGAACATAATATTGAAGTAATATTAGGTAAATAGATATAGAATATTAATAAAGTTTTATGTAATAAATAAATTAATTTATTGAAAAAAAAGGATTTGATTTTGAAATACGGTTATTTTGATGATTCAAAAAAAGAATATATTATTACTAATCCAAAAACACCTGTTAAATGGATAAATTATATAGGTACATTAAACTTTGGCGGTTTTGTAGATCATACAGGAGGTTCTTTATTATGTAAAGGCGATCCTTCTTTAAACAGAATTACCAAATACATACCTCAACTTCCATGTTCTGATATAAAAGGTGAAACATTATATATTCGTTTTAAAAATAATGGTAAATACAAAATATTTTCTCCATTTTATACTCCTACATTAGATAATTATGATTTATTTGAATGCCATATAGGATTGCTGTATTCAACAATAATATCAGAAATTTATGGTATTAGGACAGAGGTAACTATTTTTGTACCGATTAATGGTAATGAAGAAATTAGAAGTATTAAGGTTAAAAATATATCTGATAAACCGTTGGATATAGATATTATACCTGTTGTAGAGTATTCTCATTTTGACGCATTAAAACAGTTTAATAATGCCGATTGGGTTCCACAGACAATGCAAAGCAGGATTTATGAAGAAAAAAACGGTTTAAAAACATTAATTCAATATGCTTTCAAAAATAGAGATATACAGGTTAATTATTTTACTTCCAATTATTCTGTATCTTCATATGACAGCGACAGAAAAATATTTTTAGGGGATAATGAATACGGCAGTTGGGCAAAACCGTTAAGTCTTTTAAATGATGACTTAAATAACAGCCAGGCAAACCGTGGTGATAATATCGGAGCATTAATGCATAAATTGGGTAATATTAAACCCGGTGAAGAAAAAAGGATTATTGTGCTTTTAGGGCAGGCTGTAAATATTAAAAAAGCAGGCAGTGAGATAGAAAAATATAGAAATGAAAAAAATGTAGATAAAGCTTTAAGTGAAATCAGTAATTTTTGGGAAGAATTTTTAAATAAATTTCAAGTAAAGACTCCCGATGAGAGTATGAACAGTATGATTAATATTCATAATGCCAGACAATGTTATATTACCAAAAACTGGTCAAGATATTTATCATTATATCAATTGGGTTTAGGGACAAGAGGTATTGGATTTAGAGACAGCTCTCAGGATGTAATGGGTATAATGCCGCAAAAGCCTGATGAAGCAAAAGAATTAATAGAAAAATTATTATATGTACAGAAAATTGACGGCTCGGCAATGCATCAATTTAATCCGGTTACAATGATAGGTACTTGCGGTGATGCCGATGAGGAAGAGGATAGACCTAAATATTATGGTGATGATCATTTATGGATAATACTTGCAACCGGGGCATTCTTGAAAGAAACAGGGGATATGGATTTTTTAAAAAAAGAAATTGCTTTTTATGATAAGGGTAAAGATAATAAGCCTATTGAAAAAGGCACTGTTTTAGATCATTTAAAAAGAGCAATTGAGTTTACACATGATAATACCGGAGAACATGGTCTTCCATTATTGGGATTTGCAGATTGGAATGATACTGTTAATTTAAGAGCCGGTGCAGAATCAGTATTTATTGCTAATCTTTACGGAATTGCTTTATTAGAAATGCTTGATATATTAAAATATCTTAAAGATAATAAAACTCATGATAAATATAAATTATATTATGAAGAAATGAAAAACACTTTAAATAAAGTAGCTTGGGATGGAGAATGGTTTATCAGGTATTTTGATTATGACGGTACACCTGTTGGATCATCAAGCAATACACATGGTCAAATTTATACAAATGCTCAATCTTGGTCAGTAATGAGTGGTTTTGCTGAAAATGATAAAGCTGTTACTGCATTGGAATCAGTTAATAAAAAACTGAATACAAAAAATGGAATCAAATTAAGTACACCTGGTTATGATGGTTTTGATCCGGGTAAAGGCGGTGTTACAACCTATCCTCCTGGTGCAAAAGAAAATGGCGGTATATTCCTTCATTCTAATCCATGGGTTATGATTGCTGAAACAATTGTCGGTAATGGAGATAGAGCTTTCGAATACTATAATCAAATCAATCCGGCTGCTAAGAATGATATAATAGATGAATATGAATGTGAACCATATTGTTATGCTCAAAACATATTAGGTGATGAACATCCTCAATTTGGCTTGGCAAGAAACAGCTGGTTATCCGGTACTTCTTCATGGGTATATCAAGCAGCTACTAAATATATTCTTGGTATTATGCCTGTTTATAATGGTTTAAAAATTGATCCTTGTATTCCGAAGAAATGGGATGGTTTTTATGTTAAAAGAGAATTTAGAGGTGCTGTTTATGAAATAACAGTTGAAAATCCGGATCATGTATCAAAAGGTATTGCAAAAGTATATATAGAAGAAAAAGAACAAGATAATAATATTATACCTATATTTAATGATAATAAGAAACATAAAATTAAAGTAATTATGGGATAAAATAGAGGGGTTCAAAAAGGGAGAGTCCCATCACATAAATAAAAAACAAAAAAATTGTTTTATTAATTTTTTATAACTTCCCATTTTCGGACAAACAATACAAAATTAATACTTCATAATTTTGTTAAACTTATTTATGAAATACATTTTTTTATTTCCATTGATCCCTGATATTTTTTATTTCATCTCTTATAACAGCAGCTTTTTCAAATTCCAGATTTTTGGCGCATTCAAGCATTTGATTTTCTAGTATTTTTATATATTCATTTCTTTCTTTTTTATTTAACATGTTAAATCTCTTTTGCAGGTTTTCTAATTCTATTTTTTCTTCTTTTATTTCAAGTTCTTTTTTTCTTTCTAAGATCTTTTCAACTTTTTTAACAATGGTTTTTGGTGTTATATTATGTTTTTTATTATAATCATTTTGATATTGCCTTCTTCTGTTTGTTTCATCAATAGCATTTTTCATTGCTTCGGATATTCTGTCTGCATACATTATAACTTTTCCATTAATATTTCTTGCTGCTCTTCCTATTGTTTGTATTAATGATGTAGTAGATCTTAAAAATCCTACTTTATCGGCATCCAGTATTGCGACAAGAGATACTTCCGGCAGATCCAATCCTTCTCTTAAAAGATTTATTCCTACTAATACATCAAAATCACCGGCTCTTAGACCCTGTAAAATTTCTACTCTTTCTATTGTATCTATTTCAGAATGAAGATATCTAACTCTTATATTTTTATGGATTAAATATTCTGTTAGATCTTCAGACATTTTTTTTGTAAGTGTTGTTATAAGTACCCGTTCATTTCTGTCGGTTATTATTTTTATTTCATTAATTAAATCATCTATTTGTCCTTCTGTATTTTTTATAATTACTTCAGGATCAACAAGTCCTGTCGGTCTTATTAATTGTTCTATTATAGCTTGCGATTTATTTTTTTCGTAATCTTGAGGGGTTGCTGAGACAAATACAATCTGATTTATCAATGATTCAAATTCTTCAAAAAATAGAGGTCTGTTGTCAAGAGCTGACGGCAGTCTAAAACCGTATTCAACCAAAGAAGTTTTTCTTGACTTATCCCCCTGGTACATACCTCCGATTTGCGGAATAGAAACATGTGATTCATCAATAAACATTAAAAAATTTTTTGGAAAAAAATCTATCAATGTTGAAGGACGTGAACCTGCTTTTCTTCCGGCAAAATATCTGGAATAATTTTCTATTCCTTTACAATATCCTATTTCCTGCAACATCTCTAAATCATATTCCGTTTTTTGTTTTAATCTTTTTGCTTCTAGTTCTTTATCTTCCTTTTTTAATTCTTCTATCCTGTCATCCAATTCTTTTTCAATTTGCGGAATTACTGATTTCAATGTCTCTTTTGTTGTTACAAAATGCTTTGCAGGAAATATAGTTATCCTGTCTATCTCTTTAATTATTGAGTTATTAAGTATATCTATTCTGGTAATTTTTTCAATTTCATTACCCCATAATTCTACTCTTATTCCTGTATTGGAATAAGCCGGAAATAAATCAATTACATCACCTTTTACCCTGAAACTTGCTCTTGTAAAAACATCATCTTCTCTAAAATACTGGACTTCAACTAATTTTTTAATTAATTCATCCCTGTCAATCTTCATTCCTTTATTGATAAGTATACTCATATTTTTATAATCATCAGGATTACCCAGGCCATAAATACATGAAACTGTTGCTATTATTATTACATCATTTCTTTCCAATAATGCACTTGTAGCTGCCAGCCTCATTCTGTCTATATCTTCATTAATGCTGGAATCTTTTTCAATATAGAGATCCTTAGATACAACATAAGCTTCAGGCTGATAATAATCATAATAACTTACAAAATATTCTACGGCATTACTAGGAAAAAAATCTTTAAATTCTCTATACAATTGTGCAGCCAATGTTTTATTGTGTGAAATAATTAATGTAGGTTTTTGTACTTTTTCAATTATTTTTGCCATTGTAAAGGTTTTTCCGGAACCGGTTACTCCCAGTAAGGTTTGATATTTCATATTGTTTAAAATATTATTTGAAATATTTTTTATTGCATTTTCTTGATCACCGGCAGGATTGAAGTTTGAATTAATCACAAAATTATTCATAATAATTTTTTCCTCATTTCATATTGCTTAATATCAATATAAAAACCATTTTTAATAAAATAATCAACAATAGGGTTGTCGGCATATAAATTTTTTACATATACGATTTTTTTATTATTTATTTTTATTAAATCATTCTCACTGTAATAAATTATTTTTGATAAGAAGTATGATAAATTATCATATTCATAATCATATAAACCGATATCTACAATCTCGGTTAAGTTGTCTTTAATTAAAGTTAAAACATAACCGCAAATATTATTTTTTTTTTCAATTATAAAAAGGTTATTTTCTTCATTTTTAATTTTCCATAAAAGAATATCAAGATTATTATGCCAGGGAATATTTTTTGATTTTTTAAAATTATTGTACAATATACTAAATGAAAAATTATTTTTCAAGAGAATATTATAATCAGATAATGTATTTTTTTTATAAAATGAACTTGATTCATTTCTTAAATTTAATAATTCATTAGTTATTAGAAATCCTTCTTTTTTATAAAAATTCACAGCATTTGTATTATCCTGTAAAACTTCCAATATAGCATTATTACATCCGTTTTCTAAAAGAAGCGATATACCTTTTTGCAGTAATATTTGTCCGTAACCTTTGCTTCTAAATTCCTTTAAAACGATTATAGATGATATATAGCTTGATTTTTTCTTTGTAGTGCTTAAAAGAAAACCTATCGGTATATCGTTATCAATCATATAAAAAGATGTTTCAGAATTTATTTTAAGTGATTTTATTTTATTAATAAAATTATCATATGATATAGTATCAAAAAGTTCCTCAGACATATATGAGGAATATATGTTATAAAATATATCAATATTATTATCTTTAAGAAATGTAAAATACTGCGACATTATATATCCGGTAAATTGTATTATAAATATATGAATTAAACAATTTTATAAAACACTTTTTTTTGTGTCAATAAATTTATCTATATATTTTTTAATTTATTTGTTATATTGTTAGTCATCTTATTTATTATTTTGATATTATAATTAATAACTTATTTTTATGAATAAAATATTATTTATTTTTACTATTATTACTTTTTTGATTATTCCGTTATATTCAAATGATTTTCAGGATACTAATATAAAATTTTTACCGGGAAGTAATATTTATGTAAGAATTTTTTTATTTTATTTTCCGTTATCTAAACAATATGAGGTTTTTTTTAATCTTCAAGACGAATATTTTAATCTTGATATTTTTATTAAAGAAAATAATATAATTAAAGAGCCGTATACTAAATCATATTTTGATTCGGATATACTTTTCAGAATTAATAAAATTAAATATTATAAATCAAAAGAATTAATTATACCTATAACAATTAGATGTAATAAAAAATTTATTACGAAAAAAGCTTTAATAATAATTAATTGTAAAGAAAATATTCTAATTATTAAGGGGCAAATTAATGATTTAGAGATAGGTGAAATAACCGAAGATGAATATTTTAAGAAAAGATATAAATGGAAACTGCCGTTTTATTTTGATATAAGACTTCAACTAAGTAAAAACCTACTGGAAGATATTTTGAAAATAAATAATAATTAATAGTATTTATCCTGCCATTTTTTCCTGAATTTTTTTGCATTTTTGTTAATCCACTCAAAAACACAATCATTAGTACTTGTAAATTCATGATTTTTTTCTTTCACATTTTTATACTTTAAAATTTCTGTAATTTGATGATCCATAAAGTTTTTAAATTCTTCCTTCAGCATTTTATCCCTCCCCCTAAATATTAATATCGGTTTAATATAATTTTTTTTAAACAATATTAAAAAAATTAAAATTTTAAATTAGTCTTTGATATTGAATATATTTTGTTTATACTTAAATTAAATTATAAATTTTATTAATTATATAAAATAATATTAGGAGGAAAAATAAATATGAAGAAGGCTATATTTTTTGAAGAAGCATATCAAAAAGGGTTGTTACCTCAGATAACGGAAGGGTATATATTTTCTATAACTTCACCTGAAATAGATAATGTAGATAGAAAATTTGATCCATTCTTAATTAAAATAATATCATATAATGGATTAAAAACCGTTTATCCTTTTGAGGATGGTGTAAAATTTCAAGCTCAGGGTAAAAGTATGTATTGTATGATTGAATTATCTAGTTTTCCTCAAAAGCATGTTGAACCGGCCAGCAGATCGGTTAATACAAGTGCATATATGCCTTATAGGTTTGATGAATGTGAAGTTTTTTATACAAAAGATAATAAGTATAGGGTTCTTATACCTAAAAAAGCACATGATGAATTTGATTCTTTTACAGTTAATTTTCCTGCTAAAGGGGATATATGTGTTCTTTATTATATTTTCAGTAAAAATTTAGAAGGCGATGTTTATCCTTTTATGGAAGAAAATATTGCATATATTTTAAAAGCCAATTTAAATTTAAAGAAAAATAATTGTGATTATATTTCAAAACAATTTATGGAAATTGTTAAAAGATTTCATGTTGGTATGGAATAATTTAATAAAAATATATTAATTATTGTTTATTAATTTATAAAATATTATTATATATTCTAAATTTAATCTTATAAATTATAGATTTTTCGATGTTTTTTCCGAAAATTATATAATATGAAAGACATTTTTAAATTATTAATAAAATATATCTTTATTATTTTAATATTATTTTCTACTATTTTTATATTCGTCATATTTTATAATATAATTCCCTACCTTAGGATATCTTTAAAAGGTAATATTTCTATTTATATTAAAAATATAATTTATCCCTCTTTTTTATATGCAATTTTTAATTCATTTATAATATCTCTTTTTGCTTATGGTGTAATAATTTTAAACTATCAAAATAAAAGAAAATTTATTGCTTTTTTTATACCTGTTATTATTTCATCATTATTAATATTTATTTTATTATTTTTCTTGAAGCCGAAATTGACAGATATCAATTTTCATAATATTGATAATGCAAAAGTTTTTTTTAAACCAAATATTTTTATCACCAATAATAAACGAAAATTATATTTTGATAATATTGAAGATAAGAAGATAAAAAATGTATTAATAATTAATGATATTGATGTCATGAATGAAGAAAAAGAAGAGTTTTTTATAAAAAACAATAAAGAATATAATAATATATCATTTTATAATAATTGTAATGTTGTTTTTATAGAGGATAAAATATTATTAGAAGTTATACATAAAAATGGAAAAAAAGAATCAATTACTTTTATGAAAGAAAGTTTAGATAATTTTATTTCACATTATCCTAAAAGCGGTAAATATTTTTTTAAATATGTTTATAACATAATAAGGATTTTTCTTTATTTTGATAATATTTATATAGATTTATTTTTATGGATATCAGTATCGTTTTCACTATTATCATTAACACAATTAACTAAAATAAAGTCAAATAGATTTTTATCTTTTATTTATAATTTATTATTTTTAATTCTTTTTTATATAGGATTCAGTTTTATAGTAGATTTATATTTAAAAATCTCTATGGATTTATTATCAAAAATTATTTTTAGAGAAGCAATATTAATATTAGTTATAATAATTACAGGTTTTATTTTCCAGGGTATGAGACTTCTCTTTGTAAAACATGAATATTGGGAAGAAGAATAAATGACTATAAATAGCAGTTTAAAAAATATTAATAGTAAGACTCATGTGTTTTTTTCCATTTTTTTTATGTTATGTATAATTATCTTATTAATTTATTCTTTTTATCAATTTAATATTAATAAATTTCAGCCAAAATATGATGAAGAGGATACATTCCTGAATCAAAAAAATATAGAAAACAGGTATCATGTTAAATATCAAGTTTCTTTTATTATTTTAAATACTTTTTTACTTTTATTTAAAAATTTATTTTTTTTAACATTATTATTTTATTCATTTTTGTATTCTCATGTTATATCAAAATCGGATTTAATAACAAGTGACGGTAAGAATATTATGTTTTTCCAAATAGTAACTCACGGATTAATTATTTTGGTTTTTTTAACAATGTTTCATATTTTATCTAATAACTATTTAATACCTAATTTTGAAAAGAAATTGAAATTACAAAGATCCAATACTTTGGAAACCATGATTTATCTTGAAAACGGAAATAAAAATTATTTTAAATTTGATAAAAAAAATAAAAATACTATTGATTATTATAATACTGCACTAACATATTATGAACAATATGCAAGCATAATAACTGAAGATGAACAAGTCAATGATAGAATAAGAAAGATAAAAAATACATTGTTAGGAGAAGCATTTGATAAAATGCAGAAAAGTAAAGAAGATGAAGAATTAAAAAACAGTATTGATAATAAAAATATACAGGAAGAATATTATTACAGTGATTATGCTGATTATTTTTATCAGCATAGAGATTATTACACTGCATTGTATTATTACCAATATGTTGCTGAATCGGATTCATCTAAAAGAAAAGAGGCATTGGATAAAATTGATAAAATAAAAAGAATTTTAGAATATGAAAATTCTATTAAAAGTGAAAAAGATAAAAAGAGTATTAATGAACTTATGGATATGATAAATCAGGCAGAAATACAAAATCAAAAAATATATAATCAGAAAAAGACAGCAAAAAAATTAGTAGAAAATAAGCAGTATCATGAAGCATATTTTATTTATACTGATATTTTAAAAACTAATCCCAATTTAAGAGATATTATTGAAGAAAAAAAGAATGTTGAAAATGAGCTGTCTAAATTGAGTGTAGAATTATCAGAAGTTTTAAGGGCTAAAACATATCCTAGAAATGATAATTTTGTATTTATGTCGGATAAGAATACCATTGTTAATATTAAATCAATATCCAGGTCGTCAGGAATATTTTATTTATTTGATATAAAAATAATTAATTTTGATGAAAATTTTAATATAAATAATATCATGTATGCAAAATATGGTAAAAGTATAGAGCCGTTTAAAATTACATTATATTGTTATTCTAAAAATGATAGAAATTTGGAATACAAACCTCTTTTATATGCAAAAGGTATTAAGGAACCCGAAAAAATTAGTAATTATTTTTATGATATTCCGCTTAATATGGATACACTTTATGATTTTTCATATGATTATGAAAAAATATATAATTTTTCTGTTTTTAAATTGGTTAAATTAAGAAAATTATTAATAGGTAAGCCGGATATTAGTGATTTTACTTACGGATATAATGTTGATTTTATTGAGACTGCAATAGTAGACCGTATTGCTCATATTTTTTTATTTTTTTCTTTATCATTAATTATAATCGGTATAGCATGGAGATTAAGAACTTCTTATATTGGTAGAATACCTTTACTGCATTTTATTTTAATGCTTGGTATACCTGTTTTTCTATTTTTCTTTGTAAATATTATTAATATTATTACTACTTCATATTTTTCTATGCTGTTATCTATACTTGACTTTTTTATTGTATTAGTAATTTGTGCTGTTATGAATATTGTACTTATGGTTTTTTCGATTTTATATATAGCAAGCTGCAAAACATAAATTCAATATATTAAGAATTTTTAACAAGCTGTTTATTTTTAAGTTTTTACATTGATTATAATTGTTATATTTGATATAAAATATTAAATTTTTTAGGAATTAAATATGAGTCAGTTAAATGAAATATTAATTAAAATGAAAGAAGCTTCTGTACATCTGGCAAATTTATCGACTGCTATAAAAAATAAAGCATTAAGTGAAATTGCTGAAAATTTACAGAATAATGCAGAAAAAATATTTGAAGCAAATATGATTGATATACAGAATTCTGAAAAAAATAATATCACAATGCCCTTAATTAAGAGGTTAAAATTTGATGAAATAAAATTAGATAATATTATATCTGGTATTAATGATTTAATTAAATTGGAAGATCCTGTAAATAAAATTTTATCAAAAACAGAGCTTGATAATAATCTTATTCTTGCCAAAATAAGTGTTCCTATCGGTGTTATTGGTATAATTTTTGAGTCAAGACCTGATGCATTGATCCAGATAGCAACATTGTGTTTAAAATCGGGTAATTGCTGTATTTTAAAAGGCGGCAGTGAGGCAAAAGAAACAAATAAAATTTTAGCAAATTTAATCATTGAGGCTATTAATAAAGTAAATGATAAATTTATGAATACTATTTATTTAATAGAAACAAGAGAAGATGTAAAAGAAATATTGCAGTATGATAAATATATTAATCTTATCATTCCCAGAGGATCAAATGAGTTTGTACAATATATACAAAAAAACTCAAGTATACCTGTATTGGGACATGCTGACGGTATTTGTCATCTATATGTAGACAAAGAAGCAGATATTAATATGGCGATTAATGTTGCAGTTGATGCAAAAACTCAATATGTAGCTGTCTGTAATGCATTAGAAACCCTCCTTGTTCATAAAGATATTGCCATGGCCTTTTTACCTGTATTAAAAACAGAAATGGACAAAAAAAATGTTATTTTAAAGGGTGACAGTAATGTAAAAAAAATATTAAATAATATAGAAGATGCGGTAGAAGCCGATTGGCAAACTGAATATCTTGATTTAATATTATCTATTAAGATTGTAAATGATGTTGATGAAGCCATTAATCATATAAATAAATACGGATCAGGACATACAGACAGCATAGTAACAAATAACACTCAAAATGCTCTTAAATTTACAAAATTAGTTGATTCGTCATCTGTTTTTGTTAATTGCTCTACAAGGTTTTCCGATGGTTATAAATACGGCTTTGGTGCAGAAGTTGGTATTAGTACAAATAAAATTCATGCAAGAGGACCGGTAGGATTGGATGGTTTAATTATTTATAAATATATCTTAGAAGGAAACGGGCATATTGTTGATGATTACAGTAAAGGCCTAAAAAAATTTAATCATAAAAAAATAATATAATTCTTATACAGGGGGAAAAAATGAAATGTTTGTTAATATATGCTCACCCATGGGACGGCAGTTATAATCATGCAATACTAGATAATCTTATTAATGGTTTAAAAAATAATAATCATCAGGTTGATATTTTTGATTTAAATAAAGATAATTTTAATCCTGTGTTTAAAGACAGTGAAATGGCTTTATATTCAAAAGGCAAATATACAGATAAACTGGTTGGTGATTATCAGGAAAGGATTAAAAATGCAGAATATATTTTTTTTATTTTTCCCATCTGGTGGGGCAGTATGCCTGCAATATTAAAAGGGTTTATAGAAAAAGTATTTCTACCCGAAGTGTTTTATACAAAATCAAAATCAGGGCTTACAAAGGGGCTTATTACAAATATTAAAGGTGTTACTATAATTAATACTATGGGCGGTCCCAAATTATTTTATAATTTTTATCTTAAGAATCCGATTAAACAAATTTTAATAAAAGATACATTAAAATTATGCGGTCTTAAAAAAATAAAATTAATACAAATTGGAAGAATAAGAGATATAGCTAATAATAAAAGAAAAAAATGGTTGAAATATTTTGAGAATTATTCAAAAAAAATAAGTAAGTAAAGTATAATAAATATTTAAAAATTTATATAATAATTAATATTTTAGCAGGTACCGTGAGCTAATAAAGCAACTTTTTTGCCTTCATGATACAATTTATTAAATGTTTTGCATGCATCTGGTGTTTTTAATAAAAATACTTTTTGTATTCCATGTTTTTTTATTGAATTTATGACTTTTTCAGGGCATTCTATTGCACCATCTACACCAATACCGATTATTAGTATTTCGATATCATTATCGTATATACCAGTAATCATTGATTTATCCAATATATGTCCTTTTCGTTCTTTCCATTTTGTAACTTTGTTATTAAGTATTCTAATATCTTTGCCGGCTCCAATTTTTTCATCAGTTTTGGAATGCTCTGTACCATTTATTATAAATTTACCCCATGAAAAATGCTCAATCGGACCTTTTTGATCATTAAACATATATTAACCTTTAATAATTATTTTATAAAAAATACTTTAATAAATCAAATTTAAAAATATTTATAATTTTAAATTATTATTGCAAAAATTGTGCTATATTTTATAAATGTTAATATTTGTTTAAAAATTTTGACACATTGATATTATTTAATTATCCTTTATTTTATATTTATTTTTATTGCAACAAAATATAATTTATTGCATCAAAATTAATAGGATAAAATTTATAAAATATTTTAATAAGAGGTTTATTATGAAGAAAAGAGTAAAAATTATATTTTTATCTTTAATTATTATCATTTTGAGCATTATGTTGGTTAATGCAGATAATTCGATGAAAAAGTTAAGCTATAGTAAAACTAAGCTTGTATATGAGAGTGTATATGAAGTAGTTATAAAAAAGCCTTTTGATAATCCGTATACAAAAGAGAAAAAGGAAAAAGAAGGCAGGAAAGATGAAATTAGGCTTGATCCGCTGGTATATGAAGAAGAACTGCCGTGGGATGTACTGCCTTATACATTCAGGATTGATGAGTATTATTCTATAGGTACGGCATTTGCCATATCAAATGATACATTTTTATCAGCAGCTCATGTTTTTAACCTGGACAGGAAGATGTTATGGGATGATTTATATTTAAGAGATAAGGATGGAAATATATATGAGATTGACAAGATATTAAAATATTCTAATCATAGAGATTTTGTGCTGTTTACGGCAAAAAATTTAAAATCATCTAAATATATGAATATTAATAAAAGTTATAGTCTTAACTCAACGGTATTTGCAGTTGGGAATGCGTTTGGAGAGGGAATAGTAATAAGGAATGGTTTATTAAACTCAGAGACAAAGGAAACGGAAGAAGGTGAATGGGATTATTTAAGATTTTCGGCAGCAGCTTCACCGGGGAACAGCGGCGGTCCGTTATTAAATGAAAAGGGAGATATAATAGGCATAGTATTAAGAAAGAGTGAGGATGAAAATTTAAATTATGCATTACCGATATCGGAAGTATTGAATGCAAAGGATAATACTGCAGTATTTCATAAATTTGGAAGCTATTTATTATTAATTACAAGTAAAAAATACGGACCTGAAAAGTATGATAAAGAAATAAAATTACCAATGGATTATAAAGAATTAAGAGAGATTATGGTAAATATAGAATTTGAAAGATGCAAAGAAATGTTGAGAAATTTAAATGAAAAATACAAAGATACTTTGTTTCCAAACGGAGAAGGTTCATATAATTTATTTCACAGGAGTTATAATGTGTTTTTTCCTGAGATGGCGGCTGAAAATGAGGATGATGGGGTATGGAGTACATATTATCCAAAAGAAATAAAGGAATCACAATTAGAAAATAACGGGTTATTGCGTTATGGTGCAATGGCTAACCTGCTGGTTTATAATTATAAAAGGCCTGATGATGTTGCATTAAAAAATATTTATGATGACTCCAAATACTTCATGGATTCATTTTTAAAAGGTTATCCGTTAACAAGAAATTTCGGTAATAAAAGTATAAGGATATTATCCCTCGGAGATGCATGTGAGAGGTATGTTCATGAGGACAGATATGGTAGGAAATGGATAGTTGAAAAATGGCTGTTGGAGTTTGGGAATTCTAAAATTTTGAGTTTTTCATTACCTACACCTGAGGGAAGATGCGGTATTATGTTTATAGATGATATTAATGATATAGATTTATATTATGTTATTGATTCATATGAATATATAAATTATATTTATTATTCATATTATGGAACATTTAAACAATGGGATGAATTCTTTAAAAATCAAAAATATTTACCAAAATTATTTGAGAATTATAAATTCTCTTATTCAAACGACAATATTGTTTTAAATAGCAACAGGTTTAATGTTTCTTATAATAATGATTTATTTAAAATATCTGATGACAGTTTTATGGTGTTAAAGACATATCATTATAAAGACAAGGAAAAAGTTGTATGGGATATAACGGGAGCAACATTTTGGGAAGATAAGAATGACAATAATTTTTTTACAGTTATAAGAAGCACTCAACCGGAAAAGAGTTTGCCTGAAGATTATCATAATTATTGGTCAGATATGATAGAAAATAAATATCCTTATAATTGTGAACCGTATACAGATAGCGGAGATACATGCATTAGTTATCTTCAAAAAGATTATATCAATATTGATTTAGAAAAAAGAAAAAAACTTGATGTGATTTATACAATATCAGTAATTATGGAAGGTAAAATAGATAATGCTGTTATTAAAAATAAATTTGATCTTGCAAATGATGCCGTTACTATTGTTGAATAACAATATATTTTTTATTATAAAAACTGTTTATTATTAAATCTAAACAGTCTGTAATTTTATGTATATGTTATATGTAATAATATTTTTATTGTTATTGACAATAAATAATTTATTACTTATCTTATAATTATATATTGTTATAATTTATTGCAACAAAGTTTAATTTAGTGCATCAAAATTAATATAATAAAATTTATAAAATATTTTGATTAAGAGGTTAATTATGAAAGAAAAAATAAAATGTATGTTATTATTTTTGTTTATTATGATTTTTAACACAATGGTAATTGATGCTGACAGTTCAATGAAAAAATTAAGCTATAGTAAAACTAAGCTTGTATATGAGAGTGTATATGAAGTAGTTATAAAAAAGCCTTTTGATAATCCGTATACAAAAGAGAAAAAGGAAAAAGAAGGCAGGAAAGATGATATTAGGCTTGATCCGCTGGTATATGAAGAAGAACTGCCGTGGGATGTACTGCCTTATACATTCAGGATTGATGAATATTATTCTATAGGTACGGCATTTGCCATATCAAATGATACATTTTTATCAGCAGCTCATGTTTTTAACCTGGACAGGAAGATGTTATGGGATGATTTATATTTAAGAGATAAGGATGGAAATATAT
>Ga0209164_1002508_pt1 | contig 19426 bp, 9 predicted proteins | sample MTBNYHSulfiMetaG_FD_187458 | JGI IMG/M metagenome (GOLD analysis project Ga0209164, IMG submission 187458) | Enrichment culture microbial communities from rom New York Harbor, USA that are MTBE-degrading - MTBE-NYH (New York Harbor Sulfidogenic)... | ecosystem: Environmental > Aquatic > Marine >...
TGCGGCACGGCCCTATGGGCGAGCTGGCGACCGGTGAGTGCGAGGATTGCCACAACACCCCCGTCGACAGGCTGCGTCCGTCTTGGCACACGTTCGACTGGGCCGAGGAGCCGCACGTCAAGCCGGCTGAGCAACGTCTCCAGACCGAGTGCATGATGTGCCACGACGAGCAGTCGTGCGTGGAGTGCCACGAAGAGGAATACGTGGTATGGGAGCCGGAGGATGCTTCCTACACGTTCGACTCCGACACTGGGTGTCTCGCGTGCCACGGCGACGAGAACCTCACCAAGACCTCGGAAGGTCGACCCAAGTCCTTCCAGGTCGTGGGCGTTGACGAGTCGGCGCACCAGGACCTCACGTGCCAGCAGTGCCACATAGACTACAAGTACGAAGAGGGCGCAGACCCCACGCCCATCTGGAACGTCAACGCCGGCTTCGCTTGCCAGGAGTGCCACGAGCACGAAGAGACCAAGAGCGTCTACCTCGACTCGATCCATGGCACGGAGATCGCTGCAGGCAACATGGAGTCCGCAACCTGTGCGTCGTGCCACGGCGGCCACTACATCGCACGCCTTGACACGGACGCCGCTCAGCGGCAGCTGCACGCCGCCGCGTACCGGATCTGTGCGCGGTGCCACCCCGACGAGTACGAAAGCTACGATGACTACTACCACGGCGCGGCGTACAAGCGAGGCGCGTTCGACGCACCTGCGTGCTGGGACTGCCACGGCGCTCACGACACCTTGCCGACATCCGACCCCGAGTCCCTCATGTCCGAGCAGAACCGGGCAGACACGTGCGGCCAAGACGGTTGCCACCGTGGTTCCTCGGCAGACTCGGCGGCGTTCGCCGAGCAGGCGACCGATCTCATCCACCGCAAGGTCGAAGCAGCCGAGGACAACTGGCTCCGGCAGCAAATCGACAAGATAAGGTCGTGGTTCAGCTAAGCGACATACGTGCACGACATGTCTGGGGGGCGGCGGCGGCGCTCGTGCTGGCCGTCGCCTTCCTGCTTGTCGCGCCCACAGGCCTTACCGGACAGGTACCTGACTCGATCGACCTGACCGGCGATGTCGAGGCGATCAACTGCGCTCCGTGTCACCTGCAGCTGGGTGAGTCGAAGAAGCCGGGGCTCATATTCTCACACGGTAATCACCTCGTGGTGAGCTGCACCGCGTGCCACTGGAAGCCTGCCCACGAAGCGGGCGCTACCTACACGCCGCCCATGGAGATCTGCTTCAACTGCCACGGCGTGCAGCACGGTCCGGCCGGAGAGCTGGCTACCGCCCAGTGTGCGGACTGCCACCCGCCATCGTTCAACCTGCGTCCCAGGAGCCACGTGCCCGATTGGGCCGAGGAGCCGCACGCGGTGCGGGCCGGCGAGGACACCAACCAGTGCATGCTGTGCCACGACGCCCCTGCGGACTGCGATGCGTGCCACGAGGACATGAATCTCGACATCGAGCCTGTGTACAACGTGTACCTGGGCATTCTGCCGGTGCAGCCCGAGCGTCCGGCCGTAACCGTGTACCCCACTCAGCCCACGTCCATGGGCCAGTGCATCTACTGCCACCCCGATGTCGACGACTTTCTGCCCGGTCGCGTGATCTTTGCCCACGCCGACCATCTGCGGCGCAATTTCGACTGCGAGGTGTGCCACCCGCGGTTCGGGCACGGCATCGAGGAGATCCGGCGACCCGACATGATGTCGTGCTATCGCTGCCACGGCCTCACCCACTCCGTAGCGGGCTTGGTGGCTACCGAGGAGTGTCTCGCGTGTCACCCCGCCGACTTCGAGCTGATGCCCTCCGACCATACCGAGGAGTTCCGGGTCGGGAAGCACAAGGAGCGCGCGACCGACGAGCCCGAGTACTGTGGTATGTGCCACAAGCCCGAGTTCTGCGTCGAGTGTCACATGGGACGCCGGCCGACCGGTCCGGGTTCGGCGCGCGTCATACCGGCCGATCACACCAAGGTCGAATGGTACAGCCAGCACGGGGGGCTCTACCTGCAACAAGAGGGTTCATGCGGCTCGTGTCACGATTCCGCTTCGTGCAAGCTGTGCCACAAGACGGTCATGCCACACCCGCCCGACTGGCTGCAGAACCATAAACCTGCGGATGACGTCGAGCGCCGGGACTGCAACGTGTGCCACACGAACCGAGACTCGTGCCAGAACTGTCACCACGACAAGGTCAAGCGCGCGGAGCTCATCGAGGAGAACTGCACTCCGTGCCACGACGAGATGAGCCCGAAGCCGGCGACCGACATCAAGCACAAGGGGTTCGCCGAGCACGCCGTGCACTTCACCGTTGTCGAGACGAAGGGCAAGCCGTACAAGTGCTACGACTGCCACGTGTCGTTCGGCACGTCGGCGGCGGCGCAAGCGCTTGCGGCGCAACAGGGCCACGACCTGCGCCTGTGCTACGAGTGCCACGGGGCGCTCGACGTCTACGACAAGAAGATCGCCCCGTATCCGGGGGCGTCGCTGTGCCGCCAGTGTCACAAGGACGTCGGCGTGTGAGTTTGTCCGCGGCCCGCGTCACCGTGCGGCAGCTGCCCCCGCCGCTTTTCAGCAGCTTAGAGGGTTTGTGGAGAAGCTATGTATCGTGTTGACACAATCATCGGCCGACTGTAGGTTCGTATCGCTTGCCATCAGACGGCGGGGTCCGGCCCCGGCAGGCCACCGCCGTGAAGGTTAGGGTAGGGCTCTGAGCGACTCAATGACCGATCCGCATCGCGAAGATGATATCGAGCGCGGCGACGACGCTACTGAAGACGTCGCCGATACCGACGTTGTCGACGATGCCGTCGTTGTCGACGATGCGGAAGTGGCCCCGGTCAAGCCGAAGATCCAACGGGACACCCTCGACACGGTCCTGAGTGCCATAGTGTGGAGCTTGGTGATCGCGATCCTTGTCGTGGGAGGTTGGTTCGGCTATTCGGTGTACTCGGTGCGCCAGGCCGAAGCTGCCGCCACGCCCGCGCTCCGTTTGGTCCAGCAGCTGCGCGATGAGGTCCGTGCGAACCCCAACAACGTGGGCCTCAGGATCCGTTTGGGCGAGGCGCTCGGCGCCGCTGGCCAGTACAACTCGGCGATCGAGCAGTTCGAGAACGCGCTGCGCCTGGACCCGGAGAACGCGCAGGCCTACCTCGACCTTGCCATGATCGGCATCATCACCGAGGACTTCACCGGTGCGCGCCGCTACCTGCTGCGGGTGGTCGAACTCACTGAGAGCGGCGAGTTCGCGGGGGTCGATGATCGCCGGGAGCTCGCTCTGTACAACCTCGGCCTGATCTCCCTAGAGCAGAAGGACTACGAGGATGCAATCGGATACCTCAGGGGTGCGCTGAGGATCCGTCGTGACGCCTCGGACACGTACTACCACCTGGCGCTCGCATTCCAAGGGCTCGAGGAGTACGACGCCGCATACGAACAGCTCGAGATCGCGCTGTCGTTCGACCCGAACTACGCACAGGCCCACTTCCTGATGGGCGAGCTGTACCTGGAGGACGGTGACGAGGTCAACGCGTCGTACCACTTCTACCGGGCTGCTGAAGCCGCCCCAGAGGCCGATCCCCCGCAAGAGGCCCTCGCATCCCTGGGCATGCCGGAGGAGCGTCTCGCGCGCGGCGAAGAGAAGCTGGCCGCGGGTGATGTGGAGGGCGCGCTCACCGAGGCGCTCGTGGCTCGAAACGTGGCTCCCGAGAGCGCTGAAGCTGCGCTGTTCCACGGACGGGTACTTGTGGTCCGGGAGGACTACACGGATGCTGTCGAGGTGCTCGAGGAGGCGCTAGAACTCGCCGGCGGGCAAGATGCCGCCATCCAGACGGAGCTCGACAAAGCACGGGAACTCGCGGGTTCATGACCGCGATCACGGAGGACTGAAGAGTGACGAGACGACAGAAGCGCAAGATCATCATCATCGCCATACTGGCGCTGCTCCTGCTGCTGCTGACCCTCTACTTCCTCTACTTCCGCGCCACCAAGCGACTGGACCTCGACTTCGTGCCTCCGTCGGGGGACGCCATCACTATTCCTCAATACCTGTATTCGATCAGCGGTCCTGACGACAATCGTTTGGGTCGTCCGATCGGCGTGTACGTCGACGACGAGGCCGAAGAGGTCTACGTGTCCGACGTGTCCGCTCGCGACATCTACGTGTTCGACCTTGACGGGGAGTACCAGCGCCAGTTCGGCGGCGCTGAGCTGGTAGTACCGCTCTACATCGCGCAGAACCCGCTTGACGGCAACATCTACGTTTCTGACCGTCGGCAGCGGGCGGTACATATATATACTCCTGAGGGCGAGTACATCGAGGACTTCGACCCCGCGCTGCCCGAAGACGAGATCGCCGCCTTCGCCCCAGAAGGCGTGCAATGGGCGCCTGTGGCGCTGGCGTTCGCGCCGGACGGGACCTTGTACGTCACGGAGATCCTCTCGGGTCACCGCATGCTGATTTTCTCGCCGGAAGGCGAGTTCCAGAAGTCCGTTGGAACTATCGGCCTGGTAAACGATGCCGCCGAGGGGCAGGAGCTGTTCCAGTTCCCGAACTCGGTCAAGGTGCTCGGTGATCAGGTCTGGATCGCTGACAGCAACAACCGTCGTTTCCAAGTGTTCGATTTGGAGGGGACGTTCCGAGACATCGTCGTCACCGGAGGACTCCCGCGGGGTTTCGACTTCCTGAACAGGTCGAACGTGGCGACAGGTTCTGCGGATGCCACATCCACGGACAAAGCGGTCGTTGTTGACACGCTCGCTCACGACGCCACTATTTGGAGTGTCGACGGGAGCAAGCTGCTCACGTTCGGTCAGCGCGGCCTGTTGGAGGGCCAGTTCAGTTACCCGAACGACCTGTCGGTCGGTCCTCGCAACCTCATCTTCATCACGGACAGCGCGAATGCGCGCGTTCAGGTATGGGGTTGGCCCGAGGAGATCTCCCCGGTGCCGCTACCTGAGGTTGCGCAGTACTGGCGCTGGTGCTTCGCGCCGCTGCTCCTGCTGCCGCTGCTCCTGCTGCTGCGTAAGAAGAAGTTCTTCGCCACCAAGGAGTTCGTGGACACCATGCTCGAACTCGAGCTCGTGGAGCATATGCCGGCGCGTCGTCGCAAGTGGCTTGTGACCGAGAACGACTATGAGCTCCTCAAGGACTTCGTCCAAGGAGACATCGACTTGGGCGAGCTACTGAACCCGACCGAGTACTCCGAGTCCGACGTGAGCGCGCTCATGGACCGTATGGAAATCGATCGCGAATCCGCGATCACCATGTCGCTCGCGCAACGCGCCCACGTTTTCTGCAACGAGGACTTGGAACTGCGCCGCCTGGCCAAGACGCTCGAGATCGATGTGGTCGACCACCAGGAATACATGGAGCGCTTCGCGAATAAGAACAAGGACGAAGAAGCTGGACCCACGCAGTCGTCGAGCGAGGGCGGCGACTCCGCGTCGGACATTGAATAAATGAATTAAGTTGAACTCGTGTCCTGTTGACTCTCCGCATGCGAGTCGGTACTCTCTGGAGTGCTGTTGTAACATCTGTTACAAGCCCCCTGAGGGCAGGGAAGGGAAGGTCGATCGCAGGAATCCACGGGTTGGAGCCGGCACGAAGACCCGATCGGTGACGAGGTCCCGAGTCCCCTGAACGAATCCTCTGGGGAAAGGACCGGTACTCACTCTCAGAAGGTCTGGAATTCGAACGCCGTCTCCACTCGTTTCTCGGGCAGGGATCCGAAAGGAGGTGGCGTTCAGCATTTCCTGACTCGAGTAGGCCTATCGATTACTCAAAGGAGGATAGACGGTATGGCTATTACCAGGCGACAGTTTGTCACCCGACTGGGTGCGCTCGCTGCTGCTGCCGGTATGAGCCAAGGCCAGATCGCCAAGATCACGGAAGCGCTCGCCGATCCGTATGACGACGCTGACATGCAGGCGATTTGGCAGAACTCAACCGGCAAGCCCACAGTGGTGTGGGTCCATGGCGCAGAGTGCACCGGGTGTTCGACGTCAGTTCTGGGTCTGTTCGAAGACGTACGTGGCACGGCCATCGAGGGTACCGCAATCAACACTGCTGCCGCTCTTAACGCAGTAGCTGGCGGCTCTCTCAGCGACACCGGCTACACGGAGTTGCTGGCCAACCACCGCCGTCTCGACGACGCCGGACTGAACGTCGACGGCGGCGCCCTTGGCGCGGGCGCTGAAAGCGTTTACGTTGCCAATATCCAAGACGTTCTCGTTGACTTCATCGAGCTCGACTATCACGAGACCGTTATGAACATGGGCGGCGACCTGGCCGCTCAGTGGCTCCACGACTTCATGACCAATCCGCCCACGTACTTCGTGCTTGTCATCGAAGGTGCGGTCGCCGACCGGACCCAGGGTGGCGCGTGGGACGATGCTTCCGGCAACGGTGTGCCGTGGTGCTCGATCGGCCTGTCGCAAGACGCGACGTTCGGACCGACCAACCAGCTGCTCACCGGCTTCGACAACGCGTTCGACCATGTTGTCGCCGAGCTGGCGCACGCTGCGACGGTCGTCATCCCGATCGGTCAGTGTGCGACCTTCGGTGGTTACCCGGGTTGCACGCCTCCTCTGGATTCCACCACTGCCGGTTTCAACACCGACATGGCCCAGAGCGGTGCCATGGGCACATACGAGTTCCTGTCGGATGTCTCTCCGTACAGCGGTGACGAGGCCAAGGTCATCAACGTCCCCGGTTGTCCGACCAACCCGTGGTGGTTCATCCTCACGGTCGTCGCGACGCTGATCGACGTGGAGACCTTCGTCAGTGGCGGGACCCCGTCGCTCGTGCTTGACGGCACGCTGACGCCGGATACGACCAAGCTGGACTCGACGCAGCGTCTGAAGATCACGTACCCGACCACGATCCACGGTCCGTACTGCCCGCGCTTCAACGACTGGTCCATCGGTCGCTTTGCAGCCAAGCCCGGCGATCCCGGCTGTCTGCAGAAGATCGGTTGCAAGGGCCCGGCCGTGAAGTCGCTTTGTGGCATGCACGGATGGAACGCTCAGCAGCCGCACAACGACAGCGCGTGGGAGTATGGCCTTTCTGCCACGAACACGACGCTGAGTGGCGCCTATCGCGGCGGTCACTGCACCGCAGCAGGCCACCCCTGCATGGGCTGCACTGAGAAGGGCTATCCGGACGCATTCGTACCGTTCGTCAGCTGGTAGAGGACCGGGAAAGGAGGGAAACGATAAATGTCTGTCTACGAAGTAGATCCTATTTCACGCATCGAAGGTCACTTGGGCGTCAAGCTCACGACAAGCGCTACGCCTGGCGGAACCGTCACCGACGCTGAGATGCACGGCAACTTGTGGCGTGGCTTCGAGAACTTCCTGCTTGGCCGCGACGTCAACGACGCCATCACCTTCACGCAGCGTATCTGCGGCGTGTGCCCGGTCCCCCATGGTCAGACCTCAACCTATGCGGTTGACGCTGTCCTGGGTTACAGCTCCGGTCACATCTCCTTCCCGGGCGACGTGCCCGCGAAGGCCGTCCACATCCGGAACCTGGTCCTCGCGTCCGAGTTCCTCATGTCGAACCTGACCCATTTCTATCACCTGGTCGCTCTTGACTACGTGCAGGGTCCGGCGACACCCCCGTGGACTCCGTTCTTCGACGACAGCTTCTACGATGCAGCTCTGCGGAATCCGGGCGGCTCGAAGGTTCTGCCGACGCAGACCGCCGGTTTCTCGGACAGCACGTGGGACGCAACCGTCACACAGTACGTCAAGGCGCTCCGCATTCGCCGCCTCACTTTCGAGGCCGGCGCGCTGTTCGCCGGACGTATGCCCATGACGTCGTGCTTCGTTGGTGGCGGCGTCACCAACGACGGCACCGAGGACCTCTCCGGCAAGGTCGCCACGTTCAAGGCGATCATGGAAGAGGTCGGCGACTTCATCATCAAGGAGCACGTGCCGCTCGTTCTGGCACTTGGCGCTCTGTATCTGCCGTACGACAACTCCGGCAACGGTGGTAATGGCTACGGCGCAGGCTGGGGCAACTTCCTGGCCTGGGGCGCGTTCCCCGATGGTGACACCGGCGTCCTTGCATGCCCGGGCGGCGTCTACATCACCACCGACCTCTCGGCTTCCGGCACACTCGGCACGGGCTCGATCTTCACCGCGAGCACCAAGGCCCAAGTGGCTGCCAACTTCCTGCCGGGTGGCGCGAACGCTGTTGAGGACAACCTCACCGAGACGATCATCAACTCGAAGTACGACATCTCGGACTTCGACGTCGACAACATCGACGCCACAACGATGAAGGGCTTCCCGGGTGACGTGCAGCGCACCATGCCTGCCCGCTCCCGCGGATATTCCTACATCAAGAGCCCGCGCTGGGATGACACTCCGTGCGAGGTCGGCCCGTATGCGCGTCAGGTCGTCCACGGCCTCTACCCGGTCGATGGCTCGACCCTGGCTTCTGGCTACGGTGCGTACTACACAGCGTACGTCAAGGACGCTTGCGGCAACGTCGGTCTCGACCCGGCCATGGTCGGCGTTGACCTGGCTGTTGCACTTGTGCGCGATGGCCTTGCCGAGGTTCACATCGGCGCTGCCGTGTACGATGCTTCGGGCATCGCCGGCGCATCGGGCGGCACGCTTGCTGCCGTCTACGGCGACGCTGACGCCGTCATCATGGGCACCGTTCGCGACTGGATCGTCGGCCTCAAGGGCGGCCTCTCGGTCATGGACCGCATCCGCGCTCGTGCACTCGAGTCGTACTACCTCGTCCAGTGCATCCGTGGCTCCTACACCAAGGCGACCAGCGGTCTTGCTGGCGACGAGTCTTGGAGTGACGCTTCCGGGGACGGTTGGCTCAACAGCTCAGTGCTGTTGGACCAGACTGCCGGCTCCACCTGGACGACGACCCCGACGATCTCGGCCAACACCAACTACGGTGCGACCGAGGCGCCGCGTGGCGCACTCATGCACTACGCCACCATCAACGATCAGGGCAAGATCACCGCGTACCAGTGCATCGTTCCGACGACCTGGAACGCATGCCCGAAGGACCAGAACGATAACTGGGGTCCGATCGAGAAGGCGATGATTGGCATTCCGTACGCCACCACCACGTCCGAGTTCGTCGACCAGTCTGGCAACACTCAGCAGACTGAGTCACAGCTCGAAGCACTACGCGTGGCCCATACATTCGATCCGTGCATCGCGTGCGCGGTACACTAGACTACCGGGAGGTGAAGATGTTGAAGCGAATCAGTCTCGTACTGGTCCTGGCCATTTGTTTGACGCTCGCGTTCACGGGCGCGGCCTACGCGAACTTCGGTCCTCACGGTGGTTATGTCGATGACACCGACGCCTGCGCCGGTTGTCACCGTGCACACACGTCATTCATTGACCTGACGTGGACGGACGACACGATCGCACAGGCCGAGCACAGCGCATTGCTGATCAGCTCTGCCGACGTGATGAGCGAGTTCTGCAACGCGTGCCACGGTGACGCGGCTCCGGGTGCGTCGACCAACGTCGTTTCCGGCGTGTTCGACTCGGGCCCGTCTGGCGAGATCGGCACAGAGGGAACCATCGTCGACGGCGTGCTCGTCGAGTGGGAGACCAACTCCACGTTCGACGCAACGCTGAACGGCGGCGGTTTCGAAGTAGTGCCTGATGGTGCCGTTGGCGCTCAGACCTACAAGACAGCCACGTCGAGCCACGGCATGGATCTTGGCGCAAGCACCGGCCCTGCATGGGGCGATGTTGCAGCGTGGAACGGAACTGACGATCCCTTCGTGATCGACGATCAGTTCGGTAACCTCACCTGCACGAGCTGCCATGATCCGCACGGTAGCTCCAACTACCGGTTGCTGAAGGACTCGGTCAACACGGTTGCCGTTGGTGGCTACATCGACGATCTGACCCCGACCCCGTTCGTGATCTCCGCCGAAGAGGGCTATCCCTACGACGGCTGGAAGAAGCACGAGGCCGGCGCGGCTCAGATGGCTGTGTACAAGCCCAACTACACCAACGAGGAGTACCGCAACAAGTTTGGCGGTGCCATCGTTCCGACCTTCGACCGCGAAGGTGACCTGTCCGGTTGGTGCTCCGCATGCCACGGCATGTACATCGAGCGCAACGACGACCTGAGCGCCTACGCTTGGTCGGCGGATGGGTATGACTACAACACCTACATCCAGGGCGAAGACGGAACGGACCTGTTCAACGTGAACAACCCTGAGGGCGCAACGTTCCACCGTCACCCGGTGAACGTCACGCTCGCTGCTGGTGATCCCGACAACCTCAACATGTGGCTGCGCACGGCCGTCGCGTTCGACGACCAGCTGCCGCTTGAGATGGAGGACGGCGGCGACCCCGTGGCCTTCCGTGCTGGCACCAAGGAGCACGAGGACTATCTCGGTTGCCTGACCTGCCACGTTGCACACGGTACGTCAGCCGATATGACCGGCTACGCCGAGGCCAGCCTGGAGACCACGGACGGCGGGTACAACTGGTACCCCGTTCGCCTGACCCAGCCGACCACGAGCGGTGTCGACCCGACCTTCACGAGTGCGCTTCTGCGTACCGACAACCGCGGCGTTTGCGAGCGGTGCCACAACAAGTAGCACCTAAGCGACGCGCGGCCGGCGTGAAGTCGGAGCGTTGTTAGTGAGGGGCCCCGGACCCCGGTCCGGGGCCCCTTTCTCGGTTCGAGGCGCTCGAGAGCGTCGAACCGAGAAAGGGGCTAGTATCCTCGTGCACCAGGATTACGTATTCGGACGGCTCAATTGGGAGGTAGATGCGTCGTGACCGAACCGCAGTATGAAGCGATCGATACTGCGCGATATCGCAACCTCGGCCTTGTCGGCAATCCGTTCCGCCCGCGCCTCGAGCGTGGCGACGAGCACCTAGAGATCGAGACAGAGGCGCTGGCAGAAGGACATAAGCTGCTTTCGACCATCTTCGAGGCCGCCGCTGCGGAGCGGAAGCGCACCGTGTGGATCGAGAAGTCTGCGAAAGCCGCGAACACCTACAGCGTCCGAGCCCAGAGTCTGGCCGAGCAGACCCTGATACGTGATGACGACCTCAACATCCTTCCCTGCTACCTGCAACTGTTCATGATGCACGTCGGAAGGATCCGGGCCACCCTTGGTGTGGTGGCGGAGCGCATCGCTACCCGTTCGTTCGACCGGACACTCGCCGAGCTCGTGCGCACTGTTACGAAGGAGCCGGACATCGGCCTCGCCGAGTGGGGCGCTCTCGGTCCCGGAGAGTGGGACGAGTTCTTGGCTGCATTCGACAGCGATGCTCTCAACGCGGTCGCCGAGCACTTCGGTGAGTGCGTCCTGGAACGGGCAATCATCACCCGTCCTGGGGCCGACGTGCGTGAAGTCTCGCTTGATGCCGAGCCTGAAGAGGTCGCTGACTCTGAGGAAGAGGACGAATTCACCGCGAAGATGCCGCCTGCCAACCTGGACACGGTGACCTTCGACGCATGCGGGAACATGGTGGCCGCCGAGCCGGATACCGGCGAAGTGCCGGCGGCGGGGCTGAGCGCGGTTGCCGAGTACGTGATCGCGTGGGCTGGCACCCATCTCTCACCGGTGGTTGCCCGCGGCCTTCGCGCGTACGCGGCCCGTGGTTTCGGCCAGATGAGTTCGGAACTCAAGATCACGAAGGCCCCTCGCAAGACCCTTGCGGCTCTCATTAAGCTTGCGAGGATGCGATTCGACAGCATCGTGATCATGTACGACGGATTCGACAACTGGCCTATGGTCCCGACGGAACTGAAGGCGCAGATTGTGACAGCACTCACCGAGATTCGTCTCATGTTCGGCGAGGACGGCGTGATTGTGATCCTGTCCGGCACGGACCAGACGCCCGACCTCGAGGAGCAATTCTCCGGCTCAGCCCGACGAGTGGTGTGGGAGTTCGAGGGCCTCAGGATCTACAAGTCCGCTAACAACACCGTGACGCCCGACCTCGTTCAGCACTGGCTGGACCTCGCGGTGCTTCCCGGCGCGGAGCCGATCGTGTTCACCGACAGCCCACTCGCTGGTTTGCTCGATGAAGTGGACGGCGACATCAGTCGTTTCATCCCGGTTGCTGCGGCAGCAGTGGATGCTGCCGCAGACCGCGGTGCGCGTACCGTCGAGGCAGACGACGTGAAGCTCGGTCTGGGCGCGATCGAGGAGTAATGCAGCACGGGGTCGTCGACTCCGCGTGTCGAGAGGCTGAGTAGTGATGCGGATCTTGCGGGCACTTCTGGTTGCGGTTCTGGTGTCGACCACGATCGTGTACGCGCCGGCGACCGCGGTCGCTACCGACCCGCCGTCTGGCCCGGTCACCATACGGATGGTCACGTTCGAGAACCCGTATCCGCCTACCGGCTGGAGTGCAGGCATCAATCCGGACCCGCCTGGCGGCATCACACCCACCGCGTGGTGGACGAGAGCCAGCTTCTCCAAGCGCACCGGAACGTATGGACTGTGGTGCGGCGGCGGGATCGCCAACTGGAACACGTATCCGGCGGGGACATCCGGGCGCGCGACGCTGCAACTGCCGGAGCTCGCCGACTACTACTCGTCCGACCTGGAGTTCTACTACACGATGCCAAGCAGGGGAGCTGCCGATTCGACGTCGTTCCGTCTGCGGTGGATGCCGATCAGCGGGAACGAATCCCTGTCATACAACTTCCCGTACTTCGGGCTCTCAACGGGTTGGACCCGGTCTTCGTGGGGGCTTTCGGACAATCGCGAGAACATACTCGGCAACGAGGTCAGCTTGTCGCGTACATCCGCGACGCTGATGTGGGAGTTCAACGACAAAGTCGAAGGCGGGAGCCAGACCCCCACGCGTGGCCAAGGAGCCACGCTCGACGACATCGTGGTCACCGGCTACAAGTACGGACCCGTGCGCAATCTTGAGGCTGCTGTCGGCGCCTCGGGCATGGAGCTTTCCTGGGACAAGTCGCACCGCTCGGTGACAAACACCGCTCTCGAGGACCGTCCGATCGTATATCACGTGTGGCGCAAGCCGTCCGACAATCCGTCGGCAAGCTGGACCCACCTGACGTCGGCTGGGGCCCTCGCTGGAAACAACAGCGTCACGTACACCGACACCACTGTGGCGGCCGGCCAGGCCTACATCTATCGAGTTATCGAGTACGACACCGGGGGTGGGTACGGCGAGTCGGCGTACGTGACGACCGGCAGGATCCCGGTCACAGACGTGACGATCACGGGATCTGTAAGCCCCGCCGTCCTGGCGGCCGGTGATCCGGCCACGTATACGTATACGGTCACCAACTCCGGCGAGATCGCGCTTGACGACATGACAGTGACCGATTTCTTCGGCGAAATCACTGAAGGCGTCCCTGCCTCGTTGGCTCCCGGCGGGTCGTTCCAAGTAAACCACGTGGGCTACCCGATCGCGTCGAACTTCGTCAACACTGCGTACGTGACCGCAAGCAGCGTCACGGGGAGCGCGTCCGACCAGGTCTCGGTACCGATCGTCGTGAAGCACCCGTCCGTGACTGCTGCGGTTGAGGTCGATCCGGATGTTGTCGCGGCGGGTGATCCGGCAACGTTCACGTATACCATCGCGAACAACGGCGACACCGTGTTGACCGATATCTCGGTCGTTGACGCGTACGGCTCGATCGGCGCGGGCGTGATTCCCTCGTCATTGTCACCGGGCGGTTCGTTCCAGCTCAGCCGTGTGGGCGTCACTCCTGCCTCATCGGTGGAGAACACGGTGAGCGTTTCGGCGTTCGGTGAGCTCAAGACGGTTTATGCAGAGGCGGCGGCGAAACTCGAGGTCACTCACCCAGCGGTCACTGTCGAGGCCTCGGTCGATCCGACGGTGACGGTCGAGGGTGATCCGGTGACGTACACCTACGATGTCACCAACTCAGGAGATACGACGCTTACTACGCTTGCGCTCACCGACGCGTACGGGCCAGTCACGGACGGCGTCCCAGCGCTTCTTGGGCCGAGCGAATCGTTCAGCGCAACGCGCGACCGGTCGCCGGTCGCGTCTTTCACGAACAACGTCACGATCACAGCACTTGGGACCGCGAAAGCGGTGTCGCACAGTGACAGCGTGTATCTGCAGGTGCGGCCAGCCAACCCCGAAATCGAGGTGTTGGCCTCGGTCTCACCATCGGCCATTCCTGAGGGAAATTCGGCTACCTTCACGTACGCCATCACCAACAAGGGCAACGTCACGCTGACGGACCTCGCCGTTACCGACTACCTCGGCGCGATCTCGAGCGGTGTTCCGGCGTCGTTGGACCCCGAGGGCACTTTCCAGTTGACGCGCCAGGTCTCACCGGCGGACACCGTGAACAACACGGTGACGGCTTCTGGCGAGTTCTCCGGCACGCCCACGAACGGGCAGGACTCGGTGGTCCTCACCGTTACCCATCCTGAGATCTCCGTGAGCGCGTCCCCGAGCTCGCCGACGATTTACGGGGGCCAGAACATAACCTTCGACTACGTGATCAAGAATGAGGGCGACGTCGCACTGAGCGGCCTAACGTTGACGGATGAGTGGGGCGCGTTCGCTGACCTGCCGGCCACGCTGGCTGCGGGGGCGAGCATCACGCGCACGCGCTCGGTCTCGCCGACAGTGACGATGACGAACAACGTGAGCGTGAGCGGCGTGGGAACCGGCAAGACGGTGAACGCGTCCGACAGCGCCACGGTGACCGTTACGAATCCCAATATCGCCGTGACCGCTGGAGCAGACCCGTCACTGATCGCTGCTGGTGACACGACCACATACACCTACGTCGTCACGAACGATGGTGACGTTGCGCTCACGAACCTCGTCGTCCAGGACAAGGACGGCCAGCTCGCCCTCCCACAGACCTCCCTCGCGCCGGGCGAGGGCATAACGGTGCGGCGCGAGAACGTGCCGCGCAGCGAGACCGACACACAAACGGTCACGGCAACGGGAAAGGGAGCGGTGACCCAGAAGGTTGTTTCCGCGCAGTCATCGGTGAAGGTCACAGTGACCAAACCCGCGGTTTCGGCAGGCGTGACCGCGAATCGCACCGAGATCGCACAGGGCTCGACAGTCACGTTCACCTACCGGATCGAGAACCCGAGTGGCAGCGAGGCAAACCCGGATGAGCACGTCACCCTGAGCGGGTTCGCCGTGAGCGACTCGTGGGGCCCGGTCCCCGGTGCCGTTCCACCCACCCTGGCGCCAGGGGAACATTTCGAGCTCACCCGGATCGCCACGCCGCAGACATCAGGCACCAACCAGGTCACGGTGACAGCCGTCGGGACCGGCAAGACCGTGTCTGACAGCGCCGTCTCCTCGCGATACCAGGTGTGGCACCCGTCGATCGGTATGCGAGTCACTCCGTCGACCCGTGTCGTGAACGCGGGTAAGGTCGCGAACTTCGACATCATCCTCGAGAACACCGGCGACACTCCCCTCAAGGACGTTCAGGTGCGTGCCGACGGGGCGAACATCGGGGGCGGGCTCGCGCTGGAGGCCGGTGAGGTCATGACGCAGACCCATGCGATGACGCCATCGGTTGCCGCTACTGTCCAGTTCCAGGTCGTCGGCACATACGGCACGGGGGCGCCCGGCTTCGCCGGCACGGTCTCGGCGAGCGGTCAGGGCAGCGTCGAGATACTCGAACCCCGCATCGCGGGTGCAGACCGAATAAGCACAGCCGTTGCGCTGTCGAAGGAGATGTTCGCCGGGCCGCTGCCGAGCGACGGTCACCGTGCCGTGGTCATCGCAACGGGCTACGGCTACGCCGATGCACTCGCCGCCGCGTCGCTAGCCGGCGCCGTCAAGGGCCCGCTTCTGCTGGTGAGAGCCGATTCGGTGCCTGCCCCCGTTGCCGATGAGATCAGGCGACTCGCCGCCGCGAAGGCATACATCGTCGGCGGGTCAGGCGTCGTGTCCGAGGGCGTTCGCGCGTACCTGTCGGGAACGCTCGGCCTGACCGTGGAGCGCCTGGCCGGTGCCAACCGCTACGGTACCGCTGCTGCCGTTGCCCGCAAGACCAAGGCGATCGCGGGATCGCCGAGTCGTGTCTTCGTGGCGACCGGCGGCGACTTCCCCGATGCCCTTGCCGCATCGAGTCTGGCTGCTGAACTCGGCGAGCCCATCGTACTCACCAAGTCGACCGCGCTCTCCCCTGAGGCCGACGCGCTGCTGCGAGAGCTTCGGCCGTCGACGGTGGTGGTGTGCGGAGGTACCGGCGCGGTCAGCGCAGGTGTCGCCTCCACGCTCGCGGGCGCTGCGTACGGCTCGCCGAACGTGGTGCGGCAGGGCGGCGTGAATAGATACGACACGGCACGGCTGCTCGCCGAGTACGGCCGGAGCGTAATCGCCCCGAACGGCTTTGACGGGGTCTACCTCGCCACCGGCAAGAACTTTCCCGATGCGTTGGCGGGTGGCGTGGCCGCGGCTGCGGGCGAGGGTTGGGGGCCGCTCATGCTGACCACGCCCGACAAGCTGGTGGCACAGGCCCGCGATCTCATCGCAGGGAGCGACACTGCCGCCTACATCGCGGTCGTCGGCGGCGAGGGCGCGGTAGCCAATGCGGTGCTGGACGAGGCGGTTGGACTGATACGGTGAAGGCCGCGGTCGGCCGTCGGCACTAGCGGTGCGGCAGTCCGGCCGCGATTGTGAGAATCGCATGTGGAAAGCCTTATCAAGGCCTGTTCGGCGCACGGCTTGCTTGGGTAGAAGGCGCAGCTTAGGATAGGTATTGCGCCACGCCGACCGGTCGGTTTGCGGCGCGACCGTACGAAAGGCGGTTACATGGACGCCGAGTCCAGCGAGCAGAAACCGAAACGGCTCTCTCGCCGCACGATCACGATCCTGTCCGCAGTCGCGACGGTCATAGTGCTCGCGGGGGTGATTTTCGGCTTGTCGGCGCTCTCGGACCCCGCAGACCCGAGCGGGTCGTCGGTCCAGCTATCCGCTGCCGACCAAAGCGCCCGGCTCTACGGCCAGGGCATCGAGGCGCTCGAGTCGGGAGATGAGACCGCGGCCGCGTCACTGTTCCAGAAGGCCGTCGCGGTTGATCCTGCGAACAGCCGAGCGCGCGACGAACTCACCAAGATCGTCGAAGCGCGGACTCCCCCCAGCAGCAATGGGGGCAGTAACGGGGGCAGCAACGACACCGACACCGACGACAGCGATGACCCGGCCGACGATGACGAGCCGATCGTGGATCCCGACGAGGGCTTCACCGATCCGGTCGCTGACCTTGGGACACTGCTCCCCTCAGCGGTGGATGGCTACGAGCTTGGGCTCGTGACCGTGGTGGACACCGATGCCAACGTGCCGGGGGACCCTGTTGCAGGCGGCCCCACTGCCGTCGTGACGCGTGCGCTGTTCTCCGTGCACGATTTCGAGACCGTCGACAAGGCGAGGGCGTTCGTGAATTCGGTGTCGAAGACCGCATTCCCCGAGAACGCGGCCGAGGTCACGGTTGACGGCGTGCCCGCGTACTTCGGCACCGACGGTGTACGGTTCTCCACAGTTTCGTACTCTCGCGGACGCTACGCGTTCGAGGTCATCGTAACGACAGACTCCGGTGCACCGGGTGCGCTGTTGGACGTGTCAGTGGACGCCGCCTCCGCATTCCCGGACTCCCTGTAAGACAACCCTGGACAACTCGGAAAGGGGCGGTTTACATGCGCCCGCTAAGACTGACTCTGGCTACCCTTCTTCTCGTGACGTCGTTCGCCTTCGCTCCGGCGACGGCAGTGGCGGCGGACCCGCCAACGGGACCCATGACTATCGGCACAGTCGACTTCGAGAACCCGTATCCGCCTCCAGGCTTCACGGCCGGGATCAACCCCGACCCACCGGGAAGCATCACTCCGACCGCGTGGTGGGGGCGTGCGAACTACACCAAGCGCACCGGCACATACGGCCTGTGGTGCGCGGCCAACAGCGTGGCGAACTGGAACACGTATCCCGCCGGCACCTCGGGTCGCGCCTCGTGGGAGCTGCCCCAGCTCGCGGACTTCTACTCCTCGGACCTCGACTTCTACTACACAATGCCGAGCCGAGGAGCCGCTGACGCGACCTCGTTCCGACTTCGCTGGGTTCCCGTCAGTGGCGATGCGGCCTTCAGCTACAACTACCCGTATTTCTCCTTGGCGGCGAGTTGGACGCAATCCTCGTGGGCGCTATCGGACAGCAGGCAAAACGTGCTCGGCAACGATGTTAGTCTCTCGCGCACGGGCGCCACGCTGATGTGGGAGTTCAACGACAAGGTCGAGGGTTCCTCACAAACGCCGACCCGGGGCCAGGGCCCCACCCTCGACGACATCTCGCTGACCGGCTACATGTACGGTCCGGTCCGCGATCTGGGGACCTCTCCGGCCGGCACCGGCATCGAGCTGTCCTGGAAGAAGCCGTATGCGGCTGTCGGGTCGCTGTCGGTGGACAGTCGCGCTGTCGAGTACCGCGTGTGGAGGCGGTTGGAGACGCAACCGAACGGCCCGTGGGCCGACATCACCAGTGGCAGCTGGGTGCCGGACAGCAGCACCAACGTCACGTACCCGGATTCCTCGGCAGTCCCCGGGCAAACGTACCGCTACCGCGTCATCGCCTACACGCCAGGTGACGCTGCCGAGTACGGCGAGTTCGCCGAGGTGAGCGCACACGTCGAGAACGAAGGCGTGGACGTTACCGCCGTGCCTTCGTACACGTTGGTCAAGAAGGGCACCCAGGTCGAGTACACCTACACGATCAAGAACACGAGCGCCGTGCAGCTCACTGGGCTTACGGTGAGCGACGACCTGTCCGGCTCCATCACGCCGGTCGACACCGTCCTGGACCCCGACCAAACGACACAAGCCGTGAGCGGACCCCACGTCTTGACCGCTGACACGAACAACACCGTGGTAGTGAACGGCAACGCAGGTGGAGCGGTGTCCGACTCCGAGACCACGTTCGTCGAGGTCAACGACCCGCATGTGGGCATCACGGTCACGCCGGCCGAGCGGTTGGTGAACGCCGGCAAGACAGCCGTCTTCGACGTCGAGGTCGCCAACACCGGTGACGCAGTGATCGGACCGATCCCCGTGACTGTGAACGGCAACTCGCTGCAGACGCTTGTCTCGCTCGCGCCCGGCGCTTCCGAGACGTTGCGCTACGCCGCAGCGGTCTCCAGCGACACAGAGTACTCGTTCCGCGCCGACGCCGCGTTCGGCTCGCCTGCGACTCCCGGATACAACGGCACGGTTAGCGCGACCGACGACGCTGTCGCCGGGATATTCCCCTCGCGTATCGCCGGCTCGGACCGGATCGGTACTGCGATCGAGCTGTCGAAGCAGATGTTCCCCGGTACCCTGCCCTCGAGCGGGCAGCGAGCGGTCGTCATCGCCACAGGCTACGGTTACGCTGACGCGCTTGCGGCAGCCTCGCTTGCCGGCGCGGTCGACGGCCCGCTTC
>Ga0209164_1002509_pt1 | contig 19423 bp, 23 predicted proteins | sample MTBNYHSulfiMetaG_FD_187458 | JGI IMG/M metagenome (GOLD analysis project Ga0209164, IMG submission 187458) | Enrichment culture microbial communities from rom New York Harbor, USA that are MTBE-degrading - MTBE-NYH (New York Harbor Sulfidogenic)... | ecosystem: Environmental > Aquatic > Marine >...
ATGCTCCTTTTTTAAGGTTAAATGTTTTTGCTGAAATTCATTTTAACCAATATTTGCGGGCATTTCGAGTGTTTTTTTGGTAAAAATTATCTTTATTGCGCTTGGTTAGGGGCTAGAATAGGAACGCAAGATTGGTCCGACACACCAGAGCGCAAAAAAGAAGTCGATGAGCTAATTAAAGATTGTCTTGATAAAAAGGACTTTGATTATGGACCAATTTGGGTGGACAATTCTCATATAGAAGCAGCAACATCAAAGGGTTGTGTTCTAAAAGATTTATCAAAAAAAGAAATCCTGAGAGTCCTTGCTGAGCATGAGCCTCCATCTACCAAATCACAAGCTATCGACCAAGTTGTAAAGGTGGTAAATGACGTTATTCCAAATATTTCAGAAGATGATATGAGCCGCATTAAAAAAAGATTAGAAAATAATCCATTATTTTCGAAAGTTATTAGAAAAAGGGGGAAAGAGTCGGAATCCTATTACTAATATTTTAATTTCAAATAGTCACTATTTGGACACCAAACAAAAACAAGAGGTTGCTAAAAGTAGCTAACCTCTTGAAATTATTTACGTCCCCAACGGGATTTGAACCCGTGTTGCCGGCGTGAAAGGCCGGTGTCCTGGGCCGGGCTAGACGATGGGGACAAAAAAGTGAGCCGCACAGGATTCGAACCTGTGACCACCGGATTAAAAATCCGATGCTCTACCAGCTGAGCTAGCGGCTCACAATTTTTATTACAGAGAAAAATTTATCAAAAAAAAGAAGTTACCTCAATTACTTTTTTGAAGAAAAGGGGATTTTTGCTATGATGGTCTCCCCCCGCTCAAATCCTACGGAAATTAAGATAAACTTTCTTTCCGTCAATTTTTCAAGCAGCTTAATATACTTTTTGGCATTCACGGGTAAGTCATTATATTTTTTTATGCCTGTCAAATCTTCCTGCCACCCAGGCACTACTTCATAAACCGGCTCACAGTTTTGCAGGGTGTGAATGCTGGCCGGAAATTCAGAAACCTCTTTTCCTTCTAATTTGTAAGCGCGACATACTTTTATTTTTTCCACTCCGGTTAAAACATCGAGTTTGGTCAATGCTAAATGAGTAAACCCATTGATTCTGTTGGCATGCTTTAGGGCAACAATATCAATCCACCCACAGCGCCGGGGCCTTCCGGTGGTAGCTCCGAACTCGCCCCCTTTTTCTCGCAGAGTCAGCCCGATTTCATCATTAAGTTCGGTTGGAAAAGGCCCTTCTCCGACCCGGGTCGTGTAAGCCTTGACAACGCCGACTACTCCATCAATTTTTGTCGGTCCCACCCCGCTTCCGACACAAGCCGCACCAGCTATTGTATTGGAAGAGGTTACAAAAGGATAGGTTCCGTGGTCAACATCTAAAAGAGTTCCCTGGGCTCCTTCAAAAAGGATGTTTTTCTTTTTTCCCATCAACTGGTTGATGACTACGGATGTATTAACGACATTTGCCTTTAGTCTTCTCGCCAGAGCAGAATATTTTTCAAACAGCGCGTTCCCGTCAAAACCTTCTTGGTTAAGGTACTTAGTTAAATAAAAATTTTTTTCTGCCGCGTTTCTTTCCAGCTTTTCTCTAAAAACCTTCTCTTCAAAAAGGTCAATAACCCGGATACCGGTTCGGACTATTTTATCTCCATATGCCGGCCCGATTCCCCGGCCGGTGGTGCCGATTTTATTACTTCCGGCTTTATTCTCTTTTCCGATATCAATCAGCCGATGGTACGGAAAAACAAGGTGCGCCTCTTCGCTGATAAGCAGTTGGGTTTCATTTTGAAAAAACCCCTGGGATTTTAATTCCTTAATCTCATCCAGCAAAGTCTCTAAGTCGAGGACTACCCCATTGCCGATGATACAGATCTTTTTGGGGTGGAGGATTCCGCTCGGGATCTGGTGAAGAATAATTTTTTTGTTGCCGATTACTACCGTGTGGCCTGCATTGCTCCCGCCCTGAAACCGAACGATTGCGTCAGCAAATCCGGTATAAATATCTACGATTTTGCCCTTCCCCTCATCTCCCCACTGAGCTCCAATAACGATTACATTCGCCAATTTCTTTTATGCCTATACGAGTTGGAACGATAAAAAGCCCGCGCTGAGGCGGGCATAGCTTTTTAGTCAGCCTTGGCAAAAAAATAACGCTATTACCCTTCTAACTGGATCTGTTTGACCGAGATAATATTTGGCAACTGGGCGAGACCCTGATAAACCTCCTCAGAATAGAGAGAATCAACTCCCAGGATAACCAACGCCTCACCCTCTTTCTCTTGACGGCCAAACTGCATGCGGGAGATATTAATGTGGTTCTTAGCCAAGGTCGAACCAATATCGCCGATTACCCCAGGTTTATCCTGGGTGTGGAAGAGGAGCATAGTGCCCTCAAGCACTGTTTCCAACCGGAAGTCATCGATGCGCACAATCCAGGGATCATGTTTCCCGAAAACGGTTCCGGCCAACAGGCTTTTCCCCGACGTGGTCTTGGTTTTGAGGGTAATGAGGTCAGCGAAATCAGTTGACCCCATGCTTTTTGCGCCCACAACTTTAATTCCTCTTTCATTGGCAATGTTCAACGCATTAACAAAATTTACATCTTCATCAATTTTTTTAAGGAGGCCTTTGAGCAAATAAATAGTAATCGGGTTGAGGTCATAACCGACAAGTTTGCCGCTGTACTCAACTATAACCTCTTCAAGGGTTCCGGAGATTGTCTGCGATTGGAAACTTCCCATGCGTTCTGCAAGGGTTAGATAGGGCGACAAGGTGGCAAGAAGCTCTCCGCTGATAGAGGGAACGTTGACCGCGTTGTTGATAGTCCCGTTTACTAAAAAATCCACCATTTGTTTCGCGATATCCACGGATACGTTTACCTGTGCCTCCTCGGTAGAGGCTCCTAAGTGAGGGGTACAGATTACTTCTTCAAGCTGGAGCAAGGGATGGTCTCCTGATGGCGGCTCCTCCACAAACACATCGAGCGCTGCGCCGGCGACCTTCCCGGATTTAATCGCCTCATACAGGTCGGCTTCATTAACGATTCCGCCTCGGGCGCAGTTAATAATTCTCACCCCGGTTTTCATTTTTTTGAAGGCTTCTTTATTTATCAGGCTTTCGGTGTCCTTGTTTTTTGGGGTATGAACGGTGATAAAGTCAGCTCGAGCGAAAAGATCGTCAAGAGAAACTATTTCCACCCCTAATCGTTCAGCCACAGCAGGAGTCACGAAAGGATCATAAACAACAACGTTTATTTTTAAACCTCGGGCGCGCTCTGCCACCACGCTTCCGATTTTTCCCATCCCGATAACCCCCAAGGTTTTATTGTAAATTTCTGTGCCCATAAACTTCTTTTTTTCCCATTTTTTGGCGCGCATGGAAGCAGTAGCCTGGGGAATGTTTCGCACGAGAGACATAAGCATAGCAAGAGCATGTTCGGCAGTGGTTACGGTATTGCCTCCAGGGGTATTCATAACCACGATACCCTTTTTAGTGGCTGCTTCTTTATCAATATTATCTGTGCCGGAACCCGCTCTTCCGACAACCTTCAGACGAGTAGCTGCCTCGATGATTTCTTTGGTCACCTTAGTGGCGCTTCTTACTGCCAAGCCGTCATAATTTCCGATGATTGCTTTAAGTTCATCCGGTTTTAAGCCGATTTTTACATCGACTTCAATTCCCTGGGCATTTCGAAAAACTTCTACACCTTGTTCGGAGAGATCATCGCTCACTAAAACTTTAATCATTTTTCTTTTCCTCTTTTTTACATTTCCTTCTCTAATATTTCAGCTGCAGCCTTAACGCCTTTGCCCATTTCGACGGAGACCCCAAGCTCTTTCAGAGTCATTTCCAAAGCGGAGACAACCATAATAATATCATAAGCGTCCAGATATCCCATATGGGCGATCCGGAAAATTTTCCCCTTTGCTTCGCTTTGGCCCCCGGCAATGGTGATATTATGTTTATCGCGAAGGATTTTTACTATTTTTTGCCCGTCTATCCCGGCTGGAGCTTTGATTGCCGTAACAGCATTGCTTGGGCTGTCCGGGGCATAAAGCTCTAAACCCAATGCTTTAGCTGCAGCCCGGGTGGCATCAGCCAAACGAGCATGGCGTTTAAACACTTTTTCTAACCCATCTTCCTTAATCATGTTAAGGGCTTCCCTTAATCCCATGATTAAGGAGACTGCGGGCGTGAAATTTGTTTCGTTATCTTTTACTAATTTTTTTATTTCTTTTTTAAAATTAAAGTAGTATTTGGGTATATCTGATTTTTCAACAAAAGACAAGGCTTTATCGCTTAACGTAACAAACGCAAGTCCTGGAGGCAACATAAATGCCTTTTGAGACCCTGAAACTACCACATCAAGACCCCATTTGTCGACCGGAAGATCAAAAACACCAATTCCGCTAATAGCATCAACAACCAACAAGGTATTATCATATTTTTTTACTATCTCTGCGACCTCACGTATAGGATGCATAACCCCTGTTGATGTCTCGCTCGCCTGAATAAAGACAGCACGAATAAAGGGATTTTTTTCCAGTTCCTGAGCAATAAGTTTTGGGTCAACCCCATGGCCCCAGGGTACATCAATACAGATTGGTTTAACCCCATAAGCCTCACAAATTTCTGCCCAGCGTTCACCAAATTTACCTGCTCGTACTACTAAGGAGGTATCTCCTTTGCAGAGCGTATTGGTTACCGCGCCCTCCATGGCTCCCGTGCCGGAAGAAGCAAGGACAAGAACCTCGTTTTTTGTCTGAAAAAGAAATTTTAAGCCCCCCCGAACCTCTTCCAGAACCTTAACAAAGGCCGGCGCTCGATGGTGAATGATTGGTTCGGACATGGCCGCTAATACTTTTGGCGGCACAGGAACTGGTCCTGGTGCCAATAAATAATATTTTCTCTGCATTTATAAAACTCCCTTTGCCTTGGTTTTTATTTAAGTTTCCATTTTTAACAGGGAGAGGAATTTATCAGAATAACCATAATTGTCAAGAAAAATTTATAAGATTATGTTGAAATGAAAGCAATTTCTCTTTAAATTAAAGGGAGAAGGTGTTTTTTTTGGATTTCCCCTTTTTTCACTAACAACCTGAAAGAACGTGAATTTTGTAAAAAATTAATAGAGCGGGGAAGTGGCTGATAAAATTGAAGCTATAGAAAAAGAAATTAAAAAAATTGAAGACCGCTTGGGCAATCTCAAGAAAAATAAAGCTGAGTCTGAATTAGATAAAAATATTCAGAAAGCAACGGTTTCTCTTTTAAAGGATGTGATAAAAGACCTTAGACAGCAACAGCAAAAATTAACCAAATTAAAAGATCAAGAGCAATAATCTTGACGGCTTCATAAATCTTCCAGGAAAAAATTATTGGGGAGCGCTTTGGCCCTGAAAGTTAACGAGATCTTTTTTAGCATCCAGGGAGAGTCTTCGTACGCCGGCTGGCCTTGTGTTTTTATTAGGCTTACGGGTTGCAACTTACGATGCTCGTACTGCGATACGGTGTACGCGTACGATGAAGGTAAAAAGAAGACCATTACAGAAATCCTGGAAGAAATCAAAAAAATTCCTTGCACGCTGATCGAAATTACCGGTGGAGAGCCGCTTCTGCAAAGCGATACCCCATTGCTCATCGAAACTCTTCTTGAAAAAAATTACCGGGTTCTTTTGGAAACGAACGGGAGTCTTGATATTAACGGGGTGAGCAATCAGTGCGTGAAAATAGTAGATTTTAAATGCCCCAGCAGTGGGATGTGCCGGTTCAATAATTTAAATAATCTAAACTATCTTGCCGACCAGGATGAAATAAAATTCATTATTGGAAACCGGGAAGATTTTGACTATGCCAAGGGGATAATAACTCTCTTAAAAGAAAGGTCTTTTTTAAAAAGGCCCATTCACTTTGCGCCGGTTTTTGGAAAACTAAAACCAGGAGAACTTGCCAGGTGGATCCTAACGGAACAGGTGCCCGTTCACCTTCAGCTCCAGATTCAGAAAATAATTTGGCCGAAAAAAAAGAGGGGTATCTGAAATGGAAAAAAAAGCGGTGGTCCTTTTGAGCGGAGGAATGGATTCTACCACAACCTTGGCGATAGCTAAAAAGGAAGGGTTTGAGATCTATGCCTTAAGCTTTGACTATGGCCAGCGAAACTCTTTAGAAATTAAAAAGGCTGAAGAGATTGCCGGGTTTTTCGGGGCAAAGGATCATCTGGTTATCCCTGTGCATCTAAAAAAGATAGGAGGTTCGTCCCTTACTTCAGACGAGATGTCTTTGCCGAGAGGGCGAGATCTTGGTGAGATCGGGAAAGAAATCCCTTCCACGTATGTCCCGGCCAGAAATACCATATTTCTTTCATACGCGCTTGCCTGGGCCGAAGTTCTGGGAGCGGGGGACATATTTATTGGGGTTAACGCGATAGACTGCAGCGGATACCCGGATACAAGGCCGGAATATATCCACGCTTTTGAGCAAATGGCCAACCTGGCCACGAAAGCCGGGGCAGAGGGAAAATTAAAGTTTAAAATTCATATCCCGCTTATAAACCTGAGCAAGGCAGACATTATTAGAAAAGGGATGGAGCTTGGGGTTGATTATTCGCTCACCTATAGCTGCTACGACCCCTTCCCCAATGGCATGGCTTGCGGTGAGTGTGATAGTTGCAGACTTCGCCTAAAAGGGTTTGAAGAAGCCGGGTTCAAAGATCCGATTTGTTATAAGGAGATTCGTTAACATAAAATTTTTCCATTAAGGAGGTGTGTCGTGCCCGATATTACGTGTGGAAATTTAAAAGTTCAGGTGGATGATGAAGGTTATCTGGTAAACTTTGAGGACTGGAATGAAGATATTGCCTGCGCTATAGCAGAAAGGGAGGGGATGAGTCACGAGTGCCCCCTTGCTCAAGAAAAGATCGATATCCTAAGGTTTATGAGGGAGTATTACAAAAAGCATAATTCCTTTCCCCTGCTCAAGGCGGTCTGTAAAAATATCCATCAACCGAAAAATTGTACCTACGAGCAGTTTCCTGACCCGATTAAGGCATGGAAGATTGCCGGACTTCCTAAACCTACTACCGAGGTTTTTGCTTACATTAGACACAACCTTTGATACCAAGGCGCCTTCATTTGCATATCTTTGTTGTCTCCTCGTCATACTCCTCGACGTACTAAAACGTACGCCTGCGTTGATTCCTCGTCGTCGCCTCGATCTGCTTTTGAATGCAACTTGGTATGATCTAAGTTTCTGTCTATAAGACGTGGAATAGAAATAGAACCTTTTGCTGGGTCTCAATAGGAAGATTAAAGGGGAGAACAAGTATCACTAAGGATTGCCTGGGAAAAAATTTGAATTTCAGGGATACTGAAAGGGTTTTTTAGACAGGCCAAAGCTCCGCTTTCTAAAAATTCATCTCTCGCCCCCTCGGTTGCAAACGCAAGAATAGGAAGAGGAGGATTAGTTTTAGAAAATTCACCTCCCCCGGAGGGCAATCCCCCCTTTTTCTCTTGAAAGCAGTTAAGAACATACCTTCAAGGAAATTTTGGGCCCCTAAATTTTTTTAAGGGCCCTCATTCCTGGCGTTTTATTAAAGACGCACAAAAAACGGTTATTTCTTTTTGGCCTTCTTTTTGGCCGGGGCTTTTTTTGCTGGTTTTGCGCATTTTGCTTTTTTCATTTCATCCTCCAATTTTTTAACTTTGTTTTTATACATGCCAACTTTTTTAGTTAGACTGTTGATAGATGTTTTGGCATACTTAATCCTGAGCTCTATTTGCTTTGGCGTAGCCATATCTTTTCCTCCTTTCTAAGGGATAAAAGATACCATATATGGTAAACTTAAAATTCAATTACCACAACATATAGGCTAATGTCAACAAAAAAATGCAGTAATTCGCTTTTTTTTCTGCTTATCCGACATGTTACCCTATGACAGGGGTTTTTATCGTTTAAACCAAAAAACCTTATAAAAACGTGAAAGCTCACAATTTCTTTTTTATTAAATAATTTTAGATAGTTTTAATTAATTTTACTTGACCGGTTGGCGATTTTTTCAGTATACTAATAAAGAGAGAAGAATATTTTTTGGATAAAAAGACAGGGGAGTATCATGAAAATAAAAAAATCTCGTCCAATTCAACAGATAATTGAAGACCAGGTGAATAAATGGAAATCCGCCCTTCCGAACAAGGAAGGGAAAAAAATAACGGTTGTTACTATTTCAAGACAGGCCGGGAGTGGAGGGCATGTTTTAGCGCAACAGCTTGCTCAGAAATTGAGTTTCGATTTCTTTGACCAGGAGATAACCCAAGCAGTGGCTGAAAACGCCCACATGAGAACTTTAGTGGTGGAATCTTTGGACGAAAAGGGGATTTCTGCGATCGATGATATAATTTCAGCGGTGGTGGAAAAACATCATCTCTGGGGTTACGAATATATGCAGAATCTTGTGAAGGTTGTCGCTACCATAGGAAAACATGGCAACGCAGTAATATTGGGCAGGGGAGCGAATTTTATTCTTCCCCGAGAAGAAATTTTACGGGTAAGGGCGATAGCTCCACTGGCGGTTCGGATTAAAAATATTACCGAGTGGCTTAAGCTTTCTTCTGAACAAGCTAAAGCATACATCCAAAAAATTGAATTGGAGCGGAAAGATTTTATTAAAAAATATTTTAAAGCTGCTATTGATGATCCAGAAAATAATGATCTGGTGATCAATTTGGAAAAACTGAGCATAGAAATTGCCGTCGAAACAGTAAAAGCCGCCCTGAAATCCTCATAAGCCAGGGAACAATAGTGCTTGAGAAAAAAAACAGGGGGGAATTTCCCTGAGGTCCCTTTTCTGGTCCCAAAAACTTTTCACCAGGCATAAAAACTTTTCATTGGCCCTCTTTTTCGCCTTCGATTTTTTTGAGAGATTTTTATTGTTCACAGGACCAGTTATATAAAAAGATGTTTTATTCGATAAGACATTTATTAAGCGTGGGGTATCTTTTCCAAAACCGCAGTCACCATGAGTTCTTATCCAACTAAAATCGCAGTGCTCACCCATGGTAATGATAAGTTTTTTTCAGGGCATTATTTATTGAGGTTTTTGGTTGAAGCCTGGGAAAATGTTGGGATTGACGTCCGAGTGCTGCGCGGCATAGAGCATTTTGAACCAGCGGATGCGTTAATCTTGCACCCTGATTTGACCATTGTGCCCGATGACTATCTTGCCTTTTGCAAGCACTATCCTCTTATCATCAACGGGGGTGTGCGAGACATCTCCAAGCGAATGATCAGCTTCAGCCTTATTGGCCGAAACGATTCATATTCTGGGCCTGTAATTGTTAAAACCAATTGTAACTATGGCGGCAAATCAGAACGAAAAACGGCTCGACAAAGACCTTTGTATCGGTTGTTAAGTAGCTTGACAGAATGGCTGCCCTGGACCTGGACGGGAAAACTGCGTTCCTATGATTACCCGATTTTCAACTCTTCCCGGGATGTTCCCCGCGCCGCATGGCGTAATCTTCACCTGGTGATTGAGAAGTTTCTTCCTGAGCGGGAAGGCGCTTATTATTGTTTGAGGCAGTGGATATTTTTCGGAGACCGTGAGATAAACCACCGTATTTTTTCTACCAGTCCGATTGTCAAAGCAAGAAATACTGTACATCACGAGGAGGGGCTACCTGTTCCAGAAGCACTGCGAGCCTTGCGAAAAAAGCTCCGGTTCGACTACGGTAAATTCGATTACGCTCTCGTTAATGGGGAGCCTGTACTTTATGATACCAACCGCACTCCCACGGCTGCGTGGACCACTACTACTGTTACCGCAAGGCAGGCCTCGATAGTTAACGAACTCGCCCAAGGTTTGTTCTGTTTTTTTGGCAAAACATGAGCCACAGTCATCATATTATCAGGAGTCATGTGTGAGAGCTTGGTTGAAACCTATCCAAAGTCTGAGTCAAATTTATGGCTCTGATGTGATTTATTCACCACGGGCCTCACCAAACGCGTGCACCTGGTTGCCTCACGATGAGTTTATCTTGGATGGTATGACCGGTGGACAGATTTCCGTTGCGGGAGATATGCCGATTTTCTGTGCGGCGGGTGCTTCTACTCCTGAGGGGCTGCGGCTTCTGCGAGATGCGGGATTTGATTTTCCGCGGAAGGTGTTCCGTTACTCCGCTGCCGTTGATTATCTGCACAAACTAAAAAGCCTGTACAATGGGAGAAGAAAAATAGCCCTCCTCCATGTACATCCAGCTTCTGAACTTCCACCGGAAGCCTGTTGGGTAAAGCCGGAAACGTTGTCTTTTCTAAACAACAAGGCGAATCTTGCCACACTGGTTAGCCCATGCCATGTGCCTGCGCGCCGGATGTTGATTCCTGGTCGCCTTCTTATCGAGCTCTCGTCTCATCGTTTTCCGCTGGTGGTGAAGGCCGCAACCGACGAATCAAGCGGGGGGGGCGTTGATGTGGCCATCTGCCGGACATCTCGGGACCTGAAACAGGCCGCAGTCATGTTGCAGTCTTGTAGGCGTGTGGTGATTGAGGAATTCCTTCCGATTAAGAGAAACTTGTGTCTTAACTATGCCGCGACGGCTGAAGGTACAATTAATTATTTAGGCTGCGCAGAGCAGGTTAGTGATGCCAACGGTAAATACCGGGGGAATTGGATCGACCCTACGACCATGGCTCCCCCTTTAGCAATAGAGATTGGCACCAGGGTGGTGGCTGCTGGATTTGCGTTAGGATATTATGGTTGTGTGGGTGTAGACATGGGGGTTTTGGAAGACGACCGGATTGTGGCGTTTGACCTTAACTTCCGCGTTAATGGGTCTACCGCCGCGCTGTTACTTGCCGAGAGCGTGCAACGCACCTCGGGCCGAACGGTGTTGCGGTTTCGAGCCTTGCAGGGAAGCGGGACCTATCGTGATCTCTTAAAAAGTGCTTATGCCGCCATACACAAGGGTGTCTTTTTGCCCCTTTCCAGTTACGATCCTGAAGGAGGCGGATATCCAAAAGCGCGCCCACGAATGACCGGCCTGATCCTCGGAAAAACCCGCGAAAAAGTGGAAGAGCACGAACGCGAGCTTTCCACAATGGGCTTATCATAAGACAAGAAGTTTGAAACGAGAAGCAACAACGGAAAGCGTTTTTTTATCCGGCTCTATTTTTTTAGATTTGTATTGTATCATGCGGATTGATACCAGGTTGCATTCAAAAGCAGATCGAGGCGACGACGATAAAAACGTGAAAAGTGAGACGTGAAGTGTGAAGTGTTTTAACATGTTGCGTTTAACTTTTTACGATTTACGGAAATTGACGAGGAGAGAACAAAGATATGCACATGAAGGCGACTTGGTATGAACAATTTTGAGGAATCAGTGTGAAAGTTTGTCTCATTGATGCTGCAGCAATTAACGCAAAAAGGTTTTTGCCCCACTGGACCCCCCTTGGACTGGCATATATTGCGGCCACGCTTGAACGAGGGGGGCACGAGGTTTTAATCATAGAGCGGGATGTTCTCTATAGAAAAAATCGGCTGAATATCGACAAGGTTGACCACATAATGGAAAAAACCCTCAGATTGTTCGGCCCCGATTTAATCGGGCTGAGCTCGGCCTCAGAGTTGTTTCCGGATATAGTGAAATCAGCCCGCATTGCCAAGAAGCTTTATCCCGGTATCCCGGTGGTGTATGGGGGGCACCACGCAAGCGCTGTGTCCACCGAGGTGCTCGAGGCGTGTAGTGATATTGACATTGTTGCCGTAGGTGAAGGGGAGGCAACCATGCTTGAATTAGCTCATGGCGCACGTTATGAGGAGGTTAAGGGTATCTGCTTTAGAAGCGGCGAATCATTAACAAAAAATTCTCCGAGGCCGGTTATAGAACCATTGGATGCTCTGCCTATGCCCGCGCGTCATCTTTTAGATATGGATTTTTACACCAAGCCATCTCCAAGCTTAATCAGAAGCGTAACGCTTAAAGCAACAACAATGCTCACTTCGAGAGGATGCCCGTTTAGTTGTAAGTTTTGCGTTGAGTCTCTTCCGGTTGGCAAGAAACACCGGGCGCATTCTCCCGCCCGCATTATTGCTGAGCTTGATCACATATTAAAGAACTATGGTGTTGAGGCAATTTATTTTTTGGACGAAGGATTTTTAACCAATGAGCCGAGGGTAAGAGAGTTTTGTGAGACAATGATCAGAGATGGCTACAATCAGAAGGTGAAATGGGCTGCCCAGGTAAGGGTTGATGTTTTAGACCGGGATTTGTTGAAGCTGATGAAAGAAGCCGGTTGTTTTCAGCTGGAATGTGGCTTCGAAACCGCCTCGGATCGTTTATTGAAAAACGTTAACAAAAAAACCTCTCAGCAGAAAAACCGAGAGATTGTAGCCTTGATTAAAGCAAACGGTATCCGATGCCTCGCTTATATCATTGCGGGCTTACCGGGAGAAACCGAAGAGGAATTTCAGGCTTCCGTTGAATTTATAAAGACTTCAGGGGTAGATGGAGTTTCTTTTTCGCAGTTTGTTCCCCACCCCGGATCTGTTTTTTATAATGAATTGACCCAAAGGGGGGTGCTTCAAAAGAGATTTTGGAAACAGGGTTGGGAAGGTTATAATAAGATGAATTTTTCGGCAATGTCCGATGAGCGCGCCAAAGCTTTATATAATCAAGCCCTGGAAAAAATCATTAAACCCATTAACATAAGAGACCGGATGATTCACACCTCGCCTTGGCAGGTGATAAAGAATACCTCCTTTCGCGAATTGGTCTCGAGAGTTTTTAACGCCCCGCTTTCGCTACCAAAATTTCTTTTTAATTGGATCACAACAAGGCTCTTGAAAACCGGCCAGCCCTGACCGCGCAGATAAGTCTTTCACAAACGCCCGAAACACTTCTTGCTTTCCTTAAGAGAAGCCCCTCCAATCAAACCGGAAAATCCCTGGCATCAACCACTGGCTAAGAAAACGACGCGCCGGTTTTTTTCTTAATAAGATGTTCAGAATAACTGCGGCGCAAAAATATATTCACGCTTTTGTAGAAAAGGAAAGGGTTATCTAACAAGAAAGCATGCATATACTTTTTTAAGCTCTTGGGTTGCAATCCGTCTCTTACTAAGAGAAGCCTGGTAGGCAAAAGCAAGGTCGAGAAAAAACCAGGATTTAATTTTTCCAAAAAAAAGCCTGGGACCGGCGTTCTTAGGAGCTGCCGACAATAGGCGAGGCAATAGTAAAGCGCTTTGCGGCAATGATTTTCGCGGGCATACGTCGCAATATGCTCCCAATCGATAATATCCTCGTATTTTCTTATGAGAAGATCTATATCGCAAAACATCATCAACCGATCAAAATTATGGTTGGCAGCGCAATGAAGAATGAGAAAAAGCAGATTAGCCTCAACCGGGAGACAGGGAATACAAAAATCATTATATTTTACCGGCACGAGGTTATCCCAAAAACCCTTAAAATCAAAACCGGAGACTTTGGCCCACGGATTGGCGTTAAACTCTACGTGAAGCTCAACAATCAGTTTTTTCCCTCCATTCGGTTTAACAAATTTGACTTCTCCGATGTAGGTCATCTCATATTGTTCATAGGCAGGGTGAAGCAGGCAGTACCCGATCTCTTCCAGCAAGGCTTTTGCCCGGGCATAGTCTTCCTTTTTTATGAGAAGGTCAAAATCTCCTCCACAGGGCCTGAGCTCCGGTTTAGAGTATACCAGAGCAGCGAGTCCCAACCCCTTATGCACCGCAAAGGGAAGCTCATTCTGATTTAGATGAGTCACAATCTCTTTTAAAGCTTTTTCAAATAAAAGACCGAGAGCGGAATTGTTAATATATTCTCGGGCAAGACTTTTCATTACCTTTTGGGGAGGGACGATTTGCTTGTTTTGTTGGAGGGCATTATAAAGAAGAGGGGCTATTCCATGGTAGCTCATCATGGCAGCAACCTTTTCCCAGTCAAGCTTCTGGGATAAGAAGCTGGTGACACCTTCCCAGGACTCGTATCCAAGGGAAGCCCTCAAAAAGGAAAGAATAAACCGCTGTTCTTTAGTTGGCCACATTAGAGGACTGATTCCACAAGCTCGGGAAGACTTTGGATATCGGCGCCCAGTTTTACCTTGTAACAGTCAGTCGATTGTATCAAGTCAAAAATAATATCAAAGTGCTGTCTGGCGATCTCTTTATCAAAGGCAAGAAGACTGTGGGGGAGAAAAGTTTTTAGCGCTTCGCTCTTTGGAAAAACTTCTAAGGAGCTTTTTTTGCCCGCAGAAATCTCCGGGAAGAGAATTAACTTCGGCACACAGGAGTCCCTCGTGGACCCGGGGTAAACTTCTTCAGCATTAAAGCTCTGTTTTCTGAGATTGCGGTCGTCTGAGAAAAGACGATAGCTCTTTAATTCAGGGAAAAGCCGAATAGTATAATCAGTGACGTCAATTGGTTCGGGAAAAGAAAGAAGCTCCAACCCACCGTTTTTATCATACCGCAGAATAGGCCTATCGTCTCCGAGAAACCCGTAGCCCTGCCTTATAAGGGCGACACAGGACGTGGTTTTTCCTGCTCCGGAAAACCCCGGAAATATTATCCCCTGTCTATTTTTTTCTACCCCGGAACAGTGGGCTAAAAAATACCCCTTCCCTTTTAATAATTCGGCTAATAAAAAAATAAAAATAAAGCTGGAAATAAGATTGGGATTAATCGCCTCCGGTCCTTTTAGATAACCCTCCGCCACACCCTTTTTCATGCTGTAAGAAAAAAGTCCGATAGTCCCAAAGGCTGCATAATAGGTAAAATCATCTTCATTCACATAGAGGCTCATCTTATCCATTCCAAATTCTTTTATATCAAACAAGTCTTCTTCAGAAGAAGAATATAACAGCTTTAAACCGGAAGAAATTATTCCCTGATGAGCGGTATTGTCGTGGTTGTCGAAAAAAGTGATGGTTAAACCTTCTGAGGGTGTACTGAGTGTTTTCTCACAAAGAAAATATTCGAGGAGTTTGTTGACAGCAGAAAAAACATGTAAGTTATTTGAGATAAACGTGAGGGGGATGCCATGAATAAGGTAATGCGCGGTTAAGTGGTTCTTTTTTGCCAATGGTGTGCCTATAAAAAAAGACCCGATTTCTTACAAGGGTCCTTAAAAATTAAAATGTTTTAGACCTGGTCAGTTCCTGGTTCTGGGAGGGTTAGAAAAAACAAGCCTCTTCTTCTTTCCTCAGGTTCCTGGTTTTAGAAAAATTTCGACTTAAGTTCCGTTTACACAACCGCCCTTAAGCCTTGGTTGCTACTGCGGTGATGTCCTGGAGCTGACCTTCTTTAGTAAGCTCAGGTTTTTCGTAGGATTCTTTTATTTGAGATTTGATTTTGTTCATTTTTGCTCCTGCCTTTCGTCCTTAACTTTTTGTCATGCTTTGAGTAACATCCGTGAGCGCCCCTTCTTTGACAAGCATCGGTTTTTTATAGGGCTTTTTTTGATCTCGAGCTTTGTCTTTTTCATATTATTACCTCATTTATTATCCGAAAATACCATATGGTCCGCTGGGTATTTTGACCTTTGATCCACTCTATTCCAAAGTTCCCGGTACTCCAGCGGTAATGTCTTTGAGCTGCCCTTCTTTGGCAAGTTCAGGTTTTTCGTAAGCCGCTTTGATAGTCTCTGGTTTTGTATCTTTTATTCTAACACCACCTTTTCTTTCTTTATTTTTTTTTGCTTTTATTTTTTTTATTACAACTTACGCCGGTTACTGCAGCGGTGAGGTCCTTGAGGTGACCATCTTTAGCGAGAATAGGTTTTTCGTAACCCTCTTTTTTTACTTCTCGTTTGACATCCTTCATCTAAATCCCTCCTTTTATTTTTAACAACAAATTTTTTAAGCTCACCTTAACAAAAAATAAATATTATACAAAAGCCTTACCTCAGGGAAAAAAACAGCACCATTAATAATTCTCTATGTTAATCAGACGCAGTTATTTCTCCCGCAGTAATATCCCTTAGGTTACCTTCTTTAAAGACTTCTGGCTTTTCGTAGGCTTCTTTTTTGAGTTCTGTTTTGGTCTCGTACATTTTAAAACCTCCTTATTTTAAAGGCACAAATAGCACTATTTTTCTCGTAATCGTTCACCCCTTTTTTTCTTTATGCCCCTAAACGACAGAGAAAAATTTACCCTTTTATGTTATGGCTGTACCAATTCTGGCGGTGATGACCTTGAGGTGACCATCTTTAGCGAGAATAGGTTTTTCGTAGCCCGCTTTTTTATGTCTGCTTTGGCCTTCCGCATCCTAAATCCTCCTTTTTTTAGGTAGCGATATTTTTTTAATCCTATTTTATGGTAAAAGTCAAGAAAATTTTACGGAATAGTTATAAGAGTTATGGATAGACAAAAGTGATTTGGTATTCGCCGGAAGGATCATTTGGTTCAGGAAAATGCCTCCCTTCAACAATAAGCCAGGCATGTCCTTTAAGCTTCTCCTCTTCGTTTTTGACCCCAAAAACAATCTTGACTTCCCGGGCCGACATGCGCAACTGTCTGAAAAGTAAAATAGATCTCAGCAAACAGGGGTTTGAGCTTCTGAATAAACGAAAAAGGATAAAATTTGTAAACTTTAATATGTATTCAATTTTTGAGTCGTCAGAGGGCACCTTTTTTTCAGGGTCGAGGAGCTTTAAAAGTTTAGGAAGCTTGATTAGATAAAGAAGAACCTTTATGACAATCAGGGAAAAGAAAGTCTTAATAAAAAGAATAATGTCTTTTGGTCTTTTGAGATACTTAATATTATTCAGATTTATCATGGAGTTCGATGAGCCCCTCCTTTTTCAAATTAGCAATCAAGGCAAAAACATCTTTTGACGCCTCATCGTTGGTGACATCAAAGCTCTCGGTGAGCAATTCAACAAGGTGGTTTACAGCGATTTTTCCATCCAACAAAGACCAAATAAATGTGCCGGTCTTATTGAGGGTATAATAGCTTCCATTTTCAAGGTTTAACAGCACGCTTTTTGATTCAATTTCCTTATGGACTACCTCTTTGCCTTTAGCGGGGTACTTTTCCGAAAGGTCTTTAGTGGTCATTGAGAACCTCCTTTAAAAAAATCACAATATAAAAAGCTTATAATAGTAAGTATCGTTTTATCCGGTTATCACAACATAATCTTCTTCGCTCTGCGCGCCAAGTCCCAGTTTTTTTGCGGTAATGATCTGGGGAAGTTCCCAGATGGGCAAATCAAGCCGGTTCTTTGCTTTAAAAGACGTGAGGATTGTAAGCGCCTCAACATCAAGGGCTACCAGATCAGTTGATGCCAGAATAAAATGAGCTTTTTTTCTCATCCCCCTTGCCGGTCCGCCCGTCACCAGGCATTTTCTCGCATCGAGAATTATTAAAGCTGGTTTAACGGCAAGGTTTATTTCCACCACCTTTTCCTCCAGGTGGTCATCGTGGAGCATTCTTCTTGAAAAAGGCTCGGTAAGGCCTACAGCAAACTTAAGGCCCATGCTAAAGCGGGCAAAAGCGTGCGTCTTTAGATTAGGAAGATAAATGATTTTGTCTGAATCTAAGGCAGCCTTGGCAAGCAAGACAGCTTTAAGGTGGAAACCATTGATGGGAACACTTACCCATTCCCCCTCATCAAAGTTGATGAGCTCGATCGCAAGTTTTTCCGCCAGCTTAAACACTTTCTTTTTTTTTAATACTTTTTCGGTAGGTTGCCAGGCTAATCCGCTGCTTGCCCCCAGGGTTATATTGCTTACCCCGGACTCTCGAAGCAATGATACCACAGCCTTTATAAATTCAAGATCAGCAGAAGCAGGGTACCGGTTAGGGCTGTTGAAGTTCGCTTTTATGAGTACTCTATCGTCAGGGGAAACGAACTCAGGAAAACCCCCTACTAACGCTACAGCTTTGTCTATTGCGGCTTTAAGGTCTCCTTTTGCGGCAACTTTGCTTACCAGTATTTTTGATTTATTGTTGTGAGAAAGCATGTAACCATTTTTTAGAAGTGATAAGAAAACAGGAATACATTATCAAAGTTCAACTAATTTTTTAAAAAAGCTTACTTGGGTTCAATATTTTCAATAAAAGATTTCATTTCGTTCATGCTGATCCCTTTGCATTGTATGAGCTTACGGCGAGAGGTCTTCATCTTCAGAATTTCAATGTTGGATTTTCTTATCCGGAGAGCTTGAGATAAAAGCTCGATCAAAGCCTTGTTGGCCGCACCTTCTACAGGCGGCGCAGTTACTTTAACCTTGAGAGCTCCTTTACTAAACCCGACAACTCCGTTTTTTTTAGACCTTGGCTGGACAATTACCGGAAAGGTAACGCCGCTTTCGTGAGCTCGGATTTCGAGGGAGCTGGTTTTTGGAGCTTCAAGATTCGCTCGGAGTTTTTTCTTCTGGTTCACGGACTTCTTTTTCGGAAGATGATTCGAGGAGTCTTAAGTGGGTTTCTAAAACAAATCGTAGCTCCTGCTTTAATATTATTTTTTTTCTCTTTAATTCATTGACTTCTTCCTGGATTTTGACTAACCGGCTGTTGGTTTCCGCGATCATTTTTTCTGCCTGTTCTCGGGCACGGGCGAGAACAAAGGCTGCTTCTTTTTGAGTATTTGTTTTTAATTCTTCGATAGTTTTTTGAGCATTTTTTTTCATTTCCTCGGACGTAGTCTGAGCCATAAGCAAGGTCTCTTTCAGGGTCTTTTCCAAGTTGTAGTATTCCCCGATGCGCGCTTCTTTTCTTTCCAGTTCCTCTCGAAGTTCTTTGTTCGTTTTTAACAGGTCCTCCAGTTCACTGGCTACGGTTTCTAAAAAACCGTCAACCTCATTGGTGTCGAATCCTCGGAACCGAACGGAAAACTGTTGTTGTTGAATATCAAGAGGTGTTAGTTTCATCGTGCTTTACTCCCTCACTAACTTGTTAATGAAGTCTATAGGCTAATTCATAAAGGCTTTTCACTAAAAACTTTTGTAAAAAGATAATTCCCAGGAGAAGAATAAGCGGAGAAAAGTCTATCCCGGTTTGACTAAGCGCAAAGGGGAGTCTTCGTCGGATGGGATTTAAAACCGGATCGGTTAAGCGCCGGAGAAAAACCACGACCGGATTATAAGGGTCGGGATTTACCCAGGAAATAACGGCTCGGACAACCACTATCCACATATAGATGGTTAATCCGATATCAACCACATTTGCCAATGCTTCAAAAAAGTAAGCAAGGAAGACCATGGTTAATCAGCTTCTCCTTTTTCTCCCAGATTTTTCTCGTAAATCAACCGAAGGCCCGTAAGAGTAAGGAGCGGGTCAACCTCCTCAATGGTTTTGGATCCTTCAGCAATTAAAGGAGCTAATCCACCGGTAGCAATGACGCGGGGATCGGTTTTTACTTCTTGCTTTATTTTTTCTACGATGCCGTCAACCAT
>Ga0209164_1002512_pt1 | contig 19410 bp, 16 predicted proteins | sample MTBNYHSulfiMetaG_FD_187458 | JGI IMG/M metagenome (GOLD analysis project Ga0209164, IMG submission 187458) | Enrichment culture microbial communities from rom New York Harbor, USA that are MTBE-degrading - MTBE-NYH (New York Harbor Sulfidogenic)... | ecosystem: Environmental > Aquatic > Marine >...
GGTTCGAGCTCCTCGACCTGCGGCCAGGCCTTCTGCCAGAAAGTGATCACTTTTTCAATTTCCTGGTCGGTCAGCAGCACACCCTGTGAGCGCACCGGGCTGCCCGCCTCAGGAGCCAGATAGAGCATATCACCACGCCCCAGCAGGTGCTCCGCGCCGCCACCATCTAGGATGACGCGCGAATCGGTGCCGGAGGCGACCGCAAAGGAGATGCGCGCCGGGAAATTGGCCTTAATCAGCCCCGTCACCACATCCGTGCTCGGCCTCTGGGTGGCCAGCACCAGGTGGATGCCGGTGGCGCGCGCCATTTGCGCCAGGCGCACCAAGGTGGTCTCGGTCTGCTCGGCGGCCATCATCATCAAGTCGGCCAGCTCGTCCACCAGCACCACGATGCGCGGCAGTGTATCGATCTCCCCGCGACGGCGCGCCTTGCGATTGTAGGCCTCGATATCGCGCGCCCGTAATTCCTCCAATAGCTTGTAGCGCCGCTCCATCTCGACCACCACCCAGCGCAGCACCTGGGTGATGCGTTCCAGGTCCGTCTCCACCTTGCCATACAGGTGCGGTAACCCGTTGAAGGGCACCAGCTCGACCATCTTGGGGTCGATCATCACCAGGCGCAGGTCTTCCGGGGTGTTGTTCATCACCAGGCAGATGGTGATGGCGGCGATACACACTGACTTACCCGAGCCAGTCGTGCCAGCGATCAACAAGTGAGGCATGCGCGTCAGGTCAGCCACCACCGGCTGCCCGGAAACATCCCGCCCCAGGGCGATCATCAGTGGAGAGCTGCCCGAATAGAAAGTCTCGCTCTCCAGGACAGGGCGCAGCCGCACCAGGCTGGTGCGTAGATTGGGCACCTCAATGCCCACGTAAGGGCGCCCCGGCACCGGCGCCTGGATGCGCAAACGGTCCGCCGATAGCGCCAGCGCCAGGTCGCGCTGCAAAGCCGAAATCTGCGCCACGCGCACCTTCTGTCGCGCTTCATCCTCCTCGCCGTTGCCCTTCTGAATGTAGCCCGGCTCCACGGCGAACTGCGTCACCGTAGGCCCAACTTGAAAGCTCACCACGCGTGCCGGGATACCGAACTCCGCCAAGGTTTTTTCGATCAGGCCGGCAGTCTGGTTGATGTGGCGCTCGCTGGGTCGGGTGGTTTCGGCGGGGTTGAGCAGCTCCAGGGGCGGCAGCCGGTCGTCGCGGCGCGGCAGTGGCTCACCGCCATCCTCTTCCGGCGCCAGGCGGAATTGCTTGCGGTATTCGGGAGGGATAGTCTCCGTTCGCCGCCGGAGCTTCTTGACGGCTTGCTCAGCCCCATCCTCAGCTTCCGAGGCCACGCTCACGATCGGGCTTTCCTCCACCTCGATCCCGCCCGCCCGCTCTTCTGCCAAACGGCGCGCCAGCCAAGCCTTGAATACATCCCAGCGCCCAAACCCATACAGCCCCGTCACCAGCACCACAGCCAGCAAGATCACCAGGCGCAATCCAGAGACCAGCCAATCCGGCACAAACGACGGGATGAGCAGGGCAAACAGTTCGGCGATCCCCCAGCCCACCAAGCCGCCATCCATCCCCGCCTCGGCCCGCTCCACCGAACTTCCTCCCATGGCCGAAAGCAGTGCCAAAGCCATGAAAGCAGCGACCTCCAGGGCGATCACGCGCCCCCACAGCGAGGGGATAGCAGCCTCTTGCCGACGGTCTAACAACACAATACCGGCCAAGGCCAGCCCGGCCACCACCAGCACGCTGCCCCAGCCGAAAGCGCGCTGCAAGAAAGCCGCCCACGGGGAAAGCCACGCCCCGCTCGTCAGGCCAATCAGCGCCAGCGTGGTCACCGCCGCGGTGGACAGCGCCAGCACGCCAAACAGGTCGCGGCCAAACCGCTTGAAGCGCAACAGGAAGCTCACTGCTTCCTTCAGCTTCTCACCCTGCGGAGCGGACGTTTTAGGCTGCCGCACCATTTTGCGGCGCGTGCTCGCGCTGCGCCGTGAACTCTTTTTAGCCATGCCCCTCCATTAACTGATCCGAACCCACGCTGGCGTCGGATTGCTCGGCAGACATGCCCTCGAGGCGCAAGCTCATGCGCTGCCGCTCGGCGTCGATCTGCAGCACGCGCGCTTGCACCCGCTGGCCCTCGTGCAGCACCTCCCAGGGGTCGACTAGACCTGGCATACCCATCTCGGAAACGTGAATCAGCCCTTCCAGGCCCTCTTCGAGGCGGGCGAAGGCTCCAAAGCGCACGATCTCGGTGATCACCACCTCGGTCACTTCATCCAAGCCGTAGCGCTCGCCGGCCGTCTCCCAGGGATTGGAATGCAGTCGCTTGATGCTCAACGCCACTCGGCCGCGGCCGCAATCCACATTCAGCACCATCACCTCTACTTCCTTCCCGACCTCAAGGAACTCGCCCGGATGGCTGACCCGCCCCCAGGAAAGCTCGGAGATGTGCACCAGGCCCTCCACTCCGCCCAGGTCGACGAAGACGCCGAAATCGGTCACGTTGGTCACTTCACCGGAGAGCTTGTCCCCTTTTGAGAGCGTATCGAACAAATGCTGCCGTTGGCCAGGAGCGGTTTGCGCTGCCCGTTCCGATAGCACCACCCGCCCACGCTGGGGATCGCATTCGATCACCCGCAGCCTCAAGCAGCGTTCGACGTAGCGGGCCAGGTAATCGTCACGCTGCTCATCGGCTGTGGGGGCCTCTGCTTCCACCAGGTGAGAGATGGGCACGAAACCTTGAAAGCCGTCTCCTTCGACCAGCAATCCGCCACGGTTGTGGCCGACCACCTGACAGTTGACGACCTTCTCCTCCTCGAACAGCTTAAGGACCAGCTTCCAATTCACCCCCGTGTCCGATTTGACTGGCTTGTGCTGTGTCGCCCCATCCCGCTTCGCTGGCGTCTTGGCCCCCCTGGCGTGCTGTTTCTCGTCCGCTAAGACCGCCTCCCACCAGCTCTCATCGTGATTGAGGTCGGTGGGTTCACTCATTGTGGGCTCGTTGTACTTCATGATTAACCAGCTCCTCTTCCTGGGAAAGATCCTCCCAGGCCGTACGTTCCATGTCGATAATCGCGTTGGCAACGGCCCCGATCGCCACGCGTTGTTTCCGATATAAGTCCGCTTCCGACATCGCCAGGCGCATGGCCACGTCTCGCACCTTGCGCCCCTGCATGAATTTCAACTCCAGGATGTTATAGAGCAGCCACTCGCCGGTAAAGCGGCGCTCGCCCTCAGGGCGGATTTGCTCCACGGCTTGCTGAAGGATGGCACGCATGGCGTTGGCGGGGTTGCCCTCGTGCTGCTTGAGCGCTTGCTGCACCACCTGGAAGCGCAGCAAGGGGCTTTTGGTGAGTTTTGGTCCTCCCCAGTAATGGCTCAGGGCTTCCTTCACCCAGGTGCTGATGTCACTCGGCTCCGGCAATGCATCCAGGTCGCTGAGCACTTCGCGCTGGTCGTACTGCGAGGCGGCGCGCAAACGCTGGATCAGGTCTACGCGGGGGTTGAGGGATTCCAGGGCCTGGAACACCTGGCGCTGCATCTGGCGATCTTCCAGGATCAGCGCCGCCCGCTGGCCCAGCACCTCAAGGGCCTCAAATTGCTCCTCGGCCAGCTCTAGCTCCGTATTCTGCCATACTCCCATCAGGCCGAGCATCCCATCGTCTTGGGTGCTGTAAAGCGGAACCAGCCAGAAATCGCCCCAAGAGAACAGCTCGCCATGCCCGGATGAATCACCTACCCGGTGCAGCAGTTCAAGGTTGAAGCCATTTCCCGGCAAGGCATCCTTATCCCCCACCTGCACGACTGTCTCTAGCCCGGTGGCGCCCAGCGCGGCCACGAAAGCCGTAGAGACCTGAAATTGGTCGCAAACCGCCGCCAATACTGCCTCCAGGAATTGGCGCAGGTCGCCGGTAGTGATCAGCCGCTCCTCCAGGTTCTGTAGCAAGCGCAGGTCATCGCGATCCTTGCCCTGGAACAGCCAGCGCTCCCAGATCGGCGCCCCCAGGGTGATAGAGTGCGCCATCAGCAAGATGGAGACTGCCGTGAGCACCGGGATGAGCACTGCGTAAGGGGTGCCCAGCAATTCATCGAATTGTCGTATGGCAGTAATCACCGCCAGCACCACGAACACTGTCCCCGGCCCGCGCAGCAGCCACTTGAACAGCCGGCTCTTGACCACCCGGTCGGGCCAGGCCACACCAAAGAATGCCGTGGCGTAGGCCATCGCCACCAGCGCCAGAAAGACAAAGGCGTTGCCGATCAAGGCCACGGAGAGAAAGATCAGCGGGTGAACGACGGCAAAGCCCGATCCCAGCAGCAGGTAGGGGTAAGCTCCTACCGCTACCGATAGCGCCCCTAATGACAGGTAACGCATCCGTCGTCGACTGGTCGAGAGCACCGTGCGATTGTACGCCCGCCAGATGGTGTACCCAGCCATCAGCATCACCACCAGATAGTAGAACGTGAACAGCCAAGATAGCCAGGTGCGCTCCAGGTGGGGCAAGGGCTGGCCCTCCAGCACCACCGGGCCTACCAGCAACCCAAAGGGCAGCAGCGCCAGGAAGCCAGCCGAAACCAGGTAGCTCCAACGCACTACTGCGCGGCGCCGGCCGCGCGATGGCTGTCCAGTGGTTGCAAGCAGAGCGTCAGAAAAATGCAGATAGGCGGGTGGGAGAAAGATGATGCCCACCCACTGGAAGTGCATCCAGAAGGAGATCGCCGCCGGGGACGCCACCGCGCCGTTCACCGCCTCACCACTGAAAATCACCATTACGCAAGCCAAGATGATGGCAAAGGCCCGCGAGACCCGGTCCCGCAGGTTGAAGGTCAAGGCGCGCAGAAAGAGTGACAGCGCCGTGATGGCGATACCGGCTTCGAAGATCTGGTTAATGCTTTTCAAGACATCGAACAGCATGACAAATCAAGTCCTACTGCAAACGCTTGGTGAAGAACAAAGCGATATCTTGATTAGGATAGTAATGATCGCTGTATCCGCAGAACTCGAACCCCAGCTTGCTCGCCAGCCGAACGGCGGGGTAGTTCTTGGATTGGAATTCCAGCAATAAGCTCTGGAAGGCTTGCTGAGCGGCCCACACCTGCGCACCCATCACCAGGGCCGTGCCGACCCCTCGACGGCGCAGCCGCCGCATCACCGCCAAGTCGGTGACCCAGGCCGTCTCCGGCACCACGTTGAGCGCCAACCTGATGTACCCGACCACGCCCTCGTCCTCTTCAGCCACAAACAGCGCCGCGTTCTTTTTCCACTCGTCCGGCAGACGCTGAACATCACGCGGGTAATCCACGCGCATCGAGCGTGGCAAACGGATCTCCCGGAAGGTCACCTGAGTCTGCCCCTCCTCGCTTTCGATCTCCATCTGCCACACATGATCAGTGTGGTAGCTATGGTCGATCTCGACCAGGGCATGCAGATCGGATGCTATTGCAGGTCGCACTTCGATTTCGGCCATCTTTCCTCTATCTCATTTCATCTCACTCTGGCGGGGCGATGAAAACCGACACCCGACACGGGGGGAGCGCTTCCCCCTCGTTATCGGTGACCACCAATTGCAATATATAAGCGCCAGCCGGCAACCGGGAGGTATCCCAGCTTTGCACCAGCACGTCGTTCTCCACATTGGTGCGCCCGGCCTGCTGCGTGATCCACAATCCGCCATCCGCCCGCACGTACTCGAACTTGTAGAAGCCCATGTTGGCGATGTTCGCCGAGCCCAGGATCTGCACCTCGCCACGAATGGTCTCGTCGTTCTGGGGTGAGGTGATCTCCACCACGCCCTCCACACAACCGTTCTCGTCCAGGGTGATGGTAGGCAGCGGCGTCGGGGTGGTTAGAGCCTGATCGTCAGCCTGCGGAGAGGGAGTGGTATCCAGCCCCTCAGACAGTGCCAGCAAGTCCATCGTCGCCGTGGGCAGCAGCCCCGTCACCGGGGTCATCGGGATGATGAAAGTCACGATCAAGAAGACCGCCAAAGCCATCATCAATAGCAAAAACATGCCCACTGCCGCCTGGTTGAGCTTGCGCTGAGCATTCTCCCGCTCCAGCCCGTAGACCGCGCTGCGCATCTCCTGCCAGGCGACCCCAAACCGCCAGATGTAAACGATGCCCCCCAAGCCCAGGACGAAATAGATCACCGCCTCGTAGTCTTTAAAGAAGCCAATGGCTTGGTTCATGGTGCTCGCTGATCCGCTTTCCTATAATTGTCGAAATACGCCTCGTAGCAAGGCGGTCATGCGGGGCGCCAGTACCCGACCGGCCTCCAAGACCTCCTCGTGGGTCGTCAAGGTCTCACCGTCCAAGTTGGCCTTGTTGCTAATCCCGGAAACGCCCATCACGCGCGTGCCACCGTGGCGTGCCACGGTCGCTTCCGGTACTGTGGACATGCCCACCGCGTCTACCCCCACGGCGCGCAGAAAACGCAGGTCGGCCGGCGTTTCGAAGGAGGGGCCTGCCAGACACACATACACGCCCTCGCGCAGCATGATGCCCTCCTCAGTTGCCACCTGGCGCGCCAGGTCACACAATTGGTGATCGTAGACCCGGCTCATATCGGGGAAACGTGGGCCAAACTCGCTCAGGTTGGGGCCGCGCAGCGGGTTCTGCCCCGCCATGCCGATCAGGTTGAGGTGGTCGGTGAGCAGCATCAGGTCGCCAGGCTCATACTCTGGGTTGACTGCCCCGGCCGCGTTGGTGACGATCAAAATCTCCACCCCCAGCCGCTGCATCACCCGCACCGGAAGGCCCAGCAAGGGCATCGGGTAGCCTTCGTAGAAATGGCTGCGCCCCTGCATCACCATCACGGTTTGCCCTTCTAGTTCGCCAATCACCAAGCGTCCGCTGTGCCCTTCGATGGTCGATACCGGCCAGCCCGGCAGCTCCCCGTATGGAATGATGTCGGCTTTCTCCACGCTCTCAGCCACCGCCCCCAAGCCAGACCCCAAGATCAGCCCGATCACAGGCTTATGTTGGGTGTGGGCCTTCACGGCATTGGCCGCCGCGTCGATCATTTCGAGGGTTAGGAATTCACTCATCAGTGTTGTTCTCCCGAACGTAGTCTCAGTCCGCACAGGCTTTTTTCAAGCGCCGTACCAGCGCCCGTGTGGAAAGGGGGTTGCGGTGGCCAAGCAAGTGCTGGAGGCTCTCCAGCGGCTGGCCAGCCGCGATCATGCGCATGGCCGCCGTGTTGCGCAGCAAGCGCGGAGATATCTCTTTGGAAAGCCCAGCCTGCTTTCCCCAGTTGCGCAGCGCATGCCACACGCCTTGGCGGCTCATGCGTCCACCCATCTGGCTGATGAACAGGGCTCGTTCCTCCGGCGAAGCGCCCAAGTCAGGCCGTCCTTCGCGCAGATAGCGTTTGAGCGCCGCAGTCGCTTCGCCAAGCTCGTAAGCCACCTCCGAACCGCTCGTCGGCTTGACGACCAGCCTGCCCTCGTCCGCATTGAAGCTATCGAGATTCAAGTCCACCAGTGTCCCGATCGAGAGGGCAGTTTCGAGCAGCAGCTGGTAGAGCGCCAAGTCGCGATAGGCGCGCGGGTGCTCGGCCGCCTGGATTGCCTTGCGCATCCGGGCAACCTCTTCACTCGTCAGGCAAGCCACATTACCATTGGCCTGCTTTCCATTCGATTCGTCATGCACCACAATGGCGGCTTCAGTCGGATCGCCCTCGATTTCCCCCTGCTGGCGTAAGAATTCAGCGAAGCGGCGTAGCGAAGCCCGCCGCCTCAACAAAGTATTGGCACTTAAACCCATTCGCCACCCGGCTTGAAGATACTCGGCCACGTTTCCGGGATTAAAATCCGATAATTGCGGCGGCCTGCCAAGTTCAGCGAGCAAAAACTCGATGAAACGACGCAGGTCGTTGCCGTAGGCCTGACGTGTGCTGCGTGAATAACCGTTCTTGATGCTTAAACGGCTGAGAAAGTCGTCTACCTGTATTTCCATGGTTCTGGCCGATAATCACGTACTTCAACCCCCAGATTATATCACTTTTCGAAAAGCAAGACATAATATTATGACGCTGCAATCCGATATTCCATTTTGGCTGTCACCGACACCGCCCAGCTACGCTTGAGCTTAGGAACTAGGACGCGCTTAAGACCTCGACGAAAGCATTGACCGCCCGTTCCACAGCGCCGTCGTCGATCCAGTAATGGGTCACCAGCCGTAGGCGCCGCCCTCCTACCATGCCCACTTTGACCCCCCGATCCGCCAGCCTCTCAAGCAATTCATCCATTGAAATAGGGTGTGTCTCGGCCACGTGCAGGTAGACCATGTTGGTATGCTGCGATTCCACCGTGAGCCCTGGCACTTGCCTCAACCCATCCGCCAGACGCCCCGCACGCTGGTGATCTTCACCCAGCCGCTCGACCATCTGCTCCAGGGCCACCAGGCCGGCCGCCGCCAGTACGCCCGCCTGGCGCATGCCGCCCCCCAGTTGCTTGCGGATGCGATGGGCACGCCCAATAAACGCCGCCGAGCCGCACAGCACCGATCCCACCGGGGCGCACAGCCCTTTGCTCAGGCAAAAGGTCACCGAATCAACCAGCGCAGCTAGGCTCTTAGCGGGCACGCCCAGGGCTGCGGCGGCGTTGAAGATGCGAGCGCCATCAAGGTGCAGCCCCAGGCTGTGCCGCCCTGCCAATTCGGCCACCGACTCGGTGTAAGCCGCGTCCACGGCCACCCCGCCACAGCGGTTGTGGGTGTTTTCCAGCACCACTAGCCGAGTGATCGGAAAGTGGGCATCGTCCGGCCGGATGGCAGCCTCGATATCTTCCAAGCGTAGCGTGCCATCGGGCTGGTTGGGGATGGTGTGCGGCTGCACGCCCCCCAGAGCAGCGATGCCACCTGCCTCGTAGCGAAAAGTGTGCGCCAAGTGGCCCAGAACGACCTCGTCCCCGCGCTGGCAATGCGCCAGCACCGCCGCCAGGTTGCCCATCGTCCCTGATGGCAAGAACAACGCTGCTTCCTTCCCCATCAGCTCGGCCGACACCGCTTGCAGGCGATTGACCGTCGGGTCTTCGCCATAAACGTCATCGCCCACCTTCGCCTGGGCCATGGCCTCCCGCATCGCCGCGGTCGGCTGGGTGACGGTATCGGAACGCAGGTCGATCGTTTCCATGGATTATTCCTTCAACTAACTGGGGGATACGCCGCGCAGGTCTTCTAGGACAGTGGCTAGCTCCTCTGGAAGCGGCGCCTCGAAGCGGCGTGGCCGGGCGGCGCCGGGCAAACGGATGGTGAGCCGGGCGGCATGCAAGAAGTGGCGTTTCAGCGGCAAGCTGGGCACCCGCCGCCCATAGACCCGGTCACCCACCACCGGGCAACCTAAAAAGGCCATGTGCACGCGGATCTGGTGCGTCCGTCCGCTGATGGGATGCACCTCCAGGTAGCTGTGCTTGGGGAAGCGCTCAATCAGGTGATACTCGCTGACCGCCTCGCGTCCCTTGCCCTCCGGCACGATGGTCATCCTCTTACGGTTAACGCTATCCCGCCCGATGGGCGCTTCCACCCGCCCCTCCGGTGTGGGGGGAGCGCCGTCCACCAGCGCCAGATAGGCCTTCTCCACCTGGCGGTCGCGAAATTGTTTTTGCAGATAGCGCATGCTACGATCATTCTTGGCGACCACCAGCAGGCCAGAGGTGTCTTTATCCAGCCGGTGCACGATGCCGGGGCGTAGCTCACCCCCGATGCCCTCGATATCCGGGGCGTGTGCTAGCACGGCGTGCGCCAGCGTGCCGCGGCTGTGCCCCGCTGAGGGATGCACGACCATGCCCGCCGCCTTGTTGATCACCACCAGGTCATCGTTCTCAAAGATGATCTCCAGCGGGATGGCCTCCGGCTCCAGTTCGGTCGGTTCCACCGGGAGGATGTGCACCTCGACCGCTGTCTGGCTTTCCAATTGGTAACCCGTCTTACGTACTGGCTCCCCGTCCACCGTCACCAGGCCGCCCTTGATGAGCTTCTGCAAGCGCGCCCGAGAATGCTCCGGCATGCACTCGACCAGAAAATGATCCAATCTCTGGGGTTGTGTAGCTCTAAAAAGGAATGTTTCGACCCGCTCGCTCACCGAGCGTGAACTCCATACACATCATCCCCCTCCTCTTCACCTTGCGCTGGCACCTTAGCAACCTCTTTCGCCTTCCGATCACTCAGCCAGATCCCCAAGACCAGCACTGCTGCCCCCACCGAGACGCTTGCGTCGGCCACGTTGAAGACCGGGAAGTCGCCCACCGAGATCATATCGACCACCAGAAAACCGTGCATCAGGCGGTCGATCAGGTTGCCTAACGCTCCGCCAAATTGCAGCCCCATCGCCACCCGCAGATACCACTCCTGCCTGGGCACGCGCGGGAAGTAATATACGATCAGCACCGCCACGATGATCGCCAGCCCGGTGAAGATCATCCCGCCCCCTTGGAACATACCGAAAGCCGCCCCGGAATTGCGCCAATGCACGATGCGGGCATAAGGCGCCAGCCACGCCAGCGGCATCCAGGTCTCCCCCAGCGTCAAATTGGTGCGCACCAAATACTTGCTCCACTGATCCAGCGCGACCACCGCGCCCCCGATCAGCACCAGCGGCAGATAGGCGCGCAGGTAAGCGAGCCAGTCGCGAAGAGCTGTCTTGCTTGTACCCTCTTTTTCGAAGGCGCTCTGGCCTTGAACCTGTTCGGATTGAGTCTCTGTCACTTGCGCTCCTTGACTATGGGATAAGTCCGCCCATTTTACCCCATCAGTGGGGCCAGTGCCTTCCCGCTACCCTTCCGATATCACCTCACCCATGTGCAGGCCCAGCGCCACCACCGGCAAGCGGGCCCTCCGGCTAGTAGCCCGTCTTTCGCACCAGTTACCCGTCCAACATCACCAGGCACTCTTAATCAGCCTCTGCAAGTGCGCCAAGGAACACTCCGGCGGGCACTCGACCAGAAAATAGCCCAATCTCTGAGGTTATATAGCTTAAAAAAGGAATATTCTGAGCTGTTCGCTCACCGAGCACGAATCCAATGCAAGATATCCGCCTCTCCCCTCCTCTCTTGCAGCACTTCAGTCGGCATTCCAACCTGCTGGTCGCTCAGCCATGTCCCTATCCCCAAAATCAGCACTGCCGTCCCTATCAAGACGCTCGCATCGGCTATATTGAAGACCGGGAATCTGCCCACCGAGACCATGTCGGTCACAGAGAAATCATGCATCAAGCGGTCGAGCAGATTGCCCACCACCCCACCAAACTGCAGCCCCATTGCCACGCGCAAATACCATTTTTCTCTCGGCACTAGCGGGAGATAATACAAAACGAAGACCGCTACGATAATCGCAAACCCTGCGAAAATCATCCCTCCCCCTTGGAACATGCTGAATGCCGCTCCGGAGTTACGCAAGTGCACGATACGAGCATAGGGTGCCAGCCAATCTAACGGCATCCAGGCCTGCCCCAATGATAGGTTCGTGCGCACTAGATATTTCGTCCACTGGTCCAAGACGATTACCATACTCCCGATCAACGCCAGGAGCAGGTAGGCGCTCAGATAGTCGCCCTTGTGATTTTGGACTTCTTCGGCACCCTCCTCAAAACTCTGGTTCTTGACCCATGTGGACTGTAGCGTCTTCACATGCACTCCTTATCCGTGACTTAAGTTTACTTATTTTACCTTATAAGCCGGATTGTCGGCGTTCTCCACCGCCAATCACATCGCCTTCTCCATATGCAGGCCTAGCGCCACAACCAACAATACCTCTGCCAACTTGGTGCCCACACCCAGGGGATCTCTGAAATTACCGTTGAGCAATAACCATGCCAGGATCGTGGCGATTGTGTAAGCCATATAGATGAAATGCAGCCATTTCTTTTTATCGGCCAGGAAAGAAAAATCAAACAATAAAGCAGCTAATAGCGCCAGATAGCCGATCCCGTTAAGAAGGAAAGTGAAATCAATGTATTTGATCCCTAAGATCAAGTGCACCAGAGCGGTGATCACTGTGAGGACGGTAATGGCAATGCGCAAACTCGAACGGTACATTGAGCGTCTCCAACAGAGGTGACAACGCTCAGTATTATATGCACGCTCTTCACGAAGGACAATTAAAAACGCCTTACAGTTTCGTTTGCTCTCATCACCACGCAAGGAGCAAAGCCATCTCAATCGAATTGCGTTACAATGGTGGCATCGCCAAATCCTCTACTAAATAGAGCCGCGGATGGCCAACAACTTTCTCTTCGACCTGCTCGCCCCCATCTACGACCGCCTCTTCCATCCCCACCAAACCGAAGAATTGGTCGAACTGCTCGCCCTCCCCACCGAGGGCTGGCTGCTGGACGTCGGCGGCGGCACCGGGCGGGTCTCGGTCCAGTTGGCGCACCTGGTGGGCAAGCTGGTGCTCAGCGATCTCTCGCACCCCATGCTGGCCGAGGCAGCCGACAAAGGGCTGTGCTGCCCCCTCCAGGCCCACGCCCACCACCTTCCCCTCCCCGATGCCAGCTTCGACCGCATCCTTGTGGTGGATGCCTTGCATCATTTCCACCAGCAGGAAGCCGCCATCGCCGATCTGCTGCGTGTGCTCAAGCCCGGCGGGCGCCTGCTCATCGAGGAGCCGGACATCAACCAGTTCCCCGTCAAGCTGATCGCCCTAATGGAAAAGCTGGCCTTGATGGGCTCACATTTCCTCACCGCTGCCCAGATCGGTAACATCATTGAGACGCAAGGCCATCGCGCCCAGATTCACAGCGATAGCGAACACACCGTCTGGATCGTCGCCGAGAAATCGGCTTAAAAGCTCGCCTTTTCAGTCACCTTAGAACGCAAAAGGCGATAGAATTTCGGCAATCCATTTCAGGAGGAGCACGATGTCTTCTCAACACTCGCGCCGCTTTCGTCTCATTATGTTTGCTTCATTGTATTTTGCCCAGGGGGCCGCGCTGGCTTATTTCCGCAACTTCCAGAAGCCCTATCTTGACGGCCTGGGCGTGGACGCCGACCTGATCGGTCTGCTCACCAGCATCCTGCTGCTGCCGTTCATCTTCAAGATCTTCATCGGCATGCTGAGCGACCGTGTCAGCCTGTTCCGGGCTGGACACCGTAAGCCCTACATGATCCTCGGGCTGCTGCTGGCCGCGGCTTCCTTCGGCATCGTCAGCCTGGTGCTGCCGGACAGCAATTTTAATCTCTTCGCTGCCCTGGTCGTGCTCGGCTCCTTCAGCGTCACCGTTTTCGATTCCACCACCGACGGCCTGGCGATCGACACCACGCCCGAGACAGACCGTGGCACCGTTCAGGGGACCATGGTTGGGGGCCGGGCAGCGGGCTTCATCATCCTTTCCCTAGTTTTTGGTGCTCTCGTCCAATCCCAGGGTTACCGGGTGGTATTTCTCGTGATCGCCGCCATCATGCTGCTACCCCTGCTCTGGGTGCTGCAGGTGCGCGAGCCCAGGGAACGTGAGATCACCCGCACCTTCCAATGGGGCGCCTTCAAGGAACTCAGTAAACCGGTCTTCCTGGCCTTCGCCGCCTACGCCATCGTGTACTCGATTGCCTCCTTCGGCGTGGATGGGCTGGTAACCTTTTTTATGAGCGAGCACTTCAGCGCCGCCGAAACCGCCATCGGACAGTACGGCGCTTTTCGGGGAGTCGGCGCGGTGCTCGGCGCCCTGGCCGGGGCCTTGCTGATCGACCGCCTGGGGCGACGCCGCAGCGCCTACGCCGCCATCCTGATGATCTCGATTGGAGCGGTGCTGATCGGCGCGGCTGCCAGCGTGAGTTATCTGCTCGTGCTGGGCGTCATCTGGGGCATCGCCTGGGCCTTCCAGGAGACCATCTTCTTCTCGCTTGCCATGGACCTGGCCGATACCCGCATCGCCGCTTCGATGTTCGCCATCATGATGGCTGTCTCCAATATCGGCACGGCCATCGGTGAGGGTGTGGCCACCGGCCTGGTCGACAACATTGCCTTCTCCTCCATCTTCTGGATACTGGCCGGGATCAACCTGCTCAGCCTGCCCGTCTTATGGTTGCTGTTCAAGCTGGCCCCCAAGTTTGCTCACCGGCAACCGGCCACACCTTAGGATGCCTAACCATTACAGAAAAAACCTCCCGCATTTCGAGCCTGCGGGAGGTTCATTTTTGCATATTAGCAGCAATTGAGCCTCAGTCCTCTTTATACATCCTCGGCACGCGCGTGTTGATGTTGGTGAGCACTTCATAGGGGATCGTGCCCGCCCACTCGGCGAGGTCCTCGCAGGTGATCTGCTCGTCACCCATCTCCCCGATCAGCACCACCTCGTCGTCATTGTAGGCCGAATCCCACTCAATGTTGACCATCACCTGATCCATGCACACCCGCCCCACCACCGGGTAGCGCTTGCCATTCAGCAGCACCTGCGCTTTGCCCCACATGTTGCGAAAATAGCCATCCCCATACCCTACCGGCACGGTCACCACCCGCACCATGTGGTCGCTCTGCCAAGCCGAGCCGTAGCTGACCGGATGCCCAGGTTTAACCACCTTGAAGTACACCACCTTGGATTTCCACGACAAGGCCGGGCGCACCTCGACCGTCTTGCGCACCTCGAGCGCCGGATACACACCGTAAAGCAGGATGCCAGGGCGCACCAAATCCAGGTAGCTCTCCGGGAGCTGCAAGATGGCGCCGGAATTAGCCATGTGGCGCAGTGGGAAGGGCAAGCTGCAGTCCTCGTAGAATTTGAGCGCCTGGTTGAAGCGCTCCAACTGCAATTTGGCGTAGCTCAGATCGTCGCTATCGGCGCTGGCGAAGTGCGAGAAGATCCCCTCCACCTCCACGTGCTTGCACTTCAGGCTGGCTTCCATGAAGCTCTCAGCGCTGTAGTAATGCACGCCAATACGCTCCATGCCGGTGTCGATCTTCAGGTGCACTTTGGCGGTCACCCCCATCTCGCCGGCCGCCCGGTCGACCTGTTCGAGCTTTTCAATCGACGAGGCCGTCAGCGCCAGGTCGTGCTTCAGGAAAAGCGGCACCTGGCTGCCCAGGATACCTCCCAGCACCAGGATGGGCGTCCTGATGCCCGACTCGCGCAGCAGAATGCCCTCCTCCAGGAAGGCCACGCCCAGATATTGCGCTCCGATGGCCTGCATGTGCTGCGCCACCTCGACCAGCCCGTGCCCGTAGGCATTAGCCTTCAAGATCGGCATCACCATCGCCGTGCCCACCTTTTTCTGGATGGCTTGATAGTTCTCCGTCAAGCGCGCCAGGTCGATCTCGAGATGGGTGGGCCTGACCACGCCATTGGTGGTGATCGGGGGGTAATTGGCAACTCGCATGGCAGATATTGTACCTTAGTATCGCCGGTTGAGGCCCAGTGGGAGGATTTTGGGCCAATCGGGCACCTACTACTTTGGTCTTTCCTCCACTTATGGTAAATTAGAAAGGTAGCCGGGGGTCTTTCCGGCAGGCTTGTCGTCCTCCAGCCAAGTGCCACACAGGGGTCTTCATGCCAGATCAAACCGTGAATACTGCCCAGCTTTTCAAAGCTATCCACACCGCGCTCCGCAGTTGGAACAACCCTGTGATCCCCAAGGCAGACCCTCTGGCAGCCCTTCAGATCACCCAGCGGAAGGTATCACGGCTCACCCAATGGCCCGATAGGGTCGTCACCCACCAAGCTGTCCAGCAAGTCATCCTGGACGGCCTGGCAGAGCTTCGGCGCAAAGAGCAAGAAAACGCCGAGCTGCTCAATCTGCGCTTCATCGAGCGCAAGACCATCCTGCAAGTGGCTCACCGCCTGCACCTCAGCCCTGATCAGATCAACCGGCGGCAGCGCACCGCCATCACCCAGTTAACCGAGATCCTACTGGCCCGTGAGGAGGCCTTGCGCGAGCAGCGCTCGGCCCACATCTTCTCCCGCCTGCCTCCCCAGACCTGCACACACCTGCTTGGCCGCTATCAATCCCTAGAGACGCTCCACCACCAGCTACTGCAGGCCGCCCCGCCCTGGGTGCTGGCGCTCGTCGGCATGGGTGGGATCGGCAAGACCGCCCTGGCCCACACTCTGGTGCGCCAACTGGTGCCCCTCTTCCATTTCCACGATATCGCCTGGTTGTACGAGGCCCAACAGGGATGCGTTAATCCCGGCTCGAACACTGAAACATCTCCCCAAGCGCTCATCGACCGGCTCATCGCCCGCGCCATGCCCAATCCGATGGCAGAATCTGGGCAGTTCAACGCCCTGCGCCTGGCGCTCAAAGGGCGCCCTCACCTCATCGTCGTGGACGGTCTAGCAGGGAAAGCCGATCACGAGGCCGTCTTCTCCCAACTTCTCGAACTGGCCGAGCCTAGCAAATTCCTGGTCACTTGCCGCCACTGGCCCCCCGCACACTTGCCGGTGTTCAGCTTGCCGCTGGGTGAATTATCCCGAGACGACGCCGCCCTGTTATTGCAGCAGCACGCCAAGTCGACCGGCAAGGACGACCTCGCCGAGGTCCTTGCCGAGCATGCGCACCAGGTATATCAGGTCGTTGGCGGCAACCCGGCGGCGCTCAAGCTAGTGGCTGCTCTCTCTGGGACTTTCTCTCCCCTGCGGGTGCTAAAAAGTCTGCGCTACGGGCACGAGGGGAAGGTCGAGCGCCTCTATCGGCACATCTATCAAAGGGATTGGTTGAGCCTCGGCTCAGCCGCTCGGGAGCTTCTGCAAGCTATGGCCTCACTATCCGTCGCTCCCATCCAGCCCGAAAAATTGCAGGCTATCAACGGCGTGGAGAGTTCCCAAATCGACGCCGCCATCCAAGAACTGGTATCACGCTCGCTTCTGGAAGTGTGCGGTCCAGTGGCCTCCCCAGCCTACCACCTCCCCCAACTCACCAAGACCTTTCTAAACACAAAGCTAGCCGAGCAGCTCATGCAACCAACGCTCTGAGGCCCGGCGGATAACGCGTCTCAAACCTTATCCGATGCCTGCCAGGTCACATCCCACAAAACAAAACCGCGCACCTTTCGGTGCGCGGATCTCATTTGCTTGATTTTAGAGAGCTAACTCACTGGGTGCTGACGCGTCGCTCCAGGGTGCGCGCCAGCAAATCCTCGATCTCCTGGTCTTTCTTTGAAGCGGCAGGCTTTTCTTCAATCTCCTGCTTGGGTTGCTCTTCCCCGCCGTTTTCCATCGCTTTGCGCAAAGCCATCTCCATGGCGGTGGGCGGCGGCGCTTCGTCCACCTCTTCCTCTTGCTGCGGCGGAGGTGATTGCAACGCTTTCAAGCTGAGCTTGATCTGCTTCTTGCGTCGGTTGACGCCCAGCACCTTGGCTTCGACCTCCTGGCCAACCTTGAGAAAGTCCGACACCGAGCGAATGTAATCGTGGGTCAGTTCGCTGATGTGGGCCAACCCGGGGCGCTCGGCTCCGATCTCGATGAAGGCGCCGAACTTCTCCAGGCGAGTCACCGTGCCTTTCACCACCATCCCCTTCTTGATCTCGCGCCACTCCAGCGCCAACGGCTCGGTCATCGTCAACTCGACGCGGTTGTTCTTCTTGTCGATCCGGCGCACCCACACTTCGATCTCCTGCCCCTCTTGCACCACGTCTTCCACACGCTTCACCGGCTCCTCACCCAACTGCGAAATGTGCAAAACCGCCGGCTGATCGCTCCCGATATCCACCAATGCCCCCGCCAATGTGGTCTTGATCACCTTGCCTTTGACTTTCATTTTTCGCTTCAATTCGGGGGCATCTGATTCGCTCATAATATCCATCCTATACACAGAAATTTGTAACCTTTTTCACACAGGGGGTCATTTTACCGTAGAGGGATTCATTTGTAAAGCGGCGCTATCCCTGTGAGAAGTGACGCGTGGGGACTTTTATTCTACCACCTCTGCCAGGGCCTGTTCCTGAACCTGTTTCATCTTGCGGAAGTAACCATCCCGCGCCAGCAGTTCCTCCAACCGGCCGCGCTCCACCGCCCGACCGCCAGCCAACACCACGATCTCGTCCATGCCCTCCAAGCCCACCAGCCGGTGCGTTATCGTCAAGGTGGTACGTTTGCGCGCCAGCCCCTCGATGGCCCGCAGCACCTGGCGCTCAGTGACGGCATCCAGGTTGGCGGTGGGCTCGTCCAGCACCAGGATGGAGGCATCCTTCAACAAGGCGCGCGCCAGCGCCAGACGTTGGCGTTCGCCGCCGCTCAAGCGCAGCCCATGCTCCCCAACCCAGGTTTCGTAGCTATCCGGCAGCGATTCGATAAATTCCCGGACCTGCGCTTCGTCTGCTGCCGCTTCGACCTCGGCCTGGCTGGCCTCAGGCCGGGCGATCAGCAAGTTCTCGCGGATCGAGGCGCTGAAAAGATAGGTCTGCTGCGAGACCACGCTCATCATCCGGCGCAGGTCGGACTGGGATAACTGGCGGATGTCCACGCCGCCGATGGTGATCGTCCCCGCCTGCGGGTCCCAGAAGCGCAGCAGCAGATTGACCAGCGTGGTCTTCCCCGCCCCACTCGGCCCCACAATCGCCGTTCGCCCGCCCTCCCGCAGTTCGAAGGACACCCCCTGCAAGGCCGGGGGCGCATCCGGCTGGTAGCGGAAGGTCACGCCATCCACCACCAGGTCGTGACGCGATGAGGGCAGCCTAGGCTTGGAAGGATCACGCGCCGCGGGGGCCATATTTTCGAACTCAAATATCCGCCTGGCAGCCGCCAGGCTCTTCTCCACGTATTGGGCCGCCGCTGGCAAGGGGCCTATCGCCTCGAAGCTGGCCGTCGCCACCAGGGCCAGCGTCGCCAGCACCACGCCCTCGATCTGCCCGCCACTCACCAATGGGATGGCCAGCGCCAGCACCGCCCACGCCCCCAGGTGGGTGAACAGCGTCGTCAGGCCGGTTTGCAGGCCGTCCAGCCAAGCCATGCGGCCTTCGACCGCTGCCTGATCCCGTCCCAAACCCTTTACCTGCCGCTCCACTCGATCACTCTGGCCGTAGGCCAGCAGGTCGGCCATCCCTTGCACGGCATCCACCAATAGGGTGTTGAGCTTGGTGCGCAACTCGACCAAGCGTCCCCCCGCTGCTCGAGCGAGCGCCCGCATCAGCCAGGGCGCCAACCCGCCCCCCAGCAGCAAGAAGAGCACCAGAACCGCCGCCAGGCGCAGGTCATACCCAGCCATGAAGGCCACCACTCCAACAGCAGTCAGCAAAGCCACGGCGGGAGGCGCAACGGCGCGCAGGAAGAACTGCTCTAAGGTCTCGATGTCGGCCACCGCCCGGCTGAGCAGGTCGCCGCTACGATAATCCAGCAAGCCCGCCGGGGCCAGCGGCTCGATGGTCCAATAGAACCACACCCGCAGCTCGGCCAGCAGCTTGAAAGTGGTTTGGTGGGAGACGTAACGCTCCAGATAGCGCAGCACCCCGCGGGCGATGCCGAAGAAACGCACCCCCACGATGGCAACTTGCAG